>Ga0306867_1000086_pt1 | contig 64608 bp, 46 predicted proteins | sample AntRauTorckE6831_FD_190432 | JGI IMG/M metagenome (GOLD analysis project Ga0306867, IMG submission 190432) | Saline lake microbial communities from Rauer Islands, Antarctica - Metagenome Torckler E6 #831 (v2) (version 2) | ecosystem: Environmental > Aquatic > Non-marine Saline and Alkaline >...
AAAGGAAGTGCAAGCAACTCTGAATTTTCAGTGCGGGCGCTGGGATTTGTCATCGCAGGTCATGAAATCCATCATTTAGAAATCTTCAGGGATAAGTATCTACCGGGTTTAGTTTGAGGCTGATATTAAGGATGAAATAGTTGAGCCTAAGAAAGAGCAATGTAGTTCAGTTCTGAATGCCGCTGTGAAAATGTTCTATCTCGCCTGTCCGATCACATGTAACAAGCACAATGAATCGGGCATGGTCGTAAATGTTGAAATTCCATTCGCTCGATAGCTTTTAAAGCCTGATATTGTGTATTCTTCATAACTTACTTTTCCATTCAACAAGATTTGATGTTGATGGAGACCGAAATGTATATGACAGATAATAGATTAGACCCCAATTTTTTAAGTGAAACTGGCAGATATCGGGCTATATTTGAACAGTCGCTTACTGCAAATTTGATTCTATCTTCAGACGGCGAGATTTTAGATTCGAACGGTGCCGCCTGCAGAATGTTTGGATACGATTGCGACAACCTAATCGGCAAACCTGTTGATCGTTTGTTTGATTCGCAGTCACTTTTTGATGAGATAAAGGGCTCCAACTCATCCAGAGGACAGATCATCGGGGAAAGAAACGACGGTACCAGCCTGGTTTGTGACTATCAATATTCAACATTTGAAACTAATTCCGGCGCCATTTTCGGAACGCTTCAAATCCTTGATATCACTAAATTATCCGAAAAAACGGAAAACCTGAAGCTTTTTGAGTCAGTCGTAAAGGGAGCAAGTGATGCTGTGCTCATCATGAAAGCGCCGCCGTTGGGTAAAAGTGATGGAGCTGAGATTGTGTTCGTGAACCGTGCTTATACAGAATTGACGGGTTACAACTTTGATGAATTGATTGGCAAAGATGCTCGGTTTCTAAAAGCTCCAATGTCATCGGATGACGCATTTCAGAAGTTGCAAAAGGCGATCGAAAACACTGAGAATATTGATTTGGAACTACTCAATTATAAAAAAAATGGTGAGGAGTTCTGGGTGCATGTATCGCTCAGCCCTGTGTTCGAGGGGGAAGAATGCACGCATTTTATCGCTAGCGCAAAAGACATTACTACTCGTAAAAACAGAGAGCAGTTAAAATTTCTACAGTCAGATATCAGCCGGATTTTTAATAATGAGAACACGCTTGCTGAATCGCTGGACCACACCCTTAACGTGCTGATTCATATTGGTGATTTTAACATTGCTGAAATATGGCTCATTGATGATGAAAAACAAACAATCGGCTTGATGGGATATAAATCGCAAGAGGATCGTGCAGAAAAATTCTATGATTTGAGCCGGAATGTTAAGGTATTTATGAAAGGCGAGGGGTTGCCTGGCATCACCTGGGATACCGGGGAAATACAATTTTGGCGTCAAATAGATGAACAGATTGAGTTCGTAAGGAATAATGAAGCGCATGTTGCCGGTTTGAAGACTGCTTATGGCATTCCAATTTATTTCGACAATAAAGTGATTGGGATGCTTCTTTTGGGTCTTTTGAAAGATCATCAACAAAAACGGTACTTCGCTCCGCTTTTAGAGCGGCTTGGAGAAGATCTTGGGTCAGAAATTGACCGCAAACAGACTGAAGAGCAGCGTAATCGATTTTTCAGCTTTTCACCCGATATTATATGCGTTGCCGGCATGGATGGCTATTTTAAACAGGTGAATCCTGCCATGAGCCGCCTTCTCGGTTATTCACAGGATGAGCTTCTCAGCCACCCAATTTCATCATTTACTCATCCGGATGATCGGTTGAAAACTGAAATAGAAATTGATGCTCTGAATATAGATGAGGGCAGCAAAACGTTTCAAAACCGATACATCACGAAATCGGGAAAAGTAATTTGGCTCTCCTGGACGACGAGAACATTTGCAGAAGAAAGAAAAATTTATAGCATTGCGAGAGACGTAACGGAACAGAAGGAACTCGAGATGTTGCTCTTGCAGGCAAATAAAATGTCGAAATTTGGTAGATGGGAGTATGAAGTAGCTGAGCAACACACCACTTGGTCGGATATTGTACGTCAAATTCATGAGGTGCCGCCGGGCTTTGAGCCGGATCTGGATAAGGGTATTGAATTTTATAAAGAGGGGAAAAGCCGCGATACGATCAGTAATAGTATTAGCGAGGCGATAGAAAGCGCGCAATCTTTTGATGTGGAGCTCCAGATTGTAACCCATAAAGGAAACGAACGGTGGGTCCGTGTGATAGGAGACACTGAAATAGTACAAGGAAGGGTAAAGAGAATATATGGCAGTTTTCAGGACATTCATCAGCGTAAAAAAGCAGAGTTAAAGCAGCAAGAACTTTCTCTGGAGCGTGAAAGGATTTTGGAAAGTATCGGGGACGCTTTTTTTGCTGTAAACAGAGACTGGACTGTAACATATTGGAATAGTTTTGCGGAAGAGCAACTCCAGATGCCAAGAGATAAAATCGTGGGTGAAAATCTTTGGGATGTTTACCAGGATGCAACCGAACTTGAGTTTTACAGTCAATATCACATTGCGATGAGAGAGCAGGTTAAGGTATCTTTTCAACAGTATTACCCAACGCTTGAAAAATGGTTTGACGTAAGTGCATATCCATCTTCCGATGGCCTCTCAGTATTTTTCAAAGATATCACTGACCGCAAGAAAACAGAACAGCGCCTGCGCGAACTTAACATAAAGTTGAAACAGCAGGCTGATGATTTGGCTGCATCAAACGCTGAACTTGAGCAGTTTGCATTTGTTGCGTCTCATGATCTCCAGGAGCCGCTGCGGATGGTAACCAGCTTTCTTACTCAGCTTGAGAAAAAATATGGGGATGAACTTGATGAAAAAGCAAAGAGATACATCTGGTTTGCCACAGATGGCGCCAGGCGAATGAGCCAAATCATTCTGGATCTGCTAAATTATTCAAGGATCGGGCGGGTAGACATCAACCCGGTGCAGGTTGACTTGAATGAGGTAATGGAAGCCGTAATGCGGGATTTTAAAAAAACAGTTGAGGAAAAAGATGCCGAAGTAAATTGGGATGTCCTGCCGGAAATTGTGGCAGACAGATCCACAATTCATAGTCTGATGAGCAATTTGGTGAGTAATGCCATCAAATATCACACCAACGAAAACCGACCGGTAGTAAATATTAGTTCAGAAGAGACTGACTTCTCATGGCGCATATCAGTATTAGATAACGGCATCGGTATCAGTCCGGAATACAGCGACGAAATTTTCCATATTTTTAAACGTCTGCATACCATTGATGAGTATCCAGGTACGGGAATCGGCCTTTCGGTTTGCCGTAAAATTGTTGAAAATCATGATGGTAAAATCTGGTTGGAGTCGAGCCAGAGTAAGGGAAGTACATTTACTTTTGAGATACCTAAATCATCAGACACTCAATAAGTGAGTCTAACGATTTGTTATTAAAAATCTGTGCCGATAATGCTGACACAGGAGATGTATAGCTTAGCTACAGTGAATAGGCAATTAAACAAGATACCATCACCCTGTATATATTTGAACTGGGCTTTGCCCCGGGAACTCCAAACCTTGCAAAAGACCGGGCGTAATGAAATTATGGAGATACCGCATCTCCCGAGGGGATCCCTTTAGTAGGGGGGAGTGCGGCATGAAGATTAAAACACGTGGCCCACAAGAATTCCTGTAGAACCATAAATATCTAATGAGTTGATAAACAATTTGTCAATGAATCAGAATAGAAGGGACTCTTACAAATCAATGCCAATTAGCGTGGAACTTTATAGATGCTACCTGAGATCTGGTTCACTTATGTTCAATCTCCTGACATAATGTAGCAGAGTGGCTGAATAGAATGATTGCTGCTCATTTATAAAAGAGAGAGGCGCTGATTTGGGATTATATCCAAAGTGCAGGTGTAAATAATTCCGGCAAGAATTAAATTTTGTAGCTTTAAAAAGTCGCAAAAAGAGTGCTGGAAGCATCACATAGCCAATTAAGGCGGTACCGGGGAATTATAAGATTCTATAGAAAACTCCACCTGTGCTACGTTATATTGAATAGAATTGAAACTTGACAAAATATACAAAACAGATTTAAAGTGATCTGTTAGGGATACAACTTTTACACCGCTGGGGATTAAATTTGTATTTAAAAATTAAGATGTAACAGTTCACTACAGTTGGATACATATTTTTTATTATACTCTTTTAGTTTGCGGAAATCGAACGGATTGTTGGCTTTGAAGTTCGAGGATTATCAGATACATTCGCTGTTACTTATTGCTTTAGGTTACAGTAATCAAATCTGATTTGGGGCATAAAAATACGCTTTAGGTAATTATATACTGTCGCTCGATCGATAGATGGAAGAGGTATATCGTATAATGCCATGGCGTGGCAAAACATAATAAATGGAATCGATACATATTTTACTGGTCGAAGACAATATGGGCGAGATTATGTTCACAAAGGATGCTTTTCAAGAGGCCAGAATAGCAAATGAAATAAGTACCGTTAATAACGGCAAAAAAGCGATCCATTTTTTAGAAAAGAAAGCCAAATACAAGGGGCAGGAAACTCCGGACTTGATTTTGTTCGATGTATACCTGCCGCGAAAGAATGGCCATGAAGTATTGTGTCACATAAAGAAAAGCGATGAGCCTATGCAGATTCCGGTAATTATGCTCACTTCGTCATCAGACGATCGTGTCATAATTGATTCATACAAACATTACGCGAACTGTTACACCACAAAACCGATAGATGTTGATAATTTTTTAAATACAATATCTAAAATCGAGAATTTTGGATACAGCTTGTAAAGCTTCCTTAGGAGTGAGGAGACGTATATGATTGATAGAGATAAGCGGTTTGCCTTTTTTGTAATTGAAGACAGCAGGGGAGACTTTGTTTTAATTGAAGACTATTTGAACGAACAATTTACCCTGCCTTCAGTTACACGTGCAAAAACATTCCGGGAGGCACAGTCGATTTTCCATTTGGAAAACATCTCGCGGTACAACTGTATTCTGTTGGATCTGTCACTGCCCGACAAAAGCGGAAAAGATCTTATTGATGATATATTAAAACTTGCTGATGGAATACCCGTAGTTGTTTTGACAGGATATACTGATTTATCATTCAGTGTGGAGTCGCTTGAAATGGGAGTTTCTGATTATCTGCTGAAAGATGAATTTTCACCCTCACTTCTTCATAAAAGCATTGTTTATAGTATCAAAAGGAACGAATTTTCTGAAAAGATAAAAGCATCTGAACGGAAGTATCGTACGCTGTTTGAACTGAGTCCTGAACCGATGTGGCTTACTGACAACAATACCCGGAATTTTCTTGACGTAAATCAGGCTGCAATTAGTCACTACGGATACAGCAAAGAAGAATTTCTTTCAATGCAGGCCGGGGACATCCTATCCGCAGAACAGTCGTCTCTGACAGAAGAACAAGGGAATTGCGTAGTAATGAATGAAGTGGATATTGAGAAGAATTATGTAATGCACCGCAAGAAAAGTGGTGAGATCATAAAGGTTGAAATTGAAGCAAACGAAATTGAATACCAGGATGGAACTGCACACCTTGTACTGGTAAGTGATGTAACTGAAGAACTCATGGCAGATGAGCGGCGTAAACTGCTCGAATCTGTTGTGACCAACGCAAACGAATCAGTGATTATATTAGATGTTTCGCCGGAAGCAGCTCATCCCCGAATTGTGTATGTGAATAGCGGATTTTATGAAATGACGGGTTACGATGAGGATGATGTTCTAAACCGATCACTACAGTTTTTGGCAGGAGAACAGACGGATCCGGAACAGATGCAGATCCTGGATGATGCCATTCATGAAAAGAGATTTGCTGAGGTTGAACTGATCTATTACAAAAAAGACGGACAGTCATTTTGGGCTCACCTATCAATTGTTCCTGTTGAGGATGAACAAGGCAACTGGAGTCATATGGTATCTATTGGACGTGATATTTCGAGTCGAAAAGAATCTGAGAAGAAGCTTCAGGTGTCATTACACGAGAAAGAGATCCTTCTTTCTGAAATCCATCACAGGGTAAAAAATAACCTCGCACTCGTATCCGGTATGCTTCAGATGCAGGTGTTTGATGAGGAAAACGAAGAGGTGATTAATAAGCTAAACAACAGCATGCTTCGAGTAGAGACTATGGCGAGCATCCATCAGCTGTTGTATGAGTCCAGTAGTTTTTCAAGGCTGGAGTTTTCAAAGATTATCAATAAGCTAATAAAATCGACACATGATTCATTCAGTGCTGGAAAAGATATTGATATTGAAATTGAAACCGAGCCATTTGAGCTGAATATAAACCAAGCTGTACCCTGCTCACTTATTATCAATGAAGCCATTACCAACGTCTATAAACACGCCTTTAAAGACAGGAAAAAGGGATGGATAAAGGCCGTGTTGCGTTGTGATGAAGATCTGGTTACGTTTAGCCTTGAAGATGATGGGAAAGGCCTGCCTGAGGATTTTGATATGTCCAACCTGTCTTCGCTCGGCACAAAAATAATAACCGCTTTAGTGAAACAGCTCAACGGTACGTTTGAACTTGTTCCGCGTGAAGGTGGAGGCACCGTATTCAGCCTGAAATTTTCAGTGAAAAAGAGTAAGGGCTTGAGCAACTCGATGGATTAACTGCAACCAATGGGATTAAATTTTAGCAATATATGGTAACGAAGAGCAAAAAAAAGATTGTTCATGTTCAGATCGGGACACAAAAGTATGAAACGTCACTCACGGCCGGCGCTCATGAATTGACTGCAGATGAGCCTGAACGTGTGGGAGGGAAAGACACCGGTCCGGATCCGTATGACTACCTGTTGATGTCGCTTGGTTCTTGTACGGCCATAACACTTCGAATGTATATAGAACGAAAAAAATGGCAGGTTGACGATATTTATGTAGAGCTTCGTCATTTCAAAGATCACGCCGAAGATTGTGAGGACTGTGATGAGAAGTCTGCGAAAATAGATAAGATTGAAGAAGAGATAATTGTGAACGGAGACCTTACTGACGAACAGCTCGATAGATTACTCGATATATCTCATAAATGCCCTGTCTATAAAACGTTACAAGGGTCTGTAGAGGCGAAGACATCTATCACCAGACAATAATATATGTTTTGCAGTTGATATAGCAGCCATACAAGCGTTATATTTAAATTCATTTCCATAAACCCCCGTGGCGTAATTTTTTCGCTACTAATAAAGCATCTGAATGCCACTAAGCTACATTTACTTTGATCTGGATAATACCCTCCTTGATCACAATAAAGCAGAATCCAAATCTCACAAAGCTGTTTACGATACGTATCCGGTACTTCAGCAGATTCCGCTGGATAACTGGCTTGAAACGTATCAGGAGATTAATCACAACTTGTGGGTAAAATACCAGGATGGTGAAATTGACAGACATCAGCTGCATTTCTCCCGTTTTCACGATTCTATGGTGAAGATGGATCTGCCCACAGATGACAGCAGGGAAATTGGTGTCTCTTATATGGAAAAATACCGGGAATTTTGGGATTGGGTTGATCAGGCCGAGGAGACCTTCGGACTACTAAGCAAGCATTACAATGTTGGTATTATTACAAATGGATTTAAAGAGACTCAGCTCAAAAAATTCGAAAAACTGTCTATGGATAGATACACAAACCAAATGGTTATTTCCGAAGAGCTGGGTGTGTTGAAACCGGATCCAAAAGTATTTGATCATGCAACAAAACTTGCCGGCGTACCGCGTGAGGAAATTCTGTATGTGGGGGATTCTTATTCCTCGGATATCGTGGGGGGATTAAACGCCGGCTGGAAAACAGCCTGGTATACCGGGGTTGTGGGGGAAGAGGAGACGGAACTCACACCAGATCTTACGTTCAACGACTTTGCCGATCTGAAAACTTTTCTGAATATTGGTTGATTAAATACCGACCCGGTAGAGTTCCGAGCGACAGAGAAGATCCTACTGGAGTCGGCAGGAGTATTGCCTGGGATTGGGAGTTAAAACAAAGGATAAATCTGAGTTCGATAATAAAAAACGAATACAGAAGTCTTCCGTCGGCTGACGGAAAGATTGCCCCGAAGTAGGGATGCCTTTTGGCAAGAGGGGTGTTCATCGGGTTTTCCAAAATTCTGATGAACATCCCCTTTCGAGGCTGTCCAGATAGGTTTACTGGCAACTATTCCGCTCAAATAATTCAGGATGTTTATCCCGACTCACCCTATATCCCTCTCTATCTATTAGAGAGGGATTAAATGTTTAGATTATTTAAGCTTGGTTACTGGCAAATTCACTTTTTGGGCAGCCTCACTTTCAAAAACTTGATTTATTAATCGAACAAAGGTTAAATCTTGAACCCGCAACTCTACCAGGAATCTACGTGAAAAGCACACGCGGCTACTCTGGCAGGTTGCTGAAAATCACATCAGAAATGGTTCAGATCTTTTCGTATTTTTGAGTCCATTCATTTTTACTCACACAAATCCGCACATGTCAACCACTGCTGTCAGCGAACCTCAGGTTACTCTTGAACTTGCCAAAGAACACGGTCTGAACGAGGAGGAGTTTGAGATGATTAAAGACTTCCTCAGCCGAACACCTACCTTTTCTGAACTTGGCGTTTATTCTGTGATGTGGAGTGAGCACTGTTCGTATAAAAACTCCATTCTTGAAATAAAAAAGCTGCCTCGGTCAGGTCCACAGCTACTTGTAGACGCAGGTGAGGAGAATGCAGGGCTGGTTGATATTGGGGACGGGTTAGCCTGCGCATTCAAGATCGAAAGCCATAACCATCCGTCTGCTATTGAACCCTATCAGGGTGCGGCAACGGGCGTGGGCGGCATTCATCGTGACATTTTTACGATGGGAGCCCGGCCGGTGGCCTCGCTCAACTCACTGAGGTTTGGTTCGATGGATCAGCCACGCGTGAGATACCTGTTAGACGGTGTAGTTCGGGGCATATCTGACTATGGAAATTCATTCGGCGTGCCGGTTGTAGGTGGTGAAGTTGTGTTTGATGAAGCCTATGAAGGAAATCCGCTGGTCAATGCTATGAGTGTCGGGATTGTGAAGGTCGGTGAAACGGCGTCGGCAATCGCAAAGGGTATCGGAAACCCGGTCATTATTGTGGGTGCAAGTACCGGCCGCGATGGCATTCACGGAGCTACATTCGCTTCGGAAGAGATCAGTGAAGAGAGTGAAGCAAAGCGTCCCAGTGTTCAGGTGGGTGACCCTTTTACAGAAAAACTGCTGCTTGAAGCGAGCCTCGAAGTATTGAAGACCGGCGCGGTTGTGGGTATGCAGGATATGGGCGCTGCGGGAATTGCATGTTCATCATCTGAAATGGCAGCGAAAGGCGGCGAAGGGATGCGCCTTGATCTCGATAAAGTACCCATGCGTGAAAAGGGTATGACAGCATATGAACTTTTACTGAGTGAAAGCCAGGAGCGGATGCTGGTAGTGGCTGAAAAAGGTCGCGAGCAGGATGTAATTGACGTTTACGAAAAGTGGGATCTGAATGCGGTGGTGATTGGTGAAGTTGTCGAGGGAGAAAATGTCACCTATCTAAAAGACGGCGAGGTAAAAGCCGATATCCCCGCCGATTCGCTTGTACTGGGCGGCGGTGCACCTCAGTATGAACGGGAAGCTGTGAAGCCAGCTTACCTTGATGGGGTTCAGGGATTTGATTTTAAATCGATTAATCACCCGAAAGATCAGAATGAAACGCTGAAGAAACTTCTTGGATCTCCGAATATTGCATCCAAGCGCTGGGTGCACGAACAGTATGATACGATGGTGCGTACCAACACGGTAAATGCTCCCGGCGCGTCCGATTCAGGTGTTATCCGTATCAAAGGAACTAATAAAGGCCTTGCTGTTAAAACTGACTGTAACGGCCGGTATGTTTATCTGAATCCCCGTCGCGGCGGACAAATAGCCGTTGCTGAAGCAGCTCGAAACGTGGTATGCAGCGGAGCTAAACCGATAGCGATCACTAACTGTCTTAATTTTGGAAATCCCTATAAACCGGACGTCTACTGGACGTTCCGTGAAGCCGTTGGCGGCATGGGTGACGCCTGCCGCGTGCTCAATACACCCGTAACCGGCGGTAATGTCAGTCTTTATAATGAAAATCCAAACGGTGCGATTTTCCCGACACCCGTTGTGGGAATGCTGGGCATAATTGAGGATGTCGAAAACCACGTGATGACGCCCGGTTTTAAAAATAATCCTGATATAGTTTATTACATTGGTGCTCTTCGGAAAGGCCTTGGCGGCAGTGAATATCTGAAGACCATCCACGGCCTCACCACAGGTGACGCCCCGGAACTTGACCTTGAGTTTGAACTGAAGCTTCAGCAGGTACTTCTTGAAGCGATTCAAAATGGAATGGTGAATGCCGCACACGATATTTCTGATGGCGGACTTGCTGTAACACTGGCTGAGATGGCAATCTTTTCGGGACAGGGAGCAAACCTGTCGGTGAAAAACCTGAACGGCCTCTACATTGATGTACTTTACAGCGAGGCGCAATCCGGCGTGGTTGTTACAGTACCAAAAGAGGATGCACGGGCACTTGAACTTTTCCTTGACAAGCACGATCTGTTCTACGACGAACTTGGGTCAGTTGGCGGCTCCAAACTGATTATTGATGAGTTTGTGGAGCAAAAAGTGTCCGATCTGAAAGAAGTGTATGAATCTGCTATTCCTAAAGCGATGGATCGGTGATTGCGGCCCCGGCTGACGGCTGCAGTTGGTCGGTTGTCGGGTAGGTTAAAGGCCAAACATGGTATGTCTCGATATTACATTAAACCTGAATTCCTTCAGAAAAAACTATTTAAAGGAATTCAGGTTACCCGCAGGCAATAGACATACCATGTTTTTTTCTTGCCACAGTCACTCGTCAGCCTGCAAACACAGAGTGCAGACGAGGTGCGTCTGAATATTAACAACACAAAACCAGACGCTGACAGAAACCCGCAAACGAGCGGGAATGCTGTCAGGTCTTACATCTCCAACCTGTCAGGTCCACCCCTAAATACCTATTCAACCAATCAACTAAATCCTTGATCCGGCGAACGATTTTCTGATCTCCTGCCTTTCATCAACAGAAAAACAAATTCTTAATTTCATTCAGATAAAGATTATGGACGATCAGGTTGTATTAATTGTTGGAGGATCGGGTGGTATTGGTCAGGCATCGGCGGATCTATTTGCAAAGGCGGGTGCTAAAGTAGTATTAGCTGCCAGAAACAAATCAAAAGCGGAAAAGAAGGCTAAAGAGATTAATGATTCGGGTGGCGAAGCGTATGTGATTGAGGTAGATGTGACCGATCTTGCGTCTGTTTCCGCAATGGCACGCGAAGTGAATGATGACCTTGGGCAGATTGACGTACTGGTGAACGCATTCGGCACCGGACTGATTCAGCCGATCCTGGACATCAAACCGGATCACGCCAAAGAGGTTTTTGATGTGAACGTATACGGCACTTTCTTGGTCACACAGGCGGTGATGCGCTATATGGCAACCAATAAAAAAGGTCGTGTGATTATGTTTCCGGGCATTCTCGGAAAAGCCGTGATGAAAAATACATCGGTCTACTCTGCATCGAAATACGCAGTCACCGGTTTTACTAAAGCACTGGTTGAAGAGCAGCGACGCGGCGATATCAAATTCTCATTGCTCTATCTTGGCGGCGTGGATACAGAATTCTGGGACAATCCCAAGGTGGATATGCGCGTGCAGAAAGATAAAATGATGACAACCCAAGAGGTTGCCAAAGCGGTTTATTATGCCGCCTCACAGCCTGCACAATCTGTTTTGAACGAGATTGTGATTCAGCCCGAATCGCATCAGATGGTGTAATAATCCGACCGGATCTGACAGCACCGACCGGCTGTGAGGTAAGATGATTTAGCCCGGGTCTCACCAAAGAATATAATTGAGCAGGCAATGAAGTTTAATATCATTGCTTGCAATTGATTATCTGATATATCCCTCTTTCGCCAACTGCTTTCCGGATTGATCATAGGCTTCCTTCTCATCTGGCGCCCACGTTCCTAATCCGTCCACGTAGCGGTTATACATACAAAAAGCTGCTGCGATCAAAACGGTGTCGTGAATTTCCCGATCGGTTGCGCCTTCATTTTTTGCGGCTTCAATATCTTCGGTACGTACCTCATTTCCAAGAATCTGTACTCTTTTTGCAATGTTTAGAAGAGCCCGAAGCTTATCAGAAATATCGGTCTTTTTAAATCCTGCCTTAATATCATCAAGAAGACTCAAATCACCATCTAAATGGTGAGCCGCTGCCGCACCGTGGGATGAGTGACAAAAATGGCACTCATTTTGATAGGAAACATACGAGGCAATCATTTCACGTTCTGCCGAAGTAAGGGTTGATGGTCCTCTTAACAGAGTTTCTGCCAGTTGAGACAATGGCTTTGCCGTTTCCGGGCTGTATTCCATCAAACCAACAATTCCGGGAAGTTTATTTTTAATGTTTATGTACGCCATGATTTATATTTCAAGTTGAAATTTGAGATACGCGAAATTTCGAATGACTTCGTGTCTCTGCAAAAGTAAACTATTCCGCTACCGGACATCTTGAAAGAGCTGATTTGAAACTCTTTTTAAGAATATGAACTCCTTCATCAAGCTGATCTTTCTGGATAGTAAGCGGCGGCCTGAACCGAATGGTTTTAGGGCCACAGCCCAAAATCATAAGTTTATTCTTCATTGCTTCCTTTACAACGGAATCACGCGAATGGGTATCCGGCAGATCAATTGCGCAAAAGAGACCTTCACCCCGAGGGTTAGAAAGGTATTCCGACTCTTTGGACCAATCGTTCAGCAGGTTTTGCAAATGCGCACCTGCATCAGCGGCGTGAGCCACAAGGTTATCCTCTTCAATTACTTCGAGGATTCGATCGAACCGAACCATATCTACCAAGTTTCCTCCCCAAGTAGAATTTATCCGTGATGAAACGTGGAAGCAGTTGGTATCAATGTCATCAACCCGATCAGTCGCAAGAATTCCGCAGACCTGAGCTTTCTTGCCAAACGCGAGAATATCCGGTACAACATAATGCTCATGCGCCCAGAATTTGCCAGTAAGGCCAACGCCGGTTTGAACTTCATCGTAGACCAGCAACGCATCAAACTCATCGGCCAGATCACGGAGTCCCTGGTGGAACTCTTTTCTGAAATGATTGTCGCCACCTTCGCCCTGGATTGGTTCAAGAAGAATACAGGCAATATCATCTTTATATGTTTCTAGATATTGACGAGCCTGTGCAAGCGCTATTTTTTCCTGATGTTCGGCATCTGCAATATTCTCTTTATTCAACGGAAATTGTACGGACGGATTATGAATTCGTGGCCAGTCGAACTTCGGGAAATACTTTACTTTTTTGGGATCGGTATTGGTTAGCGACATGGTGTAGCCACTTCTGCCATGAAAAGCCTTATCGAGGTGAAGCACTTTATGCCCCTTTTCCTGACGATACCCCTTTTCAAAATTCTTTTGAACCTTCCAGTCAAACGCAACTTTCAGCGCGTTTTCAACCGCCAGTGCACCGCCTGATACAAAAAAGGCGTATGGCATATAATCAGGAATTCCAACTCTGGAAAAAGTCTCTACAAAATGGGCCATCTCCTCGGTATACACATCAGAGTTGGAAGGTTTATTGACGGCGGCTTTGCCAATCGTTTGAATAAAATCGGGATCGGCAGCCAGACGGTCGTGATTCATTCCCAAAGGGTTGGAGGCGAAAAATGTAAAAAAGTCCAGATAATCATTTCCCGATACAGAATCATGTAAATAAGCCCCCTTACTTTTTTCAAGGTCCAGTACCATATCGTAGCCATCGGCTAATAAGTGTTTTTTGAGAACGTCTCTGACGTTATTGGGTTTGATAAGTGTTTGCATTGTAGCTTTTTACTGGTTGTTTTTTTGATTGCTCCTATGGGAATAATGAGTTTTTACTTTTTAAAATCAAGGATGGTTTTCCTGATGATTGAAATACAGCTTGCAAGTTGGTCTTCGGTCATGACCAATGGCGGGGCAAAACGTATAATATTTCCGTGAGTGGGTTTTGCCAACAGCCCGTTATCCTTAAGTACAACACAGATGTTCCAGGCTGTTTTGCTCTCCGGTGAATCGTTGATGACAATTGCGTTCAATAATCCGCGTCCACGTACAGATTTTACGAGGGCACTTTCTTCCGCAAGAGTTTCCATCTCCTGACGGAAGATTTTTCCAAGTTTGCGAGCATTTTGTGCCAGCTTTTCATCATGAACAACTTCAAGAGCCGCCTTTGCCACTTTTGCCGCAATGGGGTTTCCACCAAAAGTTGAACCATGCTGCCCCGGTTTGATGACTTCCATAATTTCATTATCAGCCAAAACCGCAGATACGGGATAAACTCCACCGGAAAGGGCTTTACCTAAAATTAGAATATCCGGCTTAACATAAGTTTCCGGCTGTCGTTCGCAATGTCTCTGGCAGGTGCAATCACCGCATACGGCAAGCAGGCTTCCTGTTCGTGCAATTCCTGTTTGAATTTCATCAGCAATAAAGAGTGCGTCATACTTTTTACAAAGGGCTCGGGCTTTGCTCAGGTAGTCTGTATCGGGGACCATCACCCCGGCTTCTCCCTGGATGGGCTCAACCAAAAAGCCGGCTATATTTTCCTCCTTTAGAGCCAATTCAAGCTGCTCTAAATTGTTGTACTCAACTTTTACAAATCCGGGCGTGTAGGGGCCAAAGTTCTTTTGTGCATCGGCATCATTCGAAAAGGAGATAATAGTCGTGGTTCTGCCATGAAAATTATTGCTGCAAACGATTATTTTCGCTTCATTTTCAGGCGTTCCTTTTTTCTCGTAAGCCCATTTACGGCATAGTTTAATAGCAGTCTCCACACCTTCGGCACCGGTATTCATGGGCAGTACCTTATCAAAATTAAAGTACTCGGTGATGTACTGTTCAAACTCTCCCAGTACATTATTATAAAATGCACGAGAAGTGAGTGTCAGGGTTTCGGCCTGACTTTTCAGCGCTCCAATAATTTTTGGATGGCAATGCCCTTGGTTTACAGCAGAGTATGCGGACAGAAAATCAAAATATCGATTCCCTTCAGGATCCCATACATATACACCATCACCTTTTGCCAAAACAACCGGCAAGGGATGATAATTGTGCGCGCCATATTTATCTTCGAGCGTAATTGCGTCTTTTGTAGAAATCATAAAAAAAAGGTTGCAAATGTAGAGGTGGGTTATCATTACAGTATTCATACAAGATAGTAAATTGATACCCAACCATCGACGACAAATCGAAAAATTAAGATAATTATTACTTGACTTGGTTCGTTAAAGAATCGTACATTAGGAGTCTGATTGAAGGACGATTTATTTACTCTTTCAGAACAAAGAAATTTACTGATATATACATCGCGGGGTGGAGCAGCTGGTAGCTCGTCGGGCTCATAACCCGAAGGTCGTAGGTTCGAATCCTACCCCCGCCACAAGATAAAAGCCCAATTGCTCACGCAGTTGGGCTTTTTTTATTTTCAAAACTACCAAGATGAAAAAAGCTCATACCGTTTACATTCTTCATTCTGAGAAGTATGATAAAATTTATATCGGTCGCACCACAAATCTTACAAAAAGGTTTAAGTCTCACAACGAATTAGGTACAAAGGGCTGGACAATTAAATTTCGACCATGGAAAATTGTGTACACCGAAGAATTTGCAACCAAAACAGAAGCGATGAAACGCGAAAAGCAATTGAAATCAGCGGCGGCAAGAAGGTGGATTTGGGAAGAATTAATTGGTGAGTAGCTCGTCGGGCTCTTTATCCGCCAGCCGGCGGACGTAGGTTCGAATCCTACCCCCGCCACAAGATAAAAGCCCAATTGCTCACGCAGTTGGGCTTTTTTTATTTTCAAAACTACCAAGATGAAAAAAGCTCATACCGTTTACATTCTTCATTCTGAGAAGTATGATAAAATTTATATCGGTCGCACCACAAATCTTACAAAAAGGTTTAAGTCTCACAACGAATTAGGTACAAAGGGCTGGACAATTAAATTTCGACCATGGAAAATTGTGTACACCGAAGAATTTGCAACCAAAACAGAAGCGATGAAACGCGAAAAGCAATTGAAATCAGCGGCGGCAAGAAGGTGGATTTGGGAAGAATTAATTGGTGAGTAGCTCGTCGGGCTCTTTATCCGCCAGCCGGCGGACGTAGGTTCGAATCCTACCCCCGCCACTTTGAAAAGGCTCAACTGCTTACAAGCAGTTTAGCCTTTTTTATTTGCGGACCATATGCAAGAGAATATGTTCACTGTTTACACTCTTTACTCCCAAAAGTACAATAAAATCTACGTGGGGTACACGTCAGATCTGACTCAGCGCTTGATCTCTCACAACGAAAAAGGGACCAAAGGCTGAACGATAAAATACCGACCATGGACGCTGATACATACAGAGGAATTTGTAACTAAAGGTGAAGCCATGAAACGTGAGAACCTTAGTTCTATAGTTCTATTATAAAAAATGAAAGCAGAAGTCTTCCGCCGGCTGATGGAGAGATTTTCCCCAGGGGATGCCTTCGGCGAGAAGGATGTTCATCGGGTTTTTCAAAATTCTGACTAACATGCCCTTCCTGAGGCTGTCCAAAAAGTATTTTGCCCCGGAATCCGCTTAAATAATTTAGGAACCTTCTTCTGACTCACCCTATTCCCCTCTTTATCTAATAGAGAGGGATTTAAAGTCTAAATTATTTAAGCTTGGCAACTTATTATGTTCCTTTTTGGACAGCCTCACTTTCAATAACTTGATTCATGAATCGAACTCAGGTGACTACAGATAAGGTCCGGAAACGACGTCCGTCAGAGAGCTGCTCGGCTACAAAATCCATGCTCTAACTTTAATATGGGCCACTCAACAGTATTATTTTTACTGGATAACTCGAACTGTTACCTGTATATGGCTCTCTACGTCACCGTATTCGAAACCGTCATCGACTTCACGTACATTGGTGTTATCATCGGCAGGGCCTGTGTCTGAACCTGACTGACGAATTACCTGGTTGCCACCGATTCCGGGCTCTTCATTGGCTTCCGTTCCGGCATCCCAGAGACGAAGCTGGCTTGAGATATCTCCGCTCAACGGAGTACCGCCTGCGAAAAGATCAACACCTGCCTGTACGGGTGCATAGAAAAGGTCGTTTGATTGAATATACATGGTGGCAAAACTCAATACATCGCCTTCTTCGGCAGTAAAACTAAAAGTATAGGTTGAACCTGAACCGGGAAGCAACGGGCCATTTTCGCTCGCACCGACAGGCTGAGCAAAAGCACCGCTTGCTGTTACATCTTCGTTGGCAGACAGAGCTGCTGCCATTGTCGTTGGCACGCCATCTTCTGCGATGGCTTCAAGTCCATTATCAGGAGCCGGCTGTCCTGAGGTAAAGATGGGGTTATCACCGGAATAGACGGCAAATGCTCCCGGTGAGAGTGGTACAGTAATGCCTGTTTCGGCATCAAGGTTTCCTGCAAGCTCGGTTGGATTTCCATCTTCTGCTATTGCTTCTAATCCTTCTCCATAATCAGCTTCTCCTTCGGTGTAAAGCAACGAACTTTGATCGGCAGAGTGTACCAACCATGCCCCCGGTGAAAGCGGTACGGGCATATCACCCTGTGAAGTTTGCAAGGTAGATGCAGTAGAAACATTCTCGATACGTACTCTGAATCCGTAGGTGCCGGTTGATGTAAGTGTTACCTGTATGACTTCTTCATCAGCCGGGAGATTGGAATCGGTAACTTCCCGAACCGTATTATTATCATCAACAGGTCCTGTGTTGGGCTCTGATTGCCGCAGAACCTGGTTATCGCCTACGCCCGGCTCCTGATCTTCTTCAGTTCCTACATCATAGAGATCGATTTCAGCAGTTATATTGCCGGTCACCTGGCTTCCGTCACCGTTATAGAGTGCCACACCGGCCTCAGGAGTTGCGTATACCCAGTCGTTCGACTGAACAAACATCGTTGCGAGCGAAAGCCGTGCACCTACCGGTGCCGTAAATTCAAACTCAAAAGCTCCGCCGGGTCCAATCCCTCCAGGTTCGGTTGCATTGACGCCGGTATCAAAAGCACCACTCTTGATAATGGGATAGGCTGTTCCTGTATTTTCAATGGTTACTTCAAACTGGGCTGTCGTGGCTTCATCATCGGCATTATTGGTATCGCAAGCAGCAATACCAATCACTAAAGCTAATACAAACAGTAGGCCCGATATATTTTCAAATGATATTTTCATAGCTCTAAATCTTAAATAGCATTCTTCTTTATTTATAGTCTTAGTCGTTTCCATGATTCCTTTCTCTTTTGTTATTTTGATTCTTAGAGGGCTTTACCCCATCGGGATGTAAAGCTCGTTTCAAAGAGGATATATCCCTTGACATACGATTCGCTTACTTAATATTTCATTTTTCGCAAGGTTTACAAATAGTAGATAATACGGTTTTGATGTGGTATTATTTGCTACACTCTTTAATTCCACAGTGTAAGAATGCAGGAATACGTGAAGAGTTAATCTTGCAAAACATTTACAGCTATCTGAGTTCAACCTCTCGTAATTTTATTAGTTTTCCATAGTTGCTGGATTAGTGGTGCCTGCTCAATGCGTGTAAATATAAATCTCGAAAAAACATGATGTTAGAAAAAGATGTAGCGCTCATTTTCGAAGGACAGCTTGTAAGGAAATGGATTTGCTTGTTGATGTATTCAAATACATAATCAAAAAACAATTGATCGATTACTGGTCAAAGAATTTAAAGGAGAGGTAATTGTATGATAAGTGTTGCGATGGCTGATAGTCATCCTCTAATGAGGGATGCGGTGAAAAGATCAAGGCCGGAGGAATTCATGACAAAATCAAGGTTCTGCCACAATCGTATTTGAAAGCAAGTCTTCTTACCCTGCAATGGTTCCAGATTACATCCAGGGATACATCTTTAGTAAATGGTACCTACCACCCCGTATTTGATTTGAGCAGGCGGGTTGGTCGTTCACCTGTCCCCGAGGGGAAAGTACGGGGGAAATCATTCAATTATTATGCGCAAACCTTATGGGGTTTAATTATAACTGAGAACTTACACACACCGATCAACATAAAACCACAAAAACGTAATATTTGATTTATGTAATTCCCTTCGTGAAAGCAATATCGATACCATTGCATTGACCGGTTAAATACACCTTCTTGACTACAGCTTTATTACCGAATTGAATATCTCTTCGTCAGTTGTCGCTTGGGTGATAGCCGTATTTAATTTCTTGTGTCGGTAGATTATAGCTTATCTTTTGGGCCATCGTAAATCATCTAAAAAATTTGTAGGCATGCCCTGGACCCTCCGAATGACCCTGATCGTAACTGCTCTAACGGCAGTTGCGATGATCTACAATGTCATCAGATTGCACTGGTACACAAAGCAGACATCACTCTACTCATCCGCAAAATTTTGGACGATTGTAGCAGCCATTACAGTTCTAATATTTGGGTATCCGGCATCAGGATATGTCATCCACTTCTTTGGCGGGGAATTTTCAAGAGATCTTTATCCTTTGTGGGCTATTCTTCTGTTATGGTACGGGTTTATCTTTAACGTTGTACTGTTCAACGGCCTCGTGATACTGGATATGTTAAACCTGTTTCTCACGAAAGTGATCAGGATAAAACGAACCCAGCTTCAAACGGTGTTGGGTATCCTGGCAATTTTAATGACGGTCGGCATTCTGCTTTTCACGGCTATAAAGACAGGTTATGATACAAACAGGGTTCAAACAGAAAGTATAGAATATAGCGTTAGAGGCAGCGCTGATTCATTGACCCAGCCTCTGAGGATTGCCCATATTTCTGAAATACATGCGGATCGGTTTACCTCGCGTGAAAAAATTGCAGGGTACATGGCGCAAGTCAAAGCTGCAAAACCTGATATTATTCTGGTGACGGGAGATCTGATATCATCCGGGCTCGATTTCGTTGACGGTGCTGCGCAGGAGCTTATAGCGGTTGAGGCACCGATGGGGATCTGGTTTGTGATGGGGGACCATGACTACTGGGCGGGCCCGGATAATGTTACCGATATTTTGGAAAGCAGAGGAATCAATGTCGTCAGGGATGAAAATGTTTGGATAGATTACGAAGGAATTTCTATCCGGCTGACCGGCATCACGGAAGTGTATAGCAGAAGTGTGGAGCGGGGCTTGTTTCAGGATCTGCTGGCAGATCAAAAAGAGGAAACTTACCGTATTCTGTTTTCACACCAGGCTACTGACGATCTTCTTGGAGAAGCTAAGGAATCAGGGGTAGATCTATTCCTGGCAGGACATACGCACGGCGGGCAGATTCGGGTTCCTTTCTTTTATCGAACGCTGACTGCTGCTCAGATGGAAACAGATTACGTTCATGGATTTCATATCCTCGACAATATGCTGCTGAGCATAAACAGCGGGCTTGGATACACCCTGGCTCCGCTGCGCTTTAACGCACCAGCAGAGGTTTCCGTGATTGAGTTGAAGTAGAGAAAAATTATAGTATTGTCGACTCACGACTCACAACTCAAGCCCTACCAAACAAAAACTCCCTGTACAGATCCCAGTTTTTGCCGTTGTGCTTTAATAAGTGAAGTCTGTCTGCGATAAATCCGGAGTGGAAATCTCTGTCCTGAAATTCCGGCCACGCTTCGTGGAACATTTTTTTGCTAAGGTCGCGGGTGGCGATTGTCATATGCGGGTGGAACCGGGTCATCATCTCTTTTTCTGATAACCCAAGTGAGCCCTTCAGCAAATCCTGTAGTTTCGCGTGAAGGTCGGCGATTGGTTTGTGGTTCTCAATGTTCAGAAACAGAACGCGCGGAGGAAACGCGTCAAATCCATCGAGAGCTGCATCGAACGGTTTTTGCCCGGCAGCAAAATTTTTGAGTCCATCTGTAAGTGTCACTTCAAACGCTTCATCACGCCTGAACGGCATCTGAAGCGTAATATGAGCCGGAGCTTTGAGTGCGTGCGAGGCATTAAACCGGTTCTCCATCTCCAGCTTAAGACTCTTTACGTCGTCCCGCAGTTCTTCATGGGGTACCAATGCGATTAAATAGAGTTCGTTAGACATGAGTAAATATATCTTTAAAAGACCTCCAAGGTTTTCGAAAACCTTGGAACCTGAGTTTGATTATTAAATTATATATGTAAGAGTCCCCCTTAGAAAAGGGGGATTTCAGGGGGATGTTTATCAGAATGTTGAAAGAACCGATGGACACCCCTTTTGCCAAAAGGCCTCCCTACTTCGGGGCAATCTCTCCGTCGGCTGACGGAAGACGTTTTTTGAAATAATTAAAAAAATTATTGATCGAACTGAGGTTTGGAGGTCTTATAGATTATAAATCATACAAAACGCCCGGTAGCTCGGTTGGGCTTTTGATTGTAACGGTAGGCATAAACTCATCCAACGGGTCAAGCAGATCATCGGATGACCGCTGAACCCATGCTGCATTCCACCCACAGGCACGGGCGCCCATCACATCAAAGGAGTTGCCCGAAATCAGCCATGTGTTGGATAGTTGAGATACTGTTTTCTTTGTGAAATGGCGGTACACATCCGGACTCGGTTTAAACATATGCACGTCTTCCGTACTTACGATGCCGTCAAAGAGGGCGGGAATTCCTGCGTGATTAAGAAGCTGTTTAACAGCAGCTGCGCTTCCGTTTGAAAAGGCATACAGATCGTGGCCCGCGTCTCTGCATTCGGTCAGGCAGTCATTCACATCAGGAAATACCGGGAGTGTGGTGTACTCATTTAGAAGATCCTTTATCTGATTGTCGCTGAGTGATATGTTCAAAACATCGCAGCTGTAGTTTAGCGCATCCCGGGTGCAGACAGAAAAATCGGTGTGCTTCCTCATCAAACCTCGCCTGAATGAGTATTCCAGCTGTTTTTGCCGCCACAACTTCATGAACGGGTCGGCATTGTCGGGGATCATACTGTGTAACTTGTCAAACACGCCGGATGTGTTGATCAGCGTTCCGTTGACATCGTATGCGAGAGTCTGAGTCATGGCAGGGATTATTGTATATGATTGCGTAAATGACGAAAAATAGCGTCTCAACTTGCCGATTCAAAGCATCATACGAACCGGGTAAGATTTTCCTAAAGTTTACGAAGAAACTTGAATCTGATCTTTGTTACACTATATTAAAAGACCGACAACGAGGCCACGGAGCAGGTCTATTGTCGGTGTTTTCTTTAAAGTCAATCTATTACTGCACGAGATGAACGAAGAACCGATTGAAGATCTGCGCTACCTCAACCTGCTGTCAAAACGATACCCCACTATTCAAAAGGCATCTGCTGAAATTATTAATCTCAGTGCTATTCTTGAACTGCCAAAAGGCACCGAGCACTTTGTGTCGGATATTCACGGTGAGTATGAGGCGTTTTCTCACGTATTGAGAAATGGCTCTGGCTCCATTCAACGACGGATTGAAGAGGTGTTTCAGTATACACTCGGCGATCAGGAAAAAAAGAATCTGGCAACGCTCATCTACTACCCTGACAAAAAGATGCCGATTATTCTGAAGGACGTAGATAATCCGAAAGAGTGGTACAGGAAAACGCTGTTTCAGATGATCAAGCTTTGCAGGGTCTATTCTTCAAAGTATACGCGGAGTAAGGTTCGTAAAGCACTTCCAAAAGATTTTGATTATATCATCGAAGAGCTTCTGCATGAGCAGGAGAGCACAAAAAACCGGGAGCAGTACTACAGCAGTATTATATCAACCATTATTGAAACAGACCGTGCCGGCGCGTTTATCAAGGCACTGGCGTATTTAATTCAACGGCTGACAATTTCGCGGCTTCACGTTATTGGTGATGTTTATGACCGGGGTCCGGGTTCTCATATAATTATGGATGAGCTGATGGACTATCATGCCGTGGATTTTCAGTGGGGAAACCACGATATCGTCTGGATGGGCGCAGCTGCAGGTAGCAAAGCGTGCATCGCTAACGTGATACGTGTATCACTACGGTACTCCAATATGGAAACGGTAGAAAACGGGTATGCGATCAGCATGCTGCCGCTGGTATCGATGGCGGTTGACGTGTATGGTGATGATCCCTGTGACCTGTTCAGGCCGAAAGAGGCGGAAGATGAGTTTACCGAGCAGGAGCAGCTGATGATGGCCCGGATGCAAAAGGCAATCTCGGTGATGCAATTTAAGCTTGAAGGTCAAATTATTAAACGGCGGCCTCAATTTCAGATGAAGGACAGGCTGCTGCTTGATAAGATCGACCACGAGAACGGTACAATCGAGATTCAGGGCAAAACTTATCCGATGAAGGATACAAATTTTCCAACTATCGACCCTGAGGATCCATATAAACTATCGCCAAAGGAAGAGTCGGTGATGGATCGTCTCTGTCTTTCTTTTAAAAACAGCGGCCGCCTTCAAAAACACGTGCGATTTCTTTTTGCAAAGGGCAGCATGTACCTGGTGAAAAACAACAATCTCCTATATCACGGCTGTATTCCGATGAAGCCGAACGGCGCGCTGCGGCATTTCACATTCGGTAAAGAAAATCACGGTCCGCGGGAATTCATGGACAGGTTAGATCGGTTGTCACGTCAGGGATATTTCGCAAATGATGATCTCAAAAAGAAACAGTATGGCATGGATACCATGTGGTATTTATGGACCGGGGCTCAGTCGCCGCTGTTCGGAAAAGATAAGATGGCCACGTTTGAACGCTATTTTATCGAAGATTCTGCGACCCATGCCGAAAACATGAATCCTTACTACGATTTCAGGACAGACGTAGGCGTGGCCTCACAAATTTTGAAGGAGTTTGGAGTCGATCCGGAAAAGGGGCATATATTGAACGGTCACGTACCCGTGAAAGTGAAAAAAGGGGAGAGTCCCGTTAAGGCAAAAGGTAAACTGCTTGTTATTGACGGCGGTTTTGCAAAAGCGTATCAGTCCAAGACAGGCATTGCCGGCTACACTCTCATCTTCAATTCATGGGGATTGCTTTTGGCTGCACATCAGCCGTTTCAGTCCACAGAAAATGCGATTGAAGAAGAGGTTGATATTCATTCTCAAACGCGGATACTGGAGCAACGAAGAGATCGGATTCGGATTGCCGACACTGACACAGGCGAAGATATTCGCCTCGAAATAAAAGATCTGAAAGCACTTCTAAAAGCCTATCGGTCGGGAGCTATAAAAGAAGAAGCGTAAGGCATCGATTAAAGTTTACCGATTCGTAAATACCCGATAGTCCCAGGGCTCCAGGGTTATTTCGGCCGGGTGTTTTATCTCTGTCGTTTCGCCGCTGAAAAGTTCTGTATAAGAACCCATGAACGGTCTTGTTTGGAACGTCACGGTAGCGTCCTTTTCGCTCATGTTGATGATGGATATAATTTTATCTCCGTCACTCTCCCTGTAAAACGAAAGCACCTGATCGGGATGATCATTTTTGATTCGGATCATGTCACCCCCCCATTTTCCATTCCAAAGGGCCCGGTTTCTCTTTTTCAGCTGAAATAGCTTCTTATAGATATCCGTGTTTTCATGATCCCGCCATTCAATTTCGTCTTTTTCGAAGAACTTGAGTGATCGGTCGAGCCCGGCCTCCTGGCCGCTGTAGACAAGCGGCATGCCGTTTATTGTACAGCACAAGACCATGGCAGCGTGCAGGCCGTCGCCGTAATTTCTGTACTGGTTTCCCTCCCAGGAATTCTTGTCGTGGTTTTCCGTGAAGGTCATCCGATAGGCGTTCTCCGGAAATGTACTTACATCATGCGCAAGGTATTCAAGCAGTCCTCCCATCCCTCTTTTCTGCTGATAAAGATCCTCGAGACAGAACCAGAGACTCCATGCATAGGTCATATCGAATGCATGTTTATGAAGATCCCGGGATTCCCACTCCGCCAGCATAAATACCGGTTTAATTAACTCCAGCTCGCGGCGAACATTCTCCCAAAACTCAATTGGCACAAAACCTGCCACATCACACCGATAGCCATCCACATCAGCCTCTTCAACCCAGTATTTTATTGCTTTGGTCATATATTCCCGCAGCTCCGGTTTGCTGTAATCGAAATCGATGATATCATCCCAGTCGTACCAGGGTGTAGGCCGAAACTGTCCGTCAATAGTCTTTGTGTACCACTCAGGATGTTGACGGGTAAGAGGGTTGTCCCAAGCGGAGTGATTTGCTACCCAGTCCAGGATCACGTACATGCCCATATCGTGTATTTGCTGTACCAGTGATTTGAAATCTTCCATCGTCCCGAACTCAGGGTTGATGCCGTAATAGTCTATCACGGCGTAATAGCTCCCCAGAGTCCCTTTTCTGTTCTTTTCGCCAATCGGGTGGATCGGCATCAGCCAGAGAATGTCAACTCCCAGCTCTTTCAGTCTTGGCAAATGGTTTGCAAACGCACTGAATGTTCCCTCAGGCGTATATTGACGAATATTTACTTCATAGATAACGGCGTCTTTACTCCAATCGGGATGAGCGAGTTCTACATAGGGTTTAGGAGTGTAGGTGGGGTCTTGCATATTTTAAATGAAAAGTGAAAAGTGAAAGTTTTATTTGATGGTACCTGCAAGTCGGTCGATGTTGCTTTGCAGCGAGTGAAACTCTCCGAATAGTATAATTTTGATAAGAAAGGAGAGAAGAGCGCCGGTACTTGTCAGACGTTTGCCAAGGTTGGCTATCTTTTCGTCTCTCGTTTGAATAGCAATTCCTTTATCGTTAGCCTGTTGATATGTGTGTGCAAATTCCCAGGCACCATCACGAGCAATTATTATACTGAAACTGACCAACATCTCGTCTCTGCCTTGTGCCAAATTAATCATGGGGCCGAATAAAAGAGAGACCCGGCTCAGATTTGCGGTTACATCGTCAACCAGTGAGGCCAGTATTGCGTTGATGCGGTCATAATCCCTGTGAATGAGTTCGAGATCTTGATCATTCATGGTTTCGGCGGCCGCAATTCCCAGGTCGAGATTGATGTGCGCATTGATTCCCAGAAGTAGATGCTGCATGATGATGAATCGGGATGATTCAGCAGAGTTAAACGAATGGTTCCAACTCCGGGTTACAGGTCCATCAGCCTGATTATAGTAGGCATCAAAAGCATCAAAAAAGCGCTGGGCAAATATCGTGTCCAGCATCTCCATCCGGCCACCATCATCAAACTCATTGTTCTCGATTCCCTGCTTAATCCGAAGCGTAACATACCGGTAAAGTACCGCGAAATAACCGGCGCGAAGGTTTTCCCGCCTGCACTGGGCAACGATGGTGTCCATTTTTTGAATGACCGAATCTATTGAGCTCATTGAAATGGTGATTTTTTTTGTGTCTGGTCATTCATCGGGCATTATCCATCAGATATCTGTTCCCTTTGCTGATGTAATATAGAGCTTTGAACCTGAGTATGATTTAAAATCGAACTCAGGTGATTAGACAAATAACGCAAATACATTAATTTTAACACGTTAAGGTGCTCATACACATGTCATCGTGAATAATTCGGGTTAAAACCGTAGTACAAACCCCAGCTGAATGAGCAGCATATCGGTTCGGGATTGAAGTGTGTCGTATGTCACGTTTCCGTTTTCAATAACAATAGATCCTTCCCTAAGATATTCAGCGTTTGATCCGTTCAGATATCGGGCTCCCAGATTTATATATCCGGCTGCGATTTGATTCCCTGAAGCATAATTTACAGACCCGCGCCGGTCGAACACACGAATCATTATACCTCCACCGGCTCCCCACGCAAAAGCCCAGTCATCGAAGTTGGTATCGGATGCGATCGGTTCGCCACCATTGCTGCCCCGGTTTTCGATGGTGGTTTGGGTATAAAAATAGTTAAATCCGGCAAGTCCTTCAGCATATGGACGCAAGATGCCATCCTGAGGCTGAACTTTTGCAACCATGAATCCCTGAACCAGGTTGTACTCATTTTCTACTCTTACCTTTAAATCGGGAATCGTGGAGCTCAGAGGTTCATCGCGTGTATCTCGTCCAAAGTTGATGAAATTAAAATCCAGGCCCAGTCCGAATGGACTTTCTGGAAAGCGATACAGACCCTGTAGATTGATACCACCTCCAATCGTATTTATGCTTTCATCGAACTCGTTTTGCGGAATAACCACCTGGATATTAAAACCGGCATCAAGTTCCTGTGCGGCGGCTGATTGATGGAAAATAGATGTAACAGCTAATAATAAGATGATTAATATGTAGACGTTTTTCATGCGGCAACCGATGATTCGGCCCTCATTTTAAGTTGTTGGTTCATTTCTTCGAAACCTGAACGCGTAGATTTGTCAAGAAAACCCCAAAATAGCGGAACAAGCACTCCTCGAAAGTTTTCTCGCTGAATGAAGAGTGTCCGGGTTTTATCGACCTTCTTAAGTTCAAAAATGTGCTCACCATCAAAAAGACCGTTGATACCCAAATGACCCAGCCAGCGAAACTCCTTTTCAGGTATTAGGGCGAGACAAACGGGTTTAAAGGTCATCGGTTTTTTGCCGTTGGGTTGAATTATAACACTGAATTGCCGTCCCGCTTCAGGAATTCCATCAAACGAGCGTATGAATGGATTCCAATCAGGATATAATTGGAAGTCGGTGAAAATCTTCCATACTACGCTAACAGGAGCGTTGATTTCAATTTCGGTATATAGACTTTTCATGGCGTTCCAAAAGGTGTGATCGGGGGTAAACAACCGAATCATACGATTTTTAAAATGATTAGTTTTAGCAGATGATGCAGGTTTGATGGATTTTTTTCGAGCGGATTTTCTCGTCAATTTATTCTGTCCTATAAGCCCACCAATATAGCGACATTTCTTTCGACCTTGCGGTTAGCCGGCAAATGAAATGGTAAAAGTGCTCCCTTTACCCACCTCGCTCTCCACGCTTATCGAGCCGCTCATGGCCCGAACATGATTGCTTACAAGATAAAGTCCTATGCCTTTGCTCTCCTTACAATCGTGAAAGGTTTGATTGAAACCGAAAATCTTCCCTTTCACTTTTTCCATATCCATGCCGATGCCGTTGTCGGAAAAAATTAATTTTTTAATGCCGTTTTCAACCGCAGTTCTGATGTTGATTATCGGAGCCTCACTTGGTTTCGAGTATCGAATGGAGTTGGTAATTAAGTTCAGGGAGATGCTTTCCATGTAACTCCGGTTGAACCGAACGTTCTGAAAAGCATCAAAATTTTCCTTAATAGTTGTATTTGATGAATTGATGTGCGACTTGATGGAATCGGTGGTAGCTTTCAAACAATCAACCAGATTAATTTCCCGGATGTCCACAATAACGCGCTCAGTTTCCCTTAGCGAATCAATCTGCAGATTGAGTGTTTGCTTCATTTTTTCTGCACTGATATTGACCATATTTAGCAGTTCGAGCGTCTCATCATCCTGAATTTTCGAGAAGTCGAGGATGCCTAAAATGCCAATAATGTTTCCGAGTGGCGATCTTAAATCGTGAGATGTAGAGTAGGTCAGCTGCTTAAGTTCGCTGTTTTTCTTTGTCAGGCTCGAAATGAGCTGATTACGGTCGTCAGACAGCTTTCGGTTGTGCGTCACATTCTTTGCAATGGCGTACACAAGTTTCCGGTCCATGTCAGGTATGGATGTCCATGACAGCCAGACAAGGTCACCTTCTTTTGTGATATACCTGTTTTCAAAATTGAGAAGCGGAATTCCGCTGGTGATGCGGTCCCGGCGCGAATTCGTAATGTCTCTGTCATCAAGGAGAATGAATTCGTTGATGGGTTTACTGGTAAGTTCGTCTGTAGAGTACCCTAACAGTTTGGAAAGAGCAGGATTAACTTTTTTGAAATACCCATCAAACCCGGTAATACAGAGCAGGTCTGCTGATGATTCATAAAACAGGTTTAAATCGTAGTGATCGCTGTCGTCACCTGACTTTGATTTTGTTGCCATACGCCGCGATGTTTCCCCGTAAGATTTTGTTTACCCAAACCTTACACATAAAATAATACAAAAAAACGAACCGTGCCGGTTCAAAATCATTCGCCACTGATTGTTACCACGAGCCGCCTTCTGCCACCGTTATTTCGATGTTCACAGAGATAAATACCCTGCCAGGTTCCCAGGTTGAACTTTCCGCCGGTAACCGGAACAGAAAGAGAGTGCCCAAGAATTGAGCTCTTGATATGAGATGTCATATCATCAGGGCCTTCGAGCGTGTGTTCAAACAAAGAAGTGTCTTCCGGGACCATCCTGTTAAAATGGGTCTCAAAATCACGCCGTACTGAAGGATCGGCATTTTCGTTGATGCTGAGTCCGGCGCTGGTGTGTTGAATGAAGATATGAGCAGTACCGGCACTTATTTTCTTTAACTCCGGTATATTTTCAAGGATTTCTTCTGTAATCAGATGAAATCCACGGGATTTTGCTGAAAGCGTAATCTGCTGTTGTAAGACGGTCATGTCTGGAAAAGTTAATGGTTATCATTTTATGATCTTCCGGAAAATAATGTAGATAGTTAGATGAAACCAATTTCAGCTGGTATCTTTCGGGGAGTCCAGATGAAGCTTGTAAAAAAAATTTGATTTAGTTGAAGAAAGAAATCCATCTTCGCACCGATCCGGAAACTGCAGAAACACCGGCGCTACTGTTAAGGGCGGCATCACAAAAAGAAGGCATACCGCTTGATGAGATCAGTCACGTGGCTATTCGGAGAAAGTCTGTTGATGCCCGAAGCAGACATCCCGTCATTGACATGCGTGCTGTTCTTTATGTTGGAGAAGATTTTGTTGAACAACCGATCGATTTGCCCGACTATCCTGATGTGAGCAGTAAAGAAGAGGTTTTGATTATTGGAGCGGGACCGGCCGGACTGTTTGCAGCACTAAAGCTGATTGAACTTGGTAAAAAACCGGTTGTTCTCGAGCGCGGAAAGGATGTGAAAGCGCGAATCAAAGATCTGAAAGGGATCAACGTAGATCATGTGGTTAACGAAGATTCGAATTACTGCTTTGGCGAAGGAGGAGCCGGAACATATTCAGACGGCAAGCTCTACACGCGTTCAAAAAAACGGGGTGATGTAGATAGGATTTTAAAACTGCTTGTGGGTTTTGGCGCTGTTCGGGATATTCTCGTGGATGCTCATCCTCACATTGGCACAAATAAACTGCCACCAATCATTGCGTCGATGCGTGAATGCATCAGGAAAAGCGGGGGCGAGATCCACTTCAATACACGCGTGACGGATTTTGTGCTCGAAGGAGATAGCATTCGTGGTGTTAAAACCCGGGATGGTGATATTTTTAAATCTGACAGCGTAATACTTGCCACCGGCCACTCTGCCCGCGATATTTTTGAGCTTCTGCATCACAAAGAAATTGAGATTGAGCTGAAGCCGCTGGCTGTGGGAGTACGGGTTGAACATCCACAGGCTCTGATCGACTCAATTCAGTATAATTGTGATATTCGAAGCGACTATCTGCCACCGTCGCCATATAGTATCGCAAAGCAGGTGAGGGGGCGCGGTGTTTATTCGTTCTGCATGTGTCCCGGTGGCGTGATTGCCCCGTGTGCGACCAAGCCGGGTGAGATCGTTACCAACGGCTGGTCTTCTTCACGCCGGGCACGGGCAACAGCAAATTCAGGTATTGTTGTGGAACTGAATGAAAAGGATTTCAGTCCGTTCAAAAAATCTGGTCCGCTGGCGGCAATGGAATTTCAAAAAGTGATAGAGAAAAAAGCTTGGGAGATGGGAGGGAAAACCCAAACGGCTCCGGCTCAACGCCTGATCGATTTTACCGAGGGTAAACTCTCAGATGATCTCCCGAATACATCGTACTCACCCGGAATCAGATCGGTACAGCTAAAGGAAGTGTTGCCGCCATTTATCCACGACGCTCTCGTTGATGGGTTCAAAAAGTATAATGAGTCAATGCATGGCTACCTGACCAATGAAGCAGTTGTTCATGCTCCAGAAACGCGCACATCATCCCCCGTAAGAATTCCAAGAGACCGGCAGACGTATCAGCATGTTCGGATTCAGGGATTGTATCCGTGCGGAGAAGGAGCAGGATACGCCGGAGGGATTGTTTCTGCTGCGATGGATGGTGAGAAATGTGCAGAAGCTGTGGTGAGAGCGGTGAAGAAAGGGTGAGATTTTGAAAGGGGGATGATTCGCCTTCGCAATGGAGCTCTGTTTAAAATGGATCTATGAACAGGGAGATGTCTCGACTCGCTGCGCTCGCTCTGAATGAAAATTAGACCCGGAGGGTCGTCATATCCATAGCCACGAGTTGATGCAAAGCACCAGCGTGGGGCAGGGTAGTAGAATCAATTAAGTAAAGAGCCCCAGCGGGGCGGCATTGATTGTCTATCAATAGTGTCTTACGTATGGTTATTCATCAAATACAGTTTGAAGCATATCAACGTTTGTATCATATTACAGAATAATCTGTGATTCAAAGCATTAGCAAGAGAGAAATAAATCAAGAAAACAATGGCTAACACATATTCGAAAATTTATACCCAGATTGTATTTGCGGTCAAAGGCAGGAACAATTCCATATCTGAGACTTGGGAGGATGAGCTTTACAAGTATATCAATGGAGTAGTGAGAGGTACTTCAAATAAGTTCTACTGTATTGGAGGAATGCCCGACCATCTTCATCTACTGGTTAGCTACCGACCACCTGTTCGATTATCAGATTTGATTCGGGATTTAAAAGCGAACTCATCCGGATTTGTGAATAGAAAGAACTATTTGCGATCAGTATTCAGATGGCAACGTGGATATGGAGCATTCAGCTATTGACAATCTCAAATACCCGGGTTGATCCGTTACATTAAAAATCAGAAAGAGCATCACAAACGGCGCTCGTTTCGTGAGGAATATATAGCAATGCTGAATAAATTTGTTATTGATTACGATGATAAATATCTGTTTGATTTTTATGATTAATCAAGAAAATGCCGCTCCTCCGGAGCTCCGACATGGCGGGCAATTTTTTGAACCCCGCAGACCTGCGATACATGCCTGCGGGGCTATGAATCTGCCGCCCGCATGCGGGCTGGATTCGATTTATATTTTGGATGATCGGCTAATAAAAGATTTTCCGACTCGCTGTGCTCCTTCGGAAAGACAGGACTGGTTGGTATTTAAGGACGGCGCATCAATCTCTTAGCCACCTGAAAACCATTTCCTTGCCGTCTAACTACAAAGTGCCATCATTTGATTCTGATTGATGGGAGGCTTTTGCATTCAATCAATCCAACGCTGAAAGCGTGGCATATCAATAGCCCCGGGCAACGCCCGGGGTGTTTGGAATGTGTGCAAAAAAGAGCCCGGGGCTATAGGTATCAACAACGCTCACATCTATTTCGAAGGGTTTTTGTTGAATTCACAATAGCAACCTGCCGGGGATAAATTTGCGCCTTTTCCAATAAGCATTCCCTGTAATATCGACTTCAGGCCGGGTTTTTCGGCCGGAACGGAGAGGACTCCCCGTTATCGGCAGGAGTTTTGACAAGCCGTTGTATAAAATGAATCACAGAACAGGAAAATGTCTCGACTCTGCACCGGAAAACCGCCGGCGCTCGCTCGACATGACGTTGTGGTAAAAGAGGGCGGCGTGTAAAACTCTTTTACATGCAGCGCTCTGTCGCACGCCGCTCGCCTACCCAAAAAGACCAGAAATAGCTCCACCGTCGTGGCTGATGGTCTGACCCGTCACATAGCCGCTTTGAGAAGAGAGTAGCCACGTGGCAAGAGACGCAAATTCCTCTGCCGTCCCCATCCGTTTAACGGGGATATCCTCTTCGAGTTTTTGTCGTGCTTCATCATAGGAAATCCCCATTTTGCCGCTGCTGTTTTTTATCACGCGTTCAATGGCAGGTGTATCATGCGCACCGGGCGCAATAACATTAACGGTGACGCCGGAAGGAGCTACTTCTGTGGAAAGTGTTTTGGCAAATCCAACTACGCCGGCCCGGAAAGCATTACTAAGGGTTAGTGCCGGAAGTGGCTGCTTTACCGATTTGCTTTCAACGAACAACATTCGTCCATATCCGGTATCCACAAGCAGGGGAGCAAGACGAAGGGCGAGATCGATTTTCCAGCGCATAACGAGCTGCCAGGCTGCGTCCCAGTCTTTCATATCGGTTTCGAGCGGAGTTCCTGTGGGCGGACCCCCGGCGTTGAACACAACTCCATGGAGCTCACCGGATGAAGCAGCCTTTTCAATAGCTTCAAGGGTATCACTGTAAATAAGGCTGCCTTCAATGATCTCAACCTGATTTTTGAAGTTACGGTATAATTCACGAAGCTTGTCACCGCGGCGTGCAACAACAATCACGTGCGCACCTTCCAATAGGAGTTGTTTCGCAATTGCCTGACCAAATCCGCTGCTGGCTCCGCAAACTATAAATCGCTGGTTTGATAATTTTAAATTCATGAGATGTTATGATATTTGTTTCAATATTAGTAGTGTTAGCTCAGTATTCACAAAGAGAAGTTCTCATTCATAGGCAACCATTTATTCGATTTTCAAATAAAACTGCATCACATAAATGGATATTGCAACTACAGTTCAGAATGATGATCATCAATGGGTTCTTTTCAGGGTTGATTGATCAGATGATAATAAATCACTATTGCGATATGTGATAATGCATTTGCCCAGTCTTCCAGATCGTATGAATACCTCAAATAATTAAAAAAATAAACTTATGCCAAATAAAATAAGTGTGTTCCTGAATGTTTGCCTCGTTGTAATAGTAACCGGCTGCGGGAATGAAGATGAACCAACGGCCGGACTTTTTACGGAGCTACCGGAATACAAACTTGAACAGGTAGAAATGTTGTCGGGCCAGGGAGACATGATACTTGGACGGCCAACTGCCGCAGAAATCGATTCTGACGGAAACAGGCTTGTGATGGATATCGCCAGTTTTGAGTTTCATGTATTTGACAGCGAAGGAATTTATCAGAATAGTTTTGGAAGCCAGGGAGAAGGCCCTGGAGAATTTCAACAGCCTACGAACCCGGTCATCAGCGAGCAGGATACACTTTATGTCAGTGATAATCTCCGACGCTCACTTATTGTATATTCACGCAGTGCGGATTACAGCTGGGAGCATGCTTATGATATCTCTTTCCCTCCGGTTGAGAATGGATATCCGTTCTATGCACTTACGCCTTCACAAACCGGTTACCCGATTGTATATCAGATTCAAGAGGAATCGGAGGATTTTCCGAATGGATATTCAACCGTTAAGCTGGTGAATAAAGAAGGAGAAATTATCCATGATACGGATTTGAAATTCAGGACAGGTGAAATGCTCGAATTAAATATGGGTGGTAATCGTATCAGTTTACGATTCTCCGAGATGCATAGTACCCAGATTACTCCATTCGCTGACGGTACCTTTTTACAGGCATGGACTCCAGATCCAGTTCTGCATCATTTTAGCTCCGAAGGAGACACATTGCGCTCTATTGAACTGGAAAATTATCCACGTCAGCGAGCTACAAGCGATGCGATATCAAGTTTGACCGAGAGATATGGCGGACAGTTTGGGAATTTAGAAAGCGACATGAAAAAGGCGATCGGTGATTTTTTCCCTGCTTTCTCACAAATACGAATTATGAAAGATAACACCATTTGGCTGAGAAGGATAACGCCCGGAGATTCAAATGAAAGCTGGTACCACTTGGCGGCAGACGGTGTACCACTTGGAACAATGACGCTGGAAGAAGGGGTTTCACTGGGAAATTCTGTGTCTGATTATATCTACGTGAGCGGAGCAAACGATGACGGATCGCCGGTGATCATTAAGTACCGGTTGTCTGCTGAAGAGGTGTAACCCGCATGTGAGTGTCTGACGCAATTAGAATGCACTGGCTGCTACGTTCGCAGTTATTGGAAATCAGCCCTTTCAACCCCTGTGACAATGTGCCAAATTCTCTGTACTATCAAGTTCATCTAATAAAATAGTACAGATATGACATCACTAAAGATTGGCTGCGTACAGGCTGTTCCCGTAATTTTTGATAAACAAAAAACTCTCGAAAAAGCTGCAGACTACATCAAACAAGCTGCAGACAAAGGGGTTCGATTTCTTGTGTTTCCGGAGAGTTTTATTCCCGCATATCCTGCGGGACTGGGGTTTGGAACGGTTGTCGGCAGCCGAACTGAGGCTGGCAGAGATCAATTCAGGGAGTATCATGAACAGAGTGTTGATGTTCCCGGTCCGGAGACAGACACACTGTCTGATCTGGCAAGAAAGCATGGAATGTATATCGTTATGGGCGTAACAGAGCGGGATGCCGTAAGCAAAACACTCTACTGCACATTGCTCTATTTTAGTCCTGTGTGCGGCCTGATGGGAAAGCACCGGAAACTGAAACCGACCGCCGCAGAACGTCTTGTTTGGGGTGAAGGCGACAGCTCAACATTGTCAACATTTGATACTGCGATTGGCAAAATTGGCGGGCTTATTTGCTGGGAAAATTATATGCCGCTGGCCCGCATGGCGTTGTATCAGAAAGGCGTTGAGCTGTACGTGGCTCCAACGGCTGATGCGCGGGACAGCTGGAACAGCACGATGATCCACATTGCACGCGAGGGGCGTTGCTACGTGATTGGCTGCAATCAGCTAATCAGAAAAAGTGACTATCCTGACCATTTGATAGAACATCTTGCTGATGATCGCCCGGAGTTATTGAGCAGAGGCGGAAGCGTGATCGTTTCGCCCATGGGAGATGTATTAGCAGGACCACTTTATGGAGAAGAGGGGTTGCTGACGGCTGAAGCGAACATGGAGGAGCTCGTTCGAAGCAAAATGGACTTCGACGTGATCGGACACTATAGCAGGGACGACGTGTTCCGGTTTGATGTACCGGGCCAGCCAGAAATCAAAAAAGACTAATAGCGTTTATTTTGACGGGAATTACAGAATCCCGTGTCTGGAATGGGTTATTCGAAATCTGAACAATTCGCATACCCAAAGAGTATCTCATTTCCGGTGGGCCGGGTTTGCCTGACCACCTCACCATTAGGGCCGTAGTCATACTCAAATGTAAAGGTTTGCCCGTCTTCAGTGTAAGAGAGAACATTATTGGCCGAAAAAAACGTCAGGTCCGGAAAGTTCACGTTCGCAAAAAATGGCAGATAGAGGTCATCCTGAGGATTTGGATTATCGTCGTAGGTATAAAATCGATCCAGAATCGGTGAAAAACCAGAGGGTTCTTCTGAATCGGCCCGAAACTGCTGATTCCGAACCACATTTCCGTCGTCATCCAAAATATAGTCCGAATACCCGATGTACAACACATTCCCTGTACTTGCTTCGCGGGTGAGGTCAACTCGTATTTTATTTTTTTCGGGATATGTAATCTCATGAGTGAGTATTACGCCGATGGAATTGAAGTATCGGATAACTTCCACAGGTCGATCTTCATCATCACGTGTGATCGCCATGTATGGGTTAATGGGATGAGGGTTCAATTGATCAACAACCCGAATCGACTCTTGTTGATAAGTGAACTGAAAAGACGCGGTTATGGAGGTCTCATCGTCAATCGTAAGTTCCTGTGTAAGAGAATAAATTCTGCCGCCAGATATTGTCCGGAAGTTAAGACTGTCGAAAGGATTAAACTGGATTCTGCTCAGGTAACATTCTGTTTCTTCTTCATTTTCAGATTCCACCAGACCACAAGCGCCTAAGAACAGCAGGGCAATAAAAAGAAACCGGACAAGTCTATGTTCTATAGAAATTCTGATGAAATCGGGCATAAAATGGGCGTTATATTGATAATGTCTGCTGTACAACTTAAAACAGGACTGTGCCATTTCCATTTGCGCATGTTTACGGCGTTCGGGTTAGAACATACATTAATATCAGATTATTTTTCATCGCAGACCGTATTTTACAGTAATAGTTATTCTTTTGTAATGAATTGGGAGCTGTGAAATTTAAATTATTCGCAGGTTTACGTTATTATTATAAAAACAGACAACTGTTATAAATAAGTTAGCTCATGAAATCTTATCGACATATTATTTTAGGGACAGGGCAGGCCACAGGAATACTTTTGGGTAAATTAATTCCCACGGGTGAATCCATCGCAGTTATTGAAGGCAATAAAGTAGGGGGAAGTTGCGTAAACTACGGCTGCACGCCTACAAAGACGATGGTGGCCAGTGCAAAAGCAATTCATATGGCCAGGCGAGGTGATGAGTTCGGTTTTAGTACCGGCAACGTTGAGGTTGATTACAATCGAATTCGCCAGCGAATGAACACTATCCGGAATGAATCAAGCGAGGGACTTGAGAAGTGGATGAATACCACAAAAAATGTAACCCTCATAAAAGAGTGGGGGGCATTTGTAGGGCCAAAGACTATACGGGCTGGTAATGAGGAGATAACGGGCGAAAACATCTACATCAATACCGGTACAAAGCCGTTTGCCCCGCCGATTAAAGGGCTCGATAACGTTCCGTGGATGGACAGCGCGCGTCTGCTGGATTTGCCCGAGTTGCCTAAACATCTGATCATCATCGGCGGCGGATATATCGGGGTGGAGTTCGGACAGGTGTATCGTAGATTCGGGTCGGAAGTGACGATTGTTCAGCGCGGCGATCAGCTGATGCCAAGGGAGGATGAAGATATCGCATCAGCAATCCAGACTATTCTTGAGGATGAAGGGATAACTGTTCTGTGCAATTCCGAAGCCACAGGCATAAAGGATAAAAACGGGACACTCATATTGCAGTTAGAATCAGGTGACCTTGTTGAGGGATCTCATCTACTAATTGCAGCCGGCAGACGCCCCAACAGTGATAGGCTCAATACAGAAGCCGCTGGGTTGAAGGTTAATGATCGCGGTTTTATACAGGTTGATAACTTTTGCCGAACAGGAACGGATGGGGTTTTTGCTGTAGGCGATGTGAACGGCGAGGGCGCTTTTACTCACACCTCAGTGAACGATGCGGAGATTGTGCTCGATTATCTTGGAGATGGTGACAGAACCATTTCGCAGCGCGAAACCATTTATGCGCTTTTTACTGATCCGCCTCTTGGGCGTGTAGGAATGACTGAGAAAGAAGCGTTAAGTGCAGGTAGAAACGTGCTGAAATCGATCCGGCTTATGAGCAAAATCAGCCGTGCGAAAGAGATGAGTGAGACCAAAGGGTTTGCAAAACTGCTCGTTGATGCCGATACTGACCTCATTCTCGGAGCTGCAATTCTCGGGCCCGGCGGTGATGAGATTATCAATATGTTTGCCGCTATTATGCATAGCGGTATTCCGTGCAGGGAGTACCGGAAAGTTGTGCTGGTGCACCCAACCGTATCTGAATTGATGCCGTTTATGTTGGATGGATTGGAACCGGTTTAACATTCTCTTTAATCATCTCAACTAATCAACACCATGTAAAAAAAACCAGGAACTATCAGGTCTTGTAGTTATGGACATTATTGAGCCTTCTAAATGGGTATTTTCGTATTCTACAGACGCACTATTCAAGGATGTATAGAGAAATTAATTTCGATCATAATAAATGTAGATTTTAGACGTACATTATCGCTTTACTTATTTTAATTATTTACATCTCTGCCGAAAAATATGTAAGATATATAACTTGATGCGGCTAAATTATTTACTATTGAAGATATATGATGAAATTTTTTAAAAGCAATTCTGAGAAGCTTCTTGATCGGAGAAAAGCTGTTGTAGCCAACGGTGTGGGGGTTTTTAACACTGCCACAGTGAAGTCCGCTAAAGGTGCTACAATTATAGATACAGACGGAAAGGAGTGGATCGATTTTGCCGGTGGCATCGGGGTGGTGAACGCCGGACACTGCCCGGCGTCTGTGGTGAAGGCAATCCAGGATCAGGCGGCAAAGTATATTCACACCAGCTTTAATGTGGTGACGTATGAACCCTACATTGAGCTTTGTGAAAAGCTGGCCGAAATTCTTCCTCATGGGGAAAAGACCAAGGCAATGCTTGTGAGCACAGGTGCAGAAGCGGTAGAAAATGCCATTAAAATTGCGCGTCAGGCTACCAAACGGCAGGCAGTCATATGCTACACAGGAGCATTTCACGGCCGAACCATGATGGCCATGACCCTCACCAGTAAAATTGACTATAAAATAAACTGTGGCCCGTTTGCACCGGAAGTATATCGCTTGCCATTCCCCAACTACTACCGGTATAACCGAAAAGGGGATTTGGATCAGTTTGTGGAGTGGGAATTGAAGCGCCTGAATGAAAGCATGCGGAATATGGTGGACCCGGGTAACGTGGCCGCCATCATAATAGAGCCCATACAGGGAGAAGGAGGTATCAACCCGGCGCCGCAGAAATACCTGAAAGGATTGCGGAAATTTTGCGACGACCACGGCATCATGCTGATCTTTGATGAAGTACAGAGCGGGTTCGGCCGTACCGGAAACTGGGCAAGCTGGCAAAATTACGGTGTTACCCCTGATGTCTCCACCTATGCAAAATCATTGGGATCGGGAATGCCAATTGCTGCTATTTTGGGGAAAGCTGACGTGATGGACGCTGCTGCGCCCGGAACCATCGGCGGAACCTATATCGGGAACCCGGTATGCTGCGCCGCCGCCCTGGCGACAATTGCCTATATGGAGGAGATCGATCTGAATAAAAGAGGCATTAAAGTGGGCATATACACCCGGAACAGGCTTAAAAAACTACAGGAAAAATGCCCCCAGATTGGAGATGTAAGAGGACTTGGCGCTTTTCTTGCCGTTGAGTTTGTCAAAAACGGAGATCCCCGGCAACCCGATGGCGAGCTGACGGGCAAAATCGTGAAAGCCTGTGCAGAACGTGGACTTGTTTTACTAAGTGCAGGGACACACAAAAATGTACTTCGCATACTGTCACCACTGGTAATTACAGACCAACAGCTTGACCAGGGCCTTGGCATATTAGAAGAAGAAACGTTGAAAGCCTGCGGGATTGAGTCATGAAGCCATTTGCAATTGCCGGTATTCAGATGAAGGTGTTTGCTACCCAGTCAAACGTAGAGATGATGAAAGTGAAACTGGATATTCTCATGAATCTCTATCCCTGGATAGAGATGGTGGTGTTCAGTGAACTTTGTGCTTATGGTCCTCTCATTCATACTGCACAGGAAATTGATGGCCCCTTCGAACTCGAAATGAAGAGAATGGCCAAAAAACATGGTATCTGGCTACTCCCGGGCTCCATCTTTGAAAAAAGAGGAGATGACGTTTACAACACAGCTACGATTTACAACCCGGAAGGAGAGGTGGTAACCCGGTACAGTAAAATGTTTCCATTCTATCCGTATGAAGTTGGCGTTAAACCGGGCAAAGAGTTTTGTGTTTTCGATGTTCCGGATGTGGGAAAATTTGGCGTTTCGATCTGCTACGACATGTGGTTTCCTGAAACGATTCGAACCCTAAGTGTTATGGGCGCAGAGGTGATTCTACATCCCACGCTGACAGGCACGATCGACAGAGAGATTGAACTCTCTATTGCCAGGGCATCAGCCGCTACTAATCAATGTTATTTCTTTGATATTAACGGACTGGAATCAGGGGGCAGCGGACGTTCTATTATTTGCGGGCCGGATGGCAGAATTCTTTACCAGGCCGATTCTACGGAGGAGTTTATTCCTATTGAAGTTAACATGACAAAAGTGAAGCGAAGCCGGGAACTGGGACTGTTACGATTGGGCCAGCCACTAAAAAGTTTTCGGGATCATATTGGAGATTTCAAAATTTACAAGGAAGGTGCTGATCGATCCTACCTCGAATCGCTCGGCCCGCTCATTAAACCGAATCGCGTGGACGAATTGGCGAAATTAAAAATGCAGGAAAAAAATCTCGAGTCTCATGAATCTGGCACAGAATATAAACGGAATCCGCAAATTGGATGATCAAACCGGTGAATAGATTTTAGTACATTTAGTGGAGTGGTCCCTTTTCCCCGTAATGAATCCCTATGGGAGCCGGGGGCAGTGATCCCGACAGCGGTCGGGAGAGCAGCGGATGTTCATTAACAACCGAACTTAGTCTGAAAGATCATTGTCGTTTTATGACTGATGCAGTTTCCGCTTTTTGAAAAGCATTTTCCAATACATATTCATTGTTGATGTAAGCGCAGTTATCCTTAAATAATACCGAAAACTTATGACAGCCGATAAAAAGAGCAGTACCCACCATTTTAATGTCGCCCAAATGCGAAGTGATTTATGGAATCGGCTACGGACTCAGCTCCATGTACATCTAAAAGAAGAGAAGAGGGGTGTTGACTCAGGGGATAAAAAGAGTATTTCAGAACTTCTTCATGACCTTGCCATTATCGAACAGTATTACTCATTTCCGGGTAAAAAGTCGGTTAGAAAACTACAGGAGTTCATCAAAAACGAAGAATTTTATACAGCTTCTGCAAGGGTTAACGAGCTTGTACGTCAGCTTGTCAGCGAATCATATCGCAGTAATCCAAAGCTGATAAATGATGATCCCGAAGAAGATAATTCCGGCGATACGAGTTCTGATCAAAACAGCCGGGGCGGAAATAAGAATCACTTTGAAGTTCTTTTCGTGGATAATCTGTCTCGCCAAGAAGAAGAGGCAATGAGATCAAAAATGGCTGAACTTAGTGAAGATGATGAACATCTTTCGTACGATGTTCTCGTGCAGCGTTCTTTCCAGGATGCGCTTATCGCTCTGCTACTAAACTACAATATTCAGGCGGTTGTTATTCGCTATGCCCCACCATACGCTTCAAAAAATATTGAATCACTTCTTAAACCATTTCTGGGATATATAGACGACCTGGATTTTTCAAATGTTTCTGAGGAGGACCTCGGCCCGATACTGGGTAAAATAATTAAGCAGTTCCGACCCGAGCTGGATATTTATTATGTGACAGATACCGCCCTTTTGCAGCTCAAAGATTCAACCGTGAAAAATTTCCGAAGGATCTTCTATCGGAAAGACGATATCCAGGAGCTGCACCTTGCAATTCTCAGAGGAATCCGTGAACGATATAAAACACCCTTTTTCACAGCCCTGAAAGAGTACAGCCAAAAACCTGTTGGAGTGTTCCACGCAATGCCCATCTCTCGTGGAAATTCAGTTTTTAAATCGCACTGGATCCGGGATTTCGGCCAGTTTTACGGGCGTAATCTATGCCTTGCCGAAACGTCATCAACGACCGGCGGACTGGATTCACTTCTTCAGCCTACCGGTTCGCTGAAGCAGGCACAGAAGATGGCATCCAACGCATACGGATCCAAACGCACGTTCTTTGTTACCAACGGTACATCCACCTCTAACAAAATTGTACAGCAGGCACTGGTTGAACCGGGAGATCTGGTCCTGATTGACCGTGACTGCCATAAATCGCACCATTATGGACTGGTACTTGCCGGGGCGCTCCCTGTCTACCTGGATTCCTACCCAATTGAAAAGTACAGCATGTATGGCGCGGTTCCGCTGGAGGAGATTAAACACACCCTGCTCGAACTGAAAAAGGCCGGCAGGCTGGATAAAGTGAAGATGCTTCTCCTGACGAACTGCACGTTTGATGGCCTGGTGTATAATGTGGAAAGAGTGATGGAAGAGATTCTTGCAATCAAGCCGGATATCATCTTTTTGTGGGATGAAGCGTGGTTTGCTTTTGCCGGATTTACCTATACCTATAAACAGCGTACCGGGATGTTCGTGGCAAACAAGCTGTACAATAAATACCGGTCGAAAGGGTATCACGACAAGTATAAGAACCATATTGAGTCTCTGTCTGATGGTGAGCTTCCTTCGATGCCCGATCCGGACAAGGTGAAGATTCGTGTGTATTCCACGCAAAGCACTCATAAAACTCTATCGAGCTTTCGTCAGGGTTCCATGATCCATATCTGGGATGAAGAATATAGACGTCTGGTGTCTGACAGCTTCCAGGAAGCCTATATGACCCACACATCCACCTCTCCTAATTACCAGATCCTGGCATCGATGGATGCAGGACGGCGACAGGTACAGTTTGAAGGGTACGAGTTAGTGGAAAAAAGTATTGAGCTGGCGATGTCTATTCGTGCAAAAATACACGATCATCCGCTGCTGTATAAATATTTTCGGGTGTTGACCGTCCGGGATTTTATACCCGATCAATTCCGGAAGTCCGGCCTGGATGAATATTACACGGACGATAACGGCTGGAACCGTATGGAAGATGCGTGGGAGCAAGATGAATTTGTGCTTGACCCCACCAAAATCACGCTTGCAGTTGGCCTTTCAGGTATTGACGGAGATACCTTTAAGAACGAATATCTGATGGACCAGTATAACATCCAGATCAATAAAACCTCTCGTAATTCCATTCTGTTCATGACCAGCATCGGCACCACACGCGGAAGCGTGGCCTACCTGGTGAACACCCTGCTGCGGGTTGCTGAAACACTGGATGAGGAGCATCCGGCCCTGAACAAGAAAGAAAAAGAAATTCTTGAGAATCGAATTCACTCTCTGATGGAAGATGTACCGCCACTACCCGATTTCAGCCGGTTTCATTCCGTATTTCAAGCCGTAGCCGGTGTGCCGGGTGGTGATATCCGTCAGGCATACTTTCTTGCCTATCGCTCGGAGAACTGCGAATATATACCCCTCGGCGAATGTTTGGATATTATAAAAGCTGGCCGGGAACTGGTATCTACGACATTCGTGATTCCATATCCCCCTGGATTTCCGGTGTTGGTGCCAGGCCAGGTGATCAGCAAAGAGATAATCAAATTCCTGCTCGCCCTGGATGTAAAAGAGATTCACGGATACCGGCCGGAACTCGGACTGAAAGTATTCACCGAAGAAGTGCTTAAAAATCAGAAAAAAATCCCTGCCCGTGCTGAAAGAATGATGGGTGGTTAAACATGAGTTTTTTAAGCAGTGTCTATTGAATTTTCAGTATCCTGATGAACATCCCCCGAAACTCCCCTTTATTAAGGAGGAGTTTTGACTTCAAATATTAATTGATAAATAAAGCTAATATCTCCTGAACTCTTTAAAGAGTTCCCCCTCTCTATTCCAATAGAGAGGGGGACAGGGGGTGAGTATTAAACCACCAGTAAAACTCTCAACTCAATAAAGACGTCACTATGACTGAATCAAAAAAAGAAGTAAAGACACTTAAAGGATTATCAGATATTCGACGATTTTTTCACCGAAATGAAATGCCCATCTATTTTATCAGTGCAACAAATTTTAATCTGCTCGGAGCTGATGAGTGGATCAAAAGTTTCAAGTTCATCTGCTATATAGAGTGTTTTGACGGACAGCATCCCAATGTGTTTTCTCCGGAAGAAGAGGTGCCTCACGATGAGTTCGAAAGTATTGAGGATATCAATAACTACCTTCTGGAGCATAAAGAGGTTGTGGATTATATCAAAAGCCGAAAGAAGGGTGGAAAAGCCGGCAAGGCGATGTTTTTGATGTTTGATGAAAAAACAGAAAAACTGGCCAAAAAGAACGGCCTGGAAGTCTGCTTTCCACCGGCAAAAATGCGGACGTTTATGGATAATAAAGTAAACACCAACCGGATTGCTGAAAAAGCCGGGGTTGCCTGCGTTCCGTATGTACTATCGAACGTTAAGAATTATGATCACATGCGGGAAGTTTCAAAAAAACTGGGGAATGATCTCGTGATTCAGACTCCTTTCGGTGATTCCGGACATACCACCTTTTTTATATCAAATGAAAAAGAGTTTAAAAAGCATGAAGAAGAGATCATAAAGGAAAAAGAGGTGAAAATCATGAAGCGGATCAACTGCCGGGGAGCCGCAATTGAGGCTTGTGTTACACGGCACGGGACTATCGTAGCACCACTGATGACAGAACTGGTGGGCTTTCCTGAACTGACTCCATACAAAGGCGGATGGTGCGGCAACGAAATTCACGCTGACGTTTTTACCCGCTCTATTCGTCAAAAAGCCCGCAAATATACACGGTTGTTCGGCGATCAACTCCGGGAAGAAGGTTATAAAGGATATTTTGAACTCGACTTTTTGATTGACCAGGATAATGGCCAGGTCTATCTCGGAGAGCTGAACCCCAGAATTACCGGGGCGAGCTCCATTACAAACCATGCTGTTTTTGCTCTTGCGGATGCTCCGCTGTTCCTCTTTCACCTCCTGGAATGGATGGATACTCCTTACGAGCTGAGTGTAGAATCGATTAACGAACGTTGGGCGAGGCCAGAAAATATCGACGATTGGAGTCAGCTTGTGATTAAGCACACCGAAGATACGGTAGAATATATTACGGAAGCACCGCCCTCCGGTATTTGGAAAAAGCAGAAAGACGGTACCATTAAATACGACCGGATGGACACCCACCGCCGCGCCGTTGAAAAAGAGAATGAGGCATTCTTTTTGCGAATTACCGGCGAAGGAGATTATCTCTACGAAGGTGCCGATGTAGGCATTCTGGTGATGAGAGGCCGTTTGATGACAGATGATTTCAAACTCACTAAACGCGCCAAGGACTGGATCACGGCAATTCAAGATCAATACAAAACCACTGAACCGGCAAGCACAGACGCTGAAAAAGAGAAAATCGCCGAGATTGCCGGATTTAAAATGATGTAGTATTTACATCAACCCTCCAAGGGTTTTGAACCCTTGGAGGGTTAATAATAGCAGTATCCAATCAATCGAACGTAGATTTCGCGCACATTTTACAGCAGAAGCACTATGTTAATCAAGATTAAATGTATCGACGAAGATCAACCCGGGGAAAAATGGGGAAAGGTGTTTGAGAGAACCTGGCCCTACTACCGCGCCTGGTATTTGCAGGAAGGGTTTACAGCCAGACCGGGGTATCTAAGCTGCAGCGAGGCTATGGAAGAATATATGCCGGAATTGGTCACTCTTTATGATCAGATTTGTGAGCTTGCCGGCGGCGGAGATGTGGCCTCCCGGTATCTTTCCATGTGGAATCCGCCTGCATTTATGAGCGGTTGCACTCAGGTAGCATGGACCGGGAAAAAGCCGGCTCTTATTCGAAATTATGACTACAATCCCAAATGGTTTGAAGGCATAATGCTGAAGAGCAATTGGCTGAAACCAGTAATAGGCGTCAGCGACTGCAACTGGGGCCTGCTGGATGGAATGAACGACAGCGGACTGTGCGCATCACTAAACTTTGGCGGACGCAATGTAGCCGGTGAGGGTTTTGGCATCCCCCTGGTGATTCGTTACCTGCTTGAAACCTGTGAAAATGTAGATGCCGCAGTAAAAGCGCTGGAGCGAATTCCAGTACATATGGCCTACAATGTTATGCTTATGGACCGGCAAGGCGAGTATGCAACTCTGTTCCTGGGCCCCGACCGTAAACCGGGACTGATCACGAAAAAGGCCTGTACCAATCACCAGGAAGATATTGAGTGGCCCGAGTATGCCAGGCAAACTCAAACCATTGAACGGGAAAAGGCAGCGGATGAGTATCTGAATGATGAGAAGATGGACCTTGGGTCCATATGCAGAAAATTTTTACAGCCGCCACTGCACCAGTTTGATGTTAAGAAATCGTTTGGTACGTTATACAGTGCTGCCTGGTTTCCTGAGACAGGCGAATCCAAACTTTTCTGGAAAGGAAAAGAACTAAATCAATCGTTTGAAGATTTTAACGAACAGCAGATGACCGTTCAAATAACCAAACAGACCGAATCTTATATATATTGATCTTTTTGACAATGCAAGACTTAGAAGGCCATCCACCTGCTCCCGACCGCTGTCCGGAGAGCAGGGGGAAATGGGGGAATTTTTTATATTTTCGAACCAGAGGGCCGGGTAATTAATACATTATCGATTAAATCAACCATTTAAAACCAATTATATCCCATGGAATTCAAAAGCATCAATCCTTATAACGGTAAAGAATTAGCTACTTACAAAGAGCATACAGAAAAGGAAGTAAACGCAATTCTTGAGAAATCGAGGGTGGCGTTTGAAACCTGGAGAGAAGTACCGATCAAAGAGCGATGCAAGCTGCTTGTAAATGCAGGTGGTGTGCTGAGAAATAATGTAGATAAATATGCTGAGACCATGACCCTGGAGATGGGCAAGCCGATCAGTGAGGCGAGAGGAGAGATAGAGAAATGCGCCTGGGTATGCGAATTTTATGCTGAAAACGCAGAACGCTTCCTGGCCGATGAGATTATTGAAACAGATGCCTCGGAGAGTTTCGTAAGCCACGATCCGATTGGCACCGTTTTGGCTATCATGCCGTGGAACTTTCCTTACTGGCAGGTGTTCCGCTTTGTTGCACCCACTCTTGCCGCTGGAAATACGGGCCTGCTGAAACACGCCTCTAATGTTTTTGGATGCGCAACCCATATTGAAGAGCTACTTCTGGAGGCCGGTTTCCCGGATGGTGTTTTTCAAAACCTGCTTATTCATCACGATAAAACAGAAGCCATTATTTCGAACGATATTGTGAAGGCGGTGACCCTTACCGGCAGCGAACGGGCAGGCGAATCAGTGGGTGCACTGGCCGGGAAATACCTGAAGAAGTCGGTTCTTGAACTCGGCGGTAACAATGCATTTATCGTACTGGAAGATGCGGATATGGATCAAGCCGTGAAAACGGGAATCACAGCCCGGATGATGAACAGCGGACAAAGCTGCATTGCGGCCAAACGGTTCATCCTTGTTGGGGATGCTTATGATAAATTTCTCCCGGCTTATATTGACGGGGTGAAGTCAATCAAAAAAGGAGATCCCATGGACGATTCTACCGAGATCGGTCCACTTGCCCGGAAAGACCTGGCGGATGAACTGCATAAACAGCTTGATAAATCAGTAAAAAAAGGGGCAAAGATTGAGACGGGGGGCAAGCAGGAGGATGCGTTTTACGAGCCTACCGTGCTGACGGGGGTAAAACCGGGAATGCCTGCGTTTGATGAAGAGACCTTCGGGCCTGTAGCCGCCATCATCCGCGCAAAAGATGTGGATGAAGCGTTCGAGCTTGCAGCAAATTCTAAATACGGCCTGGGAGTATCGCTCTTTACGTCTGATATCGAAAACGCCCGCCGGCATATCGGCAAAGCACCCGACGGAGCATTCTTTATAAACGAACTGGTAAAATCTGATCCCCGCCTCCCGTTTGGCGGAACCGGAAAATCAGGGTACGGCCGTGAACTTAGCCGCGAGGGAATTCATGAATTTGTGAATAAGAAGACGGTGTACATAAAGAGGTAAATCTGTAGGTTTTTCTCGTAGTGGATTGTAAACCAAAACCAAAATGTGCTGATTATACTATATTCAAAAATCAAAAAAAAAGGTTACCCGGTTTATGATTGACAATGATTCGATCTGACCCCGAATCATTAAAAAACAGAGAATCAGATAGTGTGGGAAACCGGAATATGTTAGCGATAGGATTTTCCACGTTTTTTACGACAGGCTTCAAAATTTTATTGGTTCTGAACTTTGTGAGACAGTAATCCGTTGTGGCTGATGGATTTAACCCATGAAAGTTGAGTGCGGCAAATTTAAGTAATAACAAAAACTAATCTATTGGAGATATAATTAATGGCTATTAAACTTCTATCTAAAGTTGTAAATGGTGTTAAAGGTGGCATCACATCAACCATTAAAGGTGCAGCTGATGTAAGCTCTACTATTGTCAATTCAGTAAAAGATGTGGCAGTAACAACCATAAAAGGCACCGGTGATTTGGTCGTCAAAGGTATACAGCTGCCTGCATCCATTGTAAAAGGTGCCATCGACGGAGTTGTCAATATTGGTGTTTCTCTGATTAAGGCCGTTAAAGGAATTGTAAATGGGGCCGTACAGGGAGCTATGTCAGAGGGTGTAGACCAAAAAGAAGCCGTAACAGGAGCCGTACAGCAGGCTATGTACAGTGCTAAAGAGCTGGGGGCAAATGTAGCCTCAGTTGCTGTAGAATCTGTTAAAGGAGCTGTTAACGGTGTAAAACAGGTTGGCGGCGATTCTGTAGGCGCGACGAAAACCGCAATATTGGCAGCGCTTGAAGCTGCACGTGATATTGGTGGGGGAAGCGTAGATGCCGTAAATACAGCCCTGATTGACAGTGTTGACGGCGCTAAGAAAATCCTCGATGAAATAAAGAAAGACAAAGAATCTGCCTGACAAACTGATCATTTATAAATATAAAAAACTTGGGAGCTTAGGCTCCCATTTTTGTTGTAAAAAATATTAACTCAAATCGGTGGTGCCTAAGAAATCATTATGGATGTATAATCCGGGTTAGGCAAGGTTCTATCGTCACAAAGGTAAACAACTCTCAATGAGTATATCGTCTATCGTGATATTCTTTCTATGTCAAACAATTCTAAATACGGCTTGAGAGTACCTCTCTTTACATCTGATATCGAAAACGGCCGCCGGCATATCGGCAAAAAACCTGACAGAGCCGTTTTTATCAATGAACCAGTGAGATTTTATATTTTCACTATCTACCAAAGACGTAGTACTGCTGAACCATCTGCTGAATTTAGTTCAGTATTGATTCAGCATCTGAAAAACTACCTCCATCCTTTATTTTGTATTCAAAACCGCATAGTAAAGGTCGAACCTTTTCCAGTCATAGTATTTAAGATCAAGCTACCGCCATGCAAGCGCATAATTTGACGGGAAAGACTTAACCCAATTCCTGAACCCTTGGTCTTTCCATTGCTTCCCACGGTATAAAACGGAATAAAGATTTTCTCTTTCATAGCTTTCTTCACTCCGGGTCCATTATCCTGAATTTGAATAATCACTTTCCCGGACACATCAATCCCGCCCCGCATCCATATTTTCCCATCTTTATGATCCGACAATACCCGAATAGCATTTTTAACAATGTTAATCAGAATCTGATCCACAAGGTGAGGATCTGCCGTAAGTTCAAGGCTCACAGGATCTACTTCAACAAAAATTTCAATTCCGTCTTTAACTGCTTCGGTTCTCATCAGGCTGGCGGTACGGTCAAGCGCTTCTTTCACTTCAAAACGCTCGTAACTTGGCTCAGGAATTTGGGTGAAATCTCGGTATGAATTCACAAATCGCATCAGTCCCTGGCTCCGTTTGCTGATGGTGGTTAATGCATCCGTTACATCTTCAACCGCTTCAGTATTCAGTTCTACATAATTTTCGCGGGGTATAGAGCTTTTTTCAAGCAGCATCTTTACCGTAGCGGACAGCGATGAAATTGGCGTGATTGAATTCATTATTTCATGAGCTAAAACCTGAGTTAAGTTCTGCCAGGCCTCCATCTCTTTTTCTTCAAGCTCTGTGTGGATATTCTGAAAAGAAACCAGTTTATACGATTCATTCCTCATCCTAAATTCTGTTGCACACATCGAAAGTTGCAGGGTCTCATTTTGGATGAATACCCGGATCAGACTTTGATTGCCTCCTTTCTGCTGTTTTACTGTATTGTAAAGAGGTTTTGAAATGGACTTTAGAGAATCAAGTGTTCTCAATGTTGCTACTCCAAAAAGTCGTTTAGCTGCGGTATTTAACAGCACAACCTCACCACGACCATTAAAGCAAACCAAACCAGTTCCTATATGCTGTACTACCGTCTCAAGATATCGAATGCTTTCCTCTTTTTTATTTCGCTCATCTTTGAACTTTTCGATCACATCACTGAAAGCGGCATTTAATTGGTCAAAATTACTTCCCATACCATTATTTCTAAAGGAGCCGGTGAAATCAGAGTAGCGGATTGCCTCCAAAAAACGAGTAAGCAAAATATTGGTTCGTTCCAGATATGTAATTAAAGCAGTAATCTGAACAATAATGATTAAGCTTAAAATTGTCATACCGACGTAGTATTCTGTTTCAAGGACCAGGTAGATTACAAGAAACAGTGATGCAGTAAGGATAAGAATGCGGATTAAGATTCCAAGTCGAAAGCTTTTGGTCATTTTTTGCAAGGTCTTTTCTATCTCATTATTGAAACTGTCATCTGTCGGGCTTCTGCACTAAGAATTACTTCTACATTAGCTGAAGGCTTATAATTATAATCCATACTTTTCTAAACGGCGATAAAGTGATGCTCTTGTCAAACCCAATTCGTCAGCAGCGTGAGAGATATTTCCGCTATGCTTGTTCATCGCTTTTCGAATTACCGCCTTTTCCACTTCTTCCAGATTTAAACCGGCAACCGGCAATTGATGATCTTTTCCTGAAACCGAAGTTAGCAGGAAATCTCCTTTTTGAAGTTGCTTCTCATCCGTCATAATAACGGCACGCTCGATCGCATGCTCCAATTCCCGGATATTACCTGGCCAGTGATATTCTTTAAGGTGTTCAATAGCCTGATCCATAATTCCTGTAATTCCTTTCTTGTATTTTGTTCGATATTGTTTGAGAAAGTGTTCAGATAATAATGGAATATCTTCTGCTCTTTCTCGCAGTGGTGGGAGTTTAATTTCTATGGTGTTGATTCGGTACAGTAAATCTTGTCGAAATTCCTTATTTTCGACCATTTCACCAATGGAAACATTCGTCGCACAAATCAGGCGGATATCAATCCTGGTGATTTTATTGGAGCCTATTCTTCGAATTTCGCGTGATTGTAAAGCTGACAATATTTTGGGCTGAAGCTGTACCGGTAGATTCCCAATTTCATCCAGGAAGAGAGTCCCTCCAGTGGCGATTTCGAACCTTCCTGCCCGTAATTCCTTGGCATCGGTAAAGGCTCCCTTCTCGTGACCAAATAGCTCACTTTCAAATAGACTTTCCGGCAATGCACCCATATCTACCGTGATGAATGCATTTTCACTTCTGTTGGATCGACGGTGCAACGCCCTGGCTACCAATTCTTTTCCGGTACCGTTTTCACCTGTAATCAGAATGTTAGCTTCGGTCTTGGCTACTTTCTCAATCGTTTGAAAAACCTGTTCCATTGCCCGGCTTTTTCCAATGATATTTTGATAAGGTTGCTCCATATCAGCTTTAAGAGCAGCATTTTGAGTGCGGAGTTTTTGAGAGTCCCTCTTAGACTGGCTCAAGTTCATAGCCGATGTGACTGTGGCCAGTAATTTTTCATTCTGCCACGGCTTCAGTACAAAATCAGATGCCCCTGTTTTTACCGCCTGCACCGCTTTCTCTACATCACCATATGCGGTAATCAAAACCACAGCCATTGCAGGGTCAATTCCCAAAATTTGTTCCAGCCACTGAAAACCCTCCTCTCCGCTGCTTACATCTTCGTGGAAATTCATATCCAGAAGAATAGCATCGTAATCGTATTCCTTCATTAGTGTTGGAATGAGCCTTGGATTACTCTCCACATCCACCTTCTCCAGATGTTGCTTCAAATACAGACGTGCTGCATTCAACACATCAATGTCGTCATCAACTACTAAGATTCGTCCGTTTTTTTTCATTTAGTTAATGTGTTTATCTCTTTAAAGTACGTATGTGTTTACGTTTTTAGGCTTCATTTTTCAAATTAATACATGAAGACATTAACATGCATCCAGCTTTAACATATTTAGCCAATTTCGTGCCATTTGTAACAAATAGAGCTCATTCTATTCTTATTGCTAATGGTGGTTAAAAAACTGTCCGATATCGAACATCTACTGTTGGAATGTGAACATTAATTTGGAAAAAACCATACTTATTTCACCTTTAGCGATGGTTGGATTAGTTTGGCACGCATCTTGAAATAATGCTGATAGCTGTATCATTAAAAAATATACTTAAGCTTTGCCCGTATGGGAATGGACAAAAAAATTGAGAAGAAAATCTGGACGCTTAAACGCATCCTGATGATTGTTGGAATACTTATATTTTTTGGTTTGAGCGTATATGCTTTTTGGTTTATGGACGTACGCTCTACGCTGAATGTAGACCAAGATAAAATTACCATTTCAGAAGTTCGAGAAGATACATTTCAGGAATTCATTCAGGTTTCCGGAGCGGTTCAGCCTATACAAACCATTTTTCTTGACGCCATTGAAGGCGGAGTTGTGCAAGATGTGTATTTAGAATCCGGAACTATGGTTGAGGAAGGAGACACCATTTTAACACTCACCAACTCAAGCCTTCAACTTCAAGTGATGCAGCAAACTTCTGGACTTTATGATCAAATCAATAATGTCCGGAATTCAAGGTTGAACCTCGAGCAGAACACGCTTCAGCTTCAGGACCAGCTGGCCAGCGCCAAATCACAGATGGAGATTTTTAAGTCTCGATATGAGCGCCAAAAATTATTAATTGACCAAGATTTGATTTCTGATCAAGAATTTCAAACCACTAAAGAGGAATATGAGTATCAATCGCGCAGGTACGAGTTGACATTTGAATCCTATAAAAAGGATTCCGTGCAGACGATCACACAGTTTAGTCAGCTAAATAATTCTGAACGAAGAATGTATCAAAATCTGGAGGCGGTACAACAAATTCTAAATAATTTAGCTGTTACGGCTTCAATAACAGGTCAGTTAAGTACCATCGAATTAAATCAGGGTCAGTCCATTTCTTCCGGTGAGCGGATTGGTCAGATTGACATTTTAGATGGATATAAAGTCCGTGTAGCAATAGATGAATACCACCTATCTCGAATTGTACGAGGGCTTGAAGGGTCATTTAATTTTAACGGGCGGTCCCACGAGTTAATAATTACCAAAATATATCCGGTAATTAATAACGGTCAGTTTAAAGTGGACATGGAATTTGTAAATGAAGCTCCGGAAGGACTTCGCCGCGGCCAAACATTGCGAATCAGGTTGGAATTAGGTGAATCGGCAAGTGCAGTTCAAATTCACCGGGGAGGATTTTATCAGACCACGGGTGGGAACTGGGTATTTGTAGTAGACGAAGATCAAGGCCGGGCCTATCGCAGAGATATTACATTGGGCCGCCAGAATCCTGAATATTTTGAAGTACTGAGTGGGATATCACCTGGTGAAAAAGTGATAACTTCCAGCTACGATACTTTTGGCAATAATGAAGTGCTTGTATTGGAATAGATGATAGCACTACAGTAAGAGCATTGAAAGAATAAAACCTGACAGAAATTTTTTAAAAAAAACCAACCTAAACACCATTGTCATGATTCAAACTAAAAATCTTAAGAAAGTATATACTACCGAAATAGTGGAAACTACCGCTTTGAGCAACTTGAACCTAGAAATTCAAGAAGGTGAATTTGTTGCCATTATGGGGCCTTCGGGGTGCGGAAAATCTACCCTGTTAAATATCATGGGACTGCTTGATAATCCTACTGAAGGCGAATACAGTTTTATGGGCCATGAGATTTCTGATCATTCCGAAAGAGAGCGAGCTCAACTTAGAAAGGGAAACATTGGATTTATTTTCCAGAGCTTTAACCTGATCGATGAGTTGACAGTCTTTGAAAATGTTGAATTGCCACTACTCTATCTTGGGGTCGATACTGCTGAATGCAAAAAGAAAGTGGAAAACGCTCTTGAACGCATGGGGATGATGCACCGCCGCAATCACTTCCCACAGCAACTCTCCGGTGGTCAACAACAGCGTGTAGCCATTGCCCGGGCCGTAGTTGCCAATGCTAAACTCATTCTTGCTGATGAGCCGACAGGGAATCTCGATTCCGATCGTGGTGATGAAGTAATGAAACTGCTCGCCGAACTTAACGAGCAGGGAACAACAATTGTGATGGTCACTCACTCACCCCACGATGCAGACTATGCGCGAAGAGTCATTCACTTATTTGACGGCCACGTGGTGACGGAGAATATGCAGGAAGGATTTCATGTGTAGAAGCTGTCATCCGTCTGCTTTTAGTTTTTTATGGGTCTAAAATCGTTCTTTGTCAGCTAGAAAAGAACTGATTACAAGGAATTACCTCCGCGACTTTACCCTCTCTCTTAAAGTAATCTGTTTGGCTTTGGGTTAAAATAAACCCTTTATCCAGTTCAAAAAAGGAGAGGGCTTCAAATAAACCGTTCAATTCACGATCCAGATTATCGGGATTGAGCTCGTAACAAACCTGTATAACTTCATTTACATTTCCTTTATCGAAAGTCACAAAATCACATTCACCCTTTTCTGAGAAATAATAAATTTCCCTTAACTTTCTTCGCAAATGCAGAAACACAAGGTTCTCCAATATTCGTCCATGATCGCCACTAAACGATTTCGAATTTACATTTATCAAGCCGGTATCTATAGCATATACCTTTCGGGGATTCACAGATTGCTTTCGCACCGAATAACTGAATTTGGGAATAAAATGCATCAACCAGGTTTGCTCCAGGTATGAAAAATACTCCATCACAGTGCTCGTTGCACCTATACCAAACAGACTTCTCAGCTTATTTCCGGTTACCAAATTTCCAACATTCGATACCAAATATAGCGCCAGGCGTTGCAGGGTCTTAACATCCCTGACACCAAACCTCACCGCTATATCACGAACCAGGATATCCTCAAAAAGCTGGTGTAAAATATCATCATCTTCAGTTTTAACATAATCTGGAAATCCCCCGATCTCTATGTATTTTTTCAAAGCATCTTTTGAATCGTCCAATGATCTGAATTCACAAAATTCATTCCATGAAAACGGAAACAGTTCTTTCGTGATATGACGCCCCGTTAATTTTGAACCCAATTCACTACTTAATAGTGATGCATTTGAACCGGTTATAACCAGCTTGAAACCCTCATCCAATTTTTGACGGATATAACGTTCCCAACCTTCCACCACCTGAATTTCATCAAAGAACAATACCTCGCTTTCACGATCTGTGATAAGTTCATCAAGTCTTGTAAAATCATTTAGTTCAAATTCATATAAACGGGGATCTTCAAAATTCAGGTAGTAAGCATTCGGATGTTTTTTCTTAAGCAATTGATGCAGCAATGTGCTTTTTCCACATCGCCTTATTCCCGATATAATAAGGGCATGAGAAGACAGTTCAGGCATTCCATCCAATTGATGCCGTTTTAAACCCGTATTCAATTTTAACAGGTTTTCTTTTTGTGCTTCCGCTACTTCTTTTAATAATGATTTTAGTATCATAACAATAGTATTTGATAGTAAACTACAATATTGTTGTTTTACAAACAATAAAAGTATGCTTTTTAAAACAACAAGTTGAATGATGTCGTAAAAAAACTAACTGTCCACATTCGAACACCGGGTGTAGCGTACCGAACATAATACAGAATAGAATTGAGGATTAAAGCGTATCTGATTGGCTTTTTTAATCTTGGCACGGTTGTTGGAATACACAATTAGAAGGGAATGATTTTACCTAATTCCTAAACATTTTCACACTTATCGACATGCTAAAAAACTATCTCAAAATTGCTATTCGGCATTTGATAAAAAATAAATCCTATACCTTTATTAACATAATGGGTTTAGGAGTTGGCTTGGCTGCCTGTCTCGTTATTGGCCTTTGGGTGAGTTATGAACTGAGCTATGACGACTATCACGAAAATTCTGAACAGATTTACAGAGTTTTGAACGGAGATGCAGCAGCTACCCCCCCTACTTTAGCCCCTGTATTTACCAACGACTATCCAGAATTAGCCAAAGAAGTAATACGATTCTGGCCCATTAAGTCACCCTCTGATATCGTTTATGAGGACAAACGTTTTGCTGAAATAAATATCACGTTTACTGATCCCAGTATCTTTGATGTATTCTCCCATCCATTGATTCTTGGAGACAAAGAAACTGCTCTTTCATCCTCTCATAGTATTGTGTTGAGCGAGTCGATGGCTGAAAAATACTTTGGAAGAGAAAATCCCCTCGGAAAAACTATGAACATGTGGGGGCAGAATCTTGAAGTTTCAGGTGTTTTTGAGGATGTCCCCCTCAATTCTCACCACCGATATGATTTTCTGGTGCCGATTGAATTATTACACACTTTCATGGGAAATATGATGGAAAACTGGACTTGGTCCGGGTTCTATACCTATATGCTTTTGCCTGAAAAAGTACAGCCAACTCAGGTTGAAACAGCTATCGCCTCTATATTTGACAAATATACCGAAGAGGATTTCCCTGCACCACAACTTCAACCACTGAATGAAATCTATTTTGAATCTGCTGAAAAGGACATCGCTGAAACAGGTAATTTCAGTTATGTATTTATTTTAGCAAGCATCGCCATCATTGTTCTGGTTGTTGCATGCGTTAATTTTATGAATTTATCTACGGCTTATTCTACCATGCGGAAGAAAGAAGTTGGGATGCGAAAAACTTTAGGTGCACAACGTAATCAACTAATTGGGCAGTTCTTGGGAGAAGCCATCTTACTTAGCTTACTCGCATTGTCTTTGGCCCTTATTTTAGTAGAAATTAGCCTCCCATTTTTTAGCAACTTCACCGGAAAACCTTTATCAATACCATACGAGCATGAATGGATGGCCATCTTGGGGTTTATTGGACTAGCTCTTTTTGTAGGAACTTTGGCTGGAAGTTATCCCGCTTTCTTCCTTTCCCGGTTCCACCCTATTAAAGCCTTGAAAAATACTACAGGAATGGCATCATCAGGGGGGGCTTTACGTAAAGGATTAGTGGTTTTTCAATTTGTGATATCGATCTTTCTCATAATTGCAGCTTTAACGGTGTATTCTCAGCTCAATTTCATGCAAGAAAAAAATCTTGGGTTCACCGATGAACAAGTAATTATCACAGGCGCTGAGAATTATCAAACCCTGAAAACAGAGATAGAAAAAATCCCAGGTGTAAAACAGGTTTCAGCTGCGCAAAGTGTTCCCGGACAACGTTTCCCATATTATCCAATACGTACCGCAGACATGCCCCCGGATTCGCTGCCCACCATGCGCACACTCCAGGTTAATCCCGGCTTCATGGAAACATTAGGCATGGAAATGACGATGGGAAGAAGTTTTGATGAAAAAATTCAAACAGATGCATCGCAAGCATTTGTACTTAATCAGGCCGCCGTAAACTACTTGGGCTGGAAAGACCCTATTGGAAAAGAACTCTCTTGGTATAATTTTAGTGAAGATGGTTCATCATTTGAAGTAGCCAAACAGGGACAAGTAATTGGGGTAGTTGATGATTTTAATTATTCCTCTCTGCACAATCCCGTTGAACCTCTGGTTATACACGTAAGCCGTGATATAAATATGGCAGTCATCAAGTTACAGACTGAAAATACGGGGGAAACCATAGCTCAAATTAAAGAAACCTGGAGTAGTGTGTCGCCCGGTAATTATTTCTGGCATTATTTTTTAGAAGATGAATTGGACCGACAATATGGTGCTGAGGAAAAACTGGGACAAGTTTTTGGTGGACTTACGCTACTGGCTCTTTTTATTGCCTGTCTTGGATTGCTTGGGTTAACTGCTTTCTCAACAAGACAACGAACTAAAGAAATAGGCATTCGCAAAGTACTTGGAGCTTCTGTAGCCACAATCGTAGCCCTGCTTTCCAAAGATTTCATAAAACTGGTCGTTATTGGATTTGTGATCGCCATCCCTATTGCTTGGTACGCCATGAATCAGTGGCTGGCAGATTTTGCCTACAGAATTGAAATTGGACCGGGAATTTTCATCATGGCAGGGGGTGCTGCTTTGGTTATTGCTTTGCTGACTGTTAGCTGGCAATCCATAAAAGCAGCGGTGTCAAACCCCGTAGAAAGTTTACGAAGTGAATAAATAATATCGATCAGCTCTCATCTTTCAGCAGTCAGAAAAGGGAGATTGAAAGCTGATCACTAAAAGCTTAAAAAAATTATGCTACTAAACTATCTCAAAATCGCCTTCAGAAACCTCATAAAAAACCCTGGATACTCTTCTATTAACATCATAGGCTTGGGTATCGGACTAAGCTGCTTCATAATAATTATGACTTATATTCGCTATGAAGTCAATTTTGATCAATTTCATGAAAAGGCGGACAGAACCTATCGTGTTGCCGTTCAACATCCGGATAATTTTTATCTAGGCACCAATCATTTTGCCACTACGCCGGCACCGCTGGAGAACGCAATAGTTAATGATTTTCCAGAAGTAGAAACAGCCACCACCATTGCAAAACACGGTCTTTATCTATCGGTTGAAGACCATGCGTTCAATGAAAATGGCATCATTGCAACTCCTTCTTTTTTTAATGTTTTCACGTTCCCATTATTGGAAGGAGATCCTCATACTGCACTCACTTCTCCCAACTCAATTGTACTTACCAAGGTTTTGGCAAATAAAATGTTTGGCGATGAATTCCCGATAGGAAGGACCATCACAAGAAAGGATGGTATCGAATTTACCGTTACCGGCATCATTGAGAAAGTACCTGAAAATTCCCACTTCTCCTTCGACTTTATCACTCCCGCAAGCTCTGACGAACGTTATGCCCAAAATGTTGAGGAATGGAGAAACAGCGGATGGTTCACTTATATTGTACTGAAAGAAGGTACAAATGCTACTCATCTGCAGGCCAAATTTCCGGAGTTTATTGCAAAGTATTCTTCAACCAACCATAGATTCTATTTGCAGCCATTAACTGATATCCATTTACGTTCTAATATCAATTTTGAACTCTCTGCTAACAACAACATTACATACATTTACCTTTTTGCAGGAATTGCGGTGTTGGTGCTTCTACTTGCTGCGATCAACTATATGAATCTTGCAGTGGCACAATCGATTAAGCGTGCTAAAGAAGTTGGCCTTCGGAAAGTGATTGGAGCTCATCGTGGGCAATTGATCACTCAGTTTTTAAGTGAATCCATGCTTTCAGCTTTCCTGGCACTACTAGTAGCTCTGATTTTATCCGACCTGGCCCTTCCGATATTTGACGAGCTGGTTGAACGTCCTTTGAGTCTCGCCTTTCTTAATGATCCAATATACCTTGCGGTAATTTTGGGAAGTACACTGATCTCAGGGTTAATCTCTGGAAGCTACCCAGCCTTTTTTATAGCTCGCTTACAACCTAATAAAGCCCTAAAAGGCATACAGAAAAAAGGAAACGATCACTTCAATCTTAGAAACGTATTGATTGTAGGACAGTTTGCCGCTTCTATTATACTTGTCGTTGGAAGCATTGTGATCTATCAACAGATGCAGTACGTACAAACAACTGAAATGGGATACGACAGAGAACACATCCTCACACTCAATATTCAGGATTCTCAAATAGAAAATCAATTTGAAACCATCCGGCAGCAACTGCTGCAAAATCCCCGAATTTCCGAGATTTCTTCATCTGATCAACTTCCACACAACATTCAAGCCCAAACAATTTTACAGGGTTGGGAAGGCAATCAAGATCCTGAACAGGAACAACCCATATACATTACAGGTGCTGATTATAATTTTACTGATTTATATGGCATTGACATAATCAAAGGACGTAATTTTTCCCGGGGTATTTCTTCTGACACAACTCAAGGAGCCTACCTGCTCAACGAAACAGCCGTCAAAGCTTTAGGCTGGGATATAGACTCCAGTATTGGTAAATCTATATCTGCATGGGGAGGTGAGGGTACTGTAATCGGAGTGATTAAAGATTTTCACATGCATTCGCTACACATGCAAATACAGCCGCTGACCATGTATCTTGAACCTGATAGGTTTCGCTTTATTTCGCTAAAACTACAGCCCGGAAATTTATCTGAAACGGTGGATGACATAACGAAAACTCTCACAAAATTCAGCAGTTATCCGGTTTCCTATTCTTTTCTCGATGATGTTTTCGATGACCAGTATAAATCTGAGATAAAGTTGAATGAGATTATTACCTATTTCACTCTTTTAGCATTATTCATCGCTTCAATAGGACTTTTTGGACTTGCCGCCTACTCAGCAGAGCAACGAACTAAAGAAATAGGCATTCGCAAAGTACTTGGAGCTTCTGTAGCCACAATCGTAGCCCTGCTTTCCAAGGATTTCATAAAACTGGTCGTTATTGGATTTCTGATCGCCATTCCTATTGCCTGGTATGCCATGAATCAGTGGCTGGCAGATTTTGCCTACAGAATTGAAATTGGACCGGGAATTTTCATCATGGCAGGGGGTGCTGCTTTGGTCATTGCTTTGCTGACGGTTAGCTGGCAATCCATAAAAGCAGCGGTGGCAAACCCCGTAGAAAGTTTACGAAGTGAATAAAAATATGCTAAGGGAACTTTGCAAAACCTGGGAGTGAAGTCGAAGAATACCCACGTTTTGCACTACAACACATTATTATGATCCAACTTAGAGATATTGACAAGTACATCGACAAACGGTTACAACTAACCTTCATTTTAAAAGGTGACCTTAATATTTAAGAAGGAGAGTTAGTAAACATTATGGATCCAGTGGCACCGAAAAATCAACACCCTCTCCCGGAACTACTCTACATTTCTAAATTCAATCAATCTGACTTTCAAAGTTCCGTTACCCGAAATGGCAATACCTGAAATACCGGGTTGCATTTCATCATCATGGGTGGGAACGATGGTCTGCCCGTTTTGATAACCGTAATAATGCTGACCGGACGCCGTAACCCGCAAGGTGTACCAGCCACCGGGATTGATTTGGCCTGAACCGAGAACATTGTCTGATCCGTTTCTGATCTGTCCCTGACTAAGTTGTGAGCCGTTGAGCCGGAGATATTGATGGTTATCCGGATTTTGATAATGGTGAACCAACGTATATTCTCCCTCAAAATCGTCCATATTTATTTCTACGCGGCCATCACTGCTGAATGTATCACCTTAAACTAAAAAACTTTTTCCGGAATCTGCTGTTAGAGCGAGGTGATGTACACCATCTTCACGATCTGTTATAAAAGAATTGACAGGCTTCCACAGGCATCTCTTCCTCTTTTTGAAATCCACAATTTGGGCTAGTGATTATCGAATTATTTTGAACATTCGTGGTGATCATAATTTTGAAAATTTAGCTCAAGACTCAGGACTAATACCCAATCCTTTCTATCACTTCTCCACAGCCCGGATGATGAACAGCGGACAAAGCTGCATTGCTGCAAAACGGTTTATCCTTGTGGGTGATGCGTACGACAAATTTCTCCCTGCTTTTATCGATGGCGTGAAAGCTATCAAGAAAGGAGATCCGGCGGATGAAGCCACAGAGATTGGCCCGCTTGCCCGGAAAGACCTGGCGAATGAACTGCATAAACAGCTTGAAGAATCAGTAAAAAAAGGGGCAAAGATTGAGACGGAGGGCAAGCAAGAGGATGCGTTTTACGAGCCTACCGTGTTGACGGGGGTAAAACCGGGAATGCCTGCGTTCAAAGGTGCAGCTGATGTAAGCTCTACTATTGTCAATTCAGTAAAAGATGTGGCAGTCACAACCATAAAAGGCACCGGTGATTTGGTCGTCAAAGGTATACAGCTGCCTGCATCCATTGTAAAAGGTGCCATCGACGGAGTTGTCAATATTGGTGTTTCCCTGATAAAGGCCGTTAAAGGAATTGTAAATGGGGCCGTACAGGGAGCTATGTCCGAGGGTGTAGACCAAAAAGAAGCCGTAACAGGAGCCGTACAGCAGGCTATGTACAGTGCTAAAGAGCTGGGGGCAAATGTAGCCTCAGTTGCTGTAGAATCTGTTACAGGAGCTGTTAAAGGTGTAAAACAGGTAGGCGGTGATTCTGTAGGCGCGACGAAAACCGCAATATTGGCAGCGCTTGAAGCTGCACGTGATATTGGTGGGGGAAGCGTAGATGCCGTAAATACAGCCCTGATTGACAGTGTTGACGGCGTTAAGAAAATCCTTGATGAAATCAAGAAAGACAAAGAATCTGCCTGACAAACTGATCTTTTATAAATATAAAAAACTTGGGTGCTTAGGCTCCCATTTTTGTTGTAAAAAATATTAACTCAAATCGGTGGTGCCTATGTAATTATTATTGACATATTAGCCCGGATTATTCACGATGCAGGAATCCCTGCAATTGAACTGATCGTCATGGCGAGAAAAATCAGAGCTATGGCCATGAAACGGCAGGATGATTTCTGAATCCTGGAGGCGGAAAAACTGCCAAATTTGATTATTATTGGTAACGACCCCTCGTAAGATATTGCAAATATGCGGTCACTCTAAGATGTTGTAATTGAAGGCCAGTTTCGAAAACGGTGACCTTATAAACTGATATTTTTATATAGATGTTCAAACCAGACAACTTTATTCAAAGTACACTCCAATAATCCTATTATGAAACTTATACTTAACAGTCTTCTTGCTCTGCTAACGCTTTTTGTTTTTTCTGTTGATGCAGGTGCCCAAAATAATTTGCTGGGCAAAATCAATTTTCCTAATTCAGGGGCTGAATCAGCTCAATCCGAATTTATGAAAGGGGTGAAGCTGCTGCATAATTTTGAATATGAAGATGCAGCCCGGGCGTTCAGGCGGGCCCAGGATGAAGACCCGGAATTTGCGCTCGCGTACTGGGGGGAGGCGATGACACATAATCATCCGCTTTGGTTTCAGCAAGATCAGGAAGCAGCCAATGAGATTCTGAACCGCCTGGGGGATTCGATGGAAAAAAGGCAATCGCTGGCCGGAACAGAACGTGAGAAAGATTATCTGATGGCTGTTGAGACCCTTTACGGGAATACGCCGGTGTCGAAAGGGAAAACAAAAGAAGAGCGTGATTTTTTGTACAATGAGAAGATGGAAGAGCTCCATGAAGTGTACACAGAAGATAACGAAGCGACTGTTTTTTACGGACTTTCAATTTTGGGGACAGCTCACGATGGCCGGGACTTCGGCATTTATATGCGCGCCGCGGCAGTGCTTTTTGACGTGTGGAATGAGAATAATGTGCATCCAGGTGCGGCTCACTATCTGATCCACTCCTTTGATGATCCGGTGCACGCGCCTCTGGGGCTGCCGATGGCCAAAGCCTATTCTGAAATAGCTCCTGCAGCCGCGCATGCTCAGCATATGACCTCACACATTTTCCTTGCGCTAGGTATGTGGGATGATGTTATTGAAGCCAATATTATAGCACGCGACGTTCAAACAACCCGGCAGGAAGAGCTTGAAGAGCAACCAACTGTTTGCGGACACTATACGTGGTGGCTGCAGTATGGCTACCTGCAGGAAGGCAATGTGGAACAAGCCGATCAGGTCTTTAAGGCATGCACAGAGAAGATTGCGGAGGATCCGGGCATGAGTGAAAAATGGCATTTTGCTGTGATGAGAGGGCATCAAATTGTGGATACCGAAAACTGGAGTGCCGCTGATGACCTGACTACCGATTTTGACGACCAAAACGGACCGGCGGTGAATTATTTCTACGTATCCGCTTTGGCTGCCGCACGGACAGGCCGGGTTAATCTCGCTCAACAACACCTGGAATCCCTCATGCAAACACCTGAAAGCCAGGAGCGAGATATCAGAATAATGCAGGTTGAAAGCCTGATTCTAATTGAAGAGGGTGAGACCGAACAGGGGCTTGCAGTTTTGAATGACGCTGTTGCGGCTGAGTCGGAACTGCCCGTTGATTTTGGCCCTCCATCTATTGTAAAACCTTCATATGAACTGCTG
>Ga0306867_1000092_pt1 | contig 62444 bp, 50 predicted proteins | sample AntRauTorckE6831_FD_190432 | JGI IMG/M metagenome (GOLD analysis project Ga0306867, IMG submission 190432) | Saline lake microbial communities from Rauer Islands, Antarctica - Metagenome Torckler E6 #831 (v2) (version 2) | ecosystem: Environmental > Aquatic > Non-marine Saline and Alkaline >...
GACAGAGTTCCCGTTCGTCGATTACGTGCTCCTGTTAGGGGCTGCTGGTCTCTACTTACTGTTGGGGTACACGACGTTCTTCATCTCTCAGCACAAGGCGCGCCAGGGAGGATTGCTCGATGACTATTGAGGGGTCCTCGGTCACGCGATGGACGGTGTCTGGGAACCGATCGGTGCCTCGGTCCTCGTTCAGTCAGGTGAAGTACCGTTCCACTCAGGACACATGAGGAGAGGAGGCGTGGGTTCGTGCGCGGAAGACGTGTATGGGCTTGGTCCCTCGGAATCGAGTGCGACAGTCGTATCACTTCGGCCTGTCGGGGAGATATTCGAACACAACACCCTCCTCGGGTTGGGGGAAGCGACACACGGGACGAGGGAGTTCTTCCAATTCAAGCATCGGCTTATTAGGTACCTCGTTACAGAGCACGGTCTACGGACTGTTGGCCTGGAAGCGAACGTAGCTGAAACGGACAAACTCAACGAGTACGTCACGAGCGGAGCCGGCGAACCGAGAGCCCTGTTGAAGAACGTATATTACTGGGTCTGGGATACGGAGTCCGTCCTCGCATTCTTGGAGTGGCTCAGGTCGTTCAACGAGAACCGGGCCGAGGACGAGATGGTCGAACTGTACGGGTTCGATTGTCAGTTCACGAGGGGTGCGGGGACGGTATTGCGATCGTTCCTTCGACAGACGGACGTCCCCGTATCAGCTGACCTCCGAGACAGCCTGGCGCTTCTCGAGGAGAACGACGTCGGGATGAGCGAAGGCGTGGCACTCGAACACGTCGATTCGGTGCGTCGTGCGGCCGAGCGCGTGGACGTCTGTTTTCGGGAGTTTCGGGATGTGCTTCTGGAAGTCACGTCTGATCGTGAATGGCGGCGTCTTCAGCGATATCGTCGGAGTGTCGATCAGGCGGTCTCGATCGCGACGGCTCGCGCGAAAGGGCAATCGAATCGCGTCGTGGCCCTCCGAGATACGTACATGGCGGAGAACATTCTACGACGCGTCTCCAGGGAGGGTCACGGAACTTCTGTGCTGTGGGCACACAATGGACACGTAAAGACCGGTCAGCTGAAGGGTAGTACGTGGCAACAACCAGATCCCTCGATGGGCCAGCATCTTCAGCAGTGGCTGGGGGATGAATATTTCGCGCTTGGGATGGAACTCGTAACGGGAGCGTATCGCGCGTTCCCTGGAGAGATGACGGGATCGGGGCGAGAGTTGGAGGTCTTCAGAACGAACGAACTGCCCTCGGATGCCGTCGCGCATCTGATTGACGACTTCGATGGAGAGGTGGGTATGGTCGACTTCGATCGAGTATCACCGGGCTTGTTCGGGCAACTGCTGGAGGAACGTCGAATCCATAATATTGGTTCTGTGTGCCCTCTCGACCCTGAAAGTCGGCTTATGTCGGTTAGGCCTGCGTCGGTCTTTGACGGGATGGTATTTGTTGACGACGCTTCGCCCTCTGTTCTCATCGACCGGTCGAGCTAACCCTTACTTTTCAAATCTGGCCTCTCTCGTCCTCTCTCCTACTCCACCAGGCTAAATGACAATAGATGGTTAATTATTAATTTCATGTCGGGGGTATAATTTACTATTGTAAATCCAGAAAATCTCGATATAATAATAACATATATATTTATAGCTACTAAATTTAAACGATTTCAGCAACATTTATATGTATCTGGGTATGAGATATATTTGCAATGGCAAGCGATGACAGCCAAAAAGAACGCGTCGAATCTGAATACGAACACGAGTCTGGTGACGTTGACGTTGCCAGCGATGAAGCAGGGCGTATGAGTACGCTCGGTTGCATGCGTTACACCGAGCGCTACACCGCGTAATCTTCCTACTGAAGTAGGGTTCGCTTGAGAAAGTCCCCAAGCGTGTCCCTACCTCTGGATACTCGTTCCCGCCAGAGCTACTGGTATAGGGCTGATAGTTATCGCATTCTGGTCTCAGCGGAAGCTGTGAGGGACCGGATATACAATAGTCGTATTATTTGATAATTTTGTGAGTCCTGCGGGGCAGCACGACCAAGTTGTGTCTCGGTTCCATTAGATTTTTTTATTACGTGGATATATTTGGTATTATGGAATTCAATGGTGATAGATATGGTCTCACCACGCGAGAGGTCAAAGACTTCCACGAACGGGGATACCACGGTCCGTTCCAGGTCATCCCCGAATCTGATGCTCTCGCCCTCAACGAAGAACTGAAATCTATCAGAAACGCAGACGAGAACCCGATCAGTTCCAACGCGTTCCCGGCCCGCGACCGCCACCGCGACACCGAATCGATTTGGAATCTCGTTTCACACGACAAGATCGTTCACAAGCTTCGATCGCTCTACGGAAAACATGTGCTCCTCTGGCTGACTAACTTTCCCCAGAAACCACCTGGTGGTCCGAAGCTCTCTCCGCATCAGGACCCATACTTCTTCGACATTCGTCCTGGTAACATGCTCAGTTCCTGGACTGCTCTCAGTGACGTGACTGAGGAGAGCGGCGGTTTGTTTTTCTATCCGGGCACGCACAGGCAGGACTATCCTCACATCGAACCGGAAGACGAGGACTCGCACCCGGAACCAATGACCGATCCGGAGTTCTACGAAGATGTCGAGCCGGTTACGATGGATATGAATCCTGGAGAGACAATCCTGTTCAACTCTCGCACTGTCCACGGTTCCTACGCAAACACCTCAGATATCAACCGTGTTGCCCTCTTGGGTCGCTATACCCTCCCGACTGACGATATCAATCTCTCCCATCAGAGTATGTACGAAGAAGCCGAAGTGACTCCCGTGAGTGGGCGTAACTGGACTGAACTCAATCCAACTGCTACACCGCCTACGAACTGATAACTCGTAGTATCGATTGCGTCCTGCCGCTGTTTTCGGTCGCGTACTGCGTGGGCTATTATTCAGACATACGCACCAATGGGTGAGGCCTGTGGGACCGTAGCTGGGTGCGTCTACTGTCTTTCGGTAGGACGAACCGGAGAACTGAACCTCTCTTCAGAGGTACTTGGAGACGTAGGGGCCGTCCTGGTGGTAGTCTAGTTTGTCGCGGTAGTACTGGCGGACGCCGATGCCGGAGATGACCGATAGTTTGTCGTAGCCGGCGTCGCGCGCTCTGTGTTCGGCTTCGGCGAGGAGTTTCCGGCCGTAGCCGCGGTGCTGGACGTCGGCGTCCTCGCCCTCGTTCCCGACGCCGACCTGGTTGCCGTAGACGTGGAGTTCGCGGACGATGGCGGCGTTCTGGAGTTCGCGTCGGACGGGGTCGTTCGGGAAGCGGAGTCGACAGAACCCTACGAGGAGGTCCTTGTCGAAGTCCTCGAAGCTGATGAAGTGCTCCGTGCCGCCGGCGGCGCTGTACTCGATGGTGTCCATCTCGACGGACTCGGGGTCCTCGTCGTTCATACCGACTTCGCGACAGCGGATGCACGTACACTCCCAGCCGTGTTCGTCCATGCGTTCCCAGGCGAGCTGGCGGAGGTTCGACTTCCAGACGCCGGCGTCGATGAAGTCCGCGGGGATGTCCCGCTGGACGCGCTGGAGCCTGGTGTACCGTGGGATGTTCGACATGATCTCGGCGACGAGTTCCGCCGCGGTCTCGTTCGTCAACGGGTCGTAGTCGCCGCGCCGCCACTGGTCGTAGATCCGGGTGCCGCGAACGACGAGCGTCGGGTAGATCTTGAGGTAGTCGGGCTTGTACTGGTCTTGCTCGAAGATTCGTCGGAAGTCCTCCAGGCACATCTCCTGGCTCATCCCCGGCTGCCCGGGCATCATGTGGAAGCCGACCTTGAACCCGGCGTCGCGCAGGCGCTGGTTCGCGGTAATGCTCGCCTGGACGCCGTGCCCGCGATGCATCTCGCGGTTGATGCGCTCGAAGGTGGTCTGCACGCCCACCTCGACCTTCGTCCCGCCGAGGTCGAGCATCCGGTCGATCTGCTCGGGGTCGCACCAGTCGGGTTTCGTCTCGAACGTCGTCCCGATACAGCGCACGTCACCGGTCTCGTTCTCGGCGATGACGTCCTCGAGGTAGGCGAACTCCGGGTCCTCCTCGGCGAAACTCACGCCCTCGGCGGGGTCGGGTTCCGCGTCCACGTCGAAGTCGTTCATCGCTTCGAGTGCGCGCTTGACGAACCACTCCTGGTAGTCGTGACTGCGTGCGGTCATCGTCCCGCCCATGAGGATGAGTTCGACCTTGTCCACGGGATGCCCGATCTCGCGGAGCTGGTTCAGTCGAAGCGTCACCTGTCCGTAGGGATCGTAGTCGTTCTGCTCGCCGCGGGCGGCCGCCGGTTCGTGGCCCGTGTAGCTCTGCGAGCTCGAGAACTCGCTCGCGGGGCCACCCGGGCAGTACAGGCACTTCCCGTGCGGACACATGTGCGGGCTCGTCATGATGGCGACCGGCGACACGCCGCTCGCGGTCCGCACGGGTTTCCGCATCAGGACGCCTTCCAGTTCCTCGCGGCGGTCGTCGGGCGCGTGGTCGAGTATCTCCGCGTTCGTCGGGACCTTCGGTGCCGAGTGCTCCGAGCACGCCGCCAGCTTCGCGGATTCGACGTCGTCGCGCTCGACCTCGCCGGCGAGGATGCGCTCGACGACGTCCTCGCAGACGCGACGGAACGCGTCCGTCTGGGTCGGATCCGACGCTTCGCTCATTGGGCATTCGTCGTGGCGAGACGCGGTTAAGCGTGTCGTTGCGAGCACGAACGCGCTCGCGCACGTCGGGTTTCGTGCGCTTCGAGTGAACGGGGTTCCGTAACGCGGGGATTCCAGTAGGGGTTTAGTCCACGGACGGTTACCCGAGCGTATGCGCACGACGGTCAGGGAGGTCCTGGAGAAGGCGGGTGAGGAGCCGATCACGATGCTGACGGCGTACGACGCCGTCACGGCGAAGATCGTGGACGACGAAGGCGTGGACGTCATCCTCGTCGGGGACAGCGTCGGGAACACGAAGCAGGGGCACGAGACGACGCTCCCGGTGACGGTCGACCAGATGGCCGACTATACCGCGGCGGTCGCTCGCGGAGCGGAGGACGCGCTCGTCGTCGCGGACATGCCCTTCCTCTCCTACGGGCACGACGAGAGCGAGAGCATCGAGAACGCGGGTCGGATGCTGAAGGAGGCGGGCGCGCACGCGGTGAAACTCGAGTCGGGCGAGCATACCGTCGAGTTGACCGAGCGGATGAGTCAGCTCGGGATTCCCGTGATGGCGCATCTCGGGTTGACGCCGCAGTCCGTGAACCAGCAGGGGTACGCGCTCCAGGGGACGAGCGAGGACGCCGCGGAGCGGATGCTCGACCTCGCTCGACGACACGAGGACGCGGGTGCGTTCTCGCTCGTCCTGGAGCGGGTGCCGGCGAACGTGGCGGCGCGCATCACGGACGCTCTCGACATCCCGACGATCGGGATCGGTGCGGGCGCGGACTGCGATGGGCAGGTGCTCGTCGTCGACGACGCGGTCGGTCTCAGCGACTGGACGCCGTCGTTCGTCGAGGAGTTCGGGGACGTCCGCGGCGCGATGGCGGACGCGATCGGCGCGTACACTGACGCGGTCGAGTCCGGCGAGTTCCCGGCCGACGAACACAGCGAGGTCGAGGAGGATATCGAGGGACTGTACTGAGTTGATCGGTCGCCGTCGTCAGTTCTCGACGCGTTCGCAGAACTCGTGGAGGGCGGCGTTGAACGCGCGCGGTCGTTCGAGCATCGCGAGGTGGGCAGCGTCTTCGACGATGGCGACGTCGCAGTCGCCTATTTCTGCGGCGAGGTAATCGTGGTAGTGCGGTGGGGTGAGTGCGTCGTTCTCGCCGACGATGGCGCGTCCGGGGACTGTGATCTCGTCGAGTCGGTCGCGGACGTCGAACGTGTGGGAGGTCAGGAAGTCGCGTTCGACGGTTTCGCGCCCGCAGTCGAGCATCGTGGTCCTGGAGAGGTCGACGACCTGGTCGTCGGCGTCGTCGAAGAGGCGGCCGGGTTCGTGGAGCCAGGAAACGGCGCGTTCGAAGTCCTCGGCGAGCCAGTTCCGGAGGTCTTCGAGGACGGCGAGTTTCGCGCCGGTGCCGGCGTAGACCGCGCCGTCGAAGTCGCGGCGGTGCGAGCGATTCAGGAGGGTGTGGAGGACGACGGCGCCGCCGAGGGAGTTCCCGCAGAGGATGCCGGCGTCGGTCGCGTCGGCGACGGCGACGACGTCGTCGGTGTACGCGGAGAGGGTCTCGTAGCCGGGGGAGGCGTCGACGTCGTCGCTGTCGCCGTGCCCGGAGAGGTCCATGGCGACGATGGGGCGGTCGTCGGCGAGTCGCGCCTGGGACTTCCAGACGCCGCGTGCACCGCCGCTACCGTGCACGAGGAGGACGGGGATCCCGTCCCCGCCGCGGTCGAACACCTCGTATGCGGTCGAACGATTGTTGTGCGAGACTGTTTGCATGGTCGAAGTTTAGACGACCGCGTGCATAAACCCCGTTCCTGTGGCGGACGCCGACGAACAGACTGGTCCTGTGGGGGTGACAGCGATTGGTCGTGAGGCTGAGGGGGTTCGCGTTGGGTGTGGTGTCTCTGGTCTGTGGGGTCTCTGGTGGGGTCTCTGGTGGGGTTGGTACTGGTGAGGTTGGTGCTGGGTGTGTGGGGTCGGTGCTGGGTGGGCGTGCCCTGGCCTGGGTGGCGTCGGAGGTGCTTGGAGTGGTGGGATTCCCCGTGGTAGTACGGTGTGAACCACGAAACGACTGAATGGTATACAGGCCGATGCCCTCTTGCGTTTCGTCGACGAAATATTTATATACTCTGAAGCCTAACTTGTAGTTAGCATGAATCTACAGAAGTTCGCAGATAGCGACGAGCGCTTCGCGCGGCGGTACGTCTACGACGACGCCATCGTCGTCGCCGCAGACCTGGAATTCACGGACGCGGACGTCGACGTCGTTGACGACACCGTCATCGTCGTCGGCCCCGAGGACGAACAGTTCGAACTGGACGTCTCGGCGACGCCGACGCAGGTATTTATGCGGAACGGCGTCCTCACCATCGAGATGGAGGACCACCAATGAAGCTCACGGTCAAACCCCTGAAGCAGAAGGACGCCGGACGCGGCCTCGCCGCCATCGACCGTTCGTCGATGAAGGAACTGGACCTCGAGAACGGCGATTACATCCTCATCCACGGGAAGAACGAGGGCAAGGCCGTGGCGCGCGTCTGGCCCGGCTACCCCGAAGATCAGGGTCGCGGCGTCGTCCGCATCGACGGCCGACTCCGACAGGAGGCCAACGTCGGGATCGACGACCGCATCGAGGTCGAAGCCGCGGACGTCAAACCCGCGAAGAGCGTGACCGTCGCGCTCCCCCAGAACCTCCGCATCCGCGGGAACATCGGGCCGCTCGTGCGCGACAAACTCAGCGGGCAGGCGGTGACGAGCGGGCAGACAGTCCCGTTCTCGCTCTCCTTCGGTCCGATGGCCGGAAGCGGTCAGTCCGTCCCCCTGAAGGTCGCGAACACCGAACCTGACGGCACCGTCGTCATCACCGACTCGACCGACGTCCAGATCAGCGAGAAACCCGCCGAACAGATCCAGGGCGAGGCCGCCCAGGGAAGCGGCGCGGAGGGCGTCCCGAACGTCGCCTACGAGGACATCGGTGGGCTCGACGACGAGCTCGACCAGGTCCGCGAGATGATCGAGTTGCCGATGCGGCACCCCGAGCTGTTCAAGCAACTCGGCATCGAACCGCCCAAAGGCGTGCTCCTGCACGGTCCGCCAGGCACCGGGAAGACGCTGATGGCGAAAGCCGTCGCGAACGAGATCGACGCGCACTTCCAGACCATCAGCGGTCCGGAGATCATGTCGAAGTACTACGGCGAGAGCGAGGAGCAACTCCGCGAGGTCTTCGAGGAGGCCGAGGAGAACGCGCCCGCGATCGTCTTCATCGACGAACTCGACTCGATCGCCGCGTCGCGTGGCGAAGCGAGCGGTGACGTGGAGCGTCGCGTCGTCGCCCAGCTCCTCTCCCTGATGGACGGCCTCGAAGAGCGCGGACAGGTGACGGTCATCGCGGCGACGAACCGCGTCGACGCGATCGACCCCGCCCTCCGTCGTGGCGGCCGGTTCGACCGCGAGATCGAGATCGGCGTCCCGGACAAGGACGGCCGCATGGAGATCATGCAGGTCCACACGCGTGGGATGCCGATGAGCGACAGTATCGACCTCGAGGAGTACGCCGAGAACACGCACGGGTTCGTCGGCGCGGACCTCGAATCGCTCTCTCGCGAAGCGGCGATGAACGCGCTCCGGCGCATCCGCCCCGAGCTCGATCTCGAACAGGAGGAGATCGACGCGGAGGTCCTTGAGCAACTGAAAGTCACCGAGGGTGACTTCAAAGAGGCCCTGAAGGGCATCCAGCCGTCGGCGATGCGGGAGGTGTTCGTCGAGGTGCCCGACGTCACGTGGAACGACGTCGGTGGCCTCGAGGACACGAAGGAACGGCTCCGCGAGACCATCCAGTGGCCGCTGGACTACCCCGAGGTGTTCGAGGCGATGGATCTCCAGGCCGCGAAGGGCGTCCTGATGTACGGGCCGCCGGGGACGGGGAAGACCCTGCTCGCGAAGGCGGTCGCGAACGAGGCGAACTCGAACTTCATCTCGATCAAGGGCCCGGAACTCCTCAACAAGTACGTCGGGGAGTCCGAGAAGGGCGTCCGCGAGGTGTTCGAGAAGGCGCGGTCGAACGCACCGACCGTCGTCTTCTTCGACGAGATCGACTCGATCGCGACCGAGCGCGGGACGCGCACCGGCGATAGCGGCGTCGGCGAACGCGTCGTCAGCCAGCTCCTGACCGAGCTGGACGGCCTGGAGGCGCTGGAGGACGTCGTCGTCATCGCGACGACGAACCGCCCGGACCTCATCGACAACGCGCTCCTGCGCCCCGGCCGCCTGGACCGTCACGTCCACGTGCCGGTGCCCGACGAGGACGCACGCAAGCGCATCTTCGAGGTGCACACGCGCGGCAAGCCCCTCGCGGACGACGTCGACCTCGAGTGGCTCGCCGCCCAGACGGACGGGTTCGTCGGCGCGGACATCGAGGCGCTCGCTCGCGAGGCGAGCATGGCCGCGACCCGCGAGTTCGTGAACTCCGTCGACCCCGAGGAGATGGGTGACTCGGTCGGGAACGTCCGCATCACCCAGGACCACTTCGAGACGGCGCTCGAAGAGGTCCAGCCGAGCGTCACCGAAGACGTCAAGGAACGCTACGACGAGATCGAGGAACGCTTCGACCGGGACGAGCCCGAGGGCGAAGAAGCCGGGCTCGGCCGGACGTTCCAGTAGAACCTTCTTGAGTCGGGTGGTTTCCTCGCGCCCTACGGGCGCTGCGGGAACCACCGCTCGCAAAAACGTTCATGAAAAAGGCTGCCTGCTCGCTCCGATCGCGCGCAGGACGATTTCTTTGGATACCGCACCGCCGCCGAGTATCGACTCCCGAACTGGCCCCCGGCGCAGCCTGGCAGTTTCAGACTGGCTCCAGGCCGCTTACTGAGCTGACTCGGTGATGTCGAGCGTTTCAGCCAGAGTACTACGTTTCTGTTCTTGCGACGTCGTCGCTCGGTTCGTACTCCATCTCGCGGGCGACGGCGGTGGCGACGTCGTCGCCGCACTCGTTTGCGACGATGTAGAGTGCGAGGTCGAGGCCGGCGGTGACGCCGCCGCACGTGAGGACGTCGCCGTCGTCGACGACGCGGGCGTCCTGGGCGTGTGCGCCGGCGTTCTGGAGGTCGGCGGCGGCGTCGTGGTGTGTGGCGGCGGGTCGGCCCTGGAGGATGCCGGCTTTCGCGAGGAGCATCGCGCCGGTGCAGACGCTCGCGACGGTGACGCCGTCGGCGTGCGCGTTCGCGATGGCGTCGGGTATCGCGCCGTCGTCGTACTCGCGGCGAACGCCCGGGCTCTCGGGGTCGGTCCAGCCACCACCCGGAACGAGGAGGAGGTCCGGGCTCTCGTCGGCGAGCACGGCGTCGGGTTCGACGCGGAGGCCGTGCCCGGCGGTCACGCGCTCGGCTTCGGCGAGCGTGCACAGCGCGACGTCGATGTCTGCGCCCGCGTTCGCGGCGTTCTCGAAGGTCTCGAAGGGACCGATTGCGTCCAGTTCGTCGAACCCGTCGAACAGGAGGATGACGACGTTCATACCCGTCGCTCGAACTGCGACGGTGAAGAACTACTGGCTCCGGGTCGCGACGACCCCCTATTCGAGGTCGTCGAGGTCGGCGAGGATGGCGTCGGCGTGGTCCTCGGGGTCGACGCCCTCGTACGCGAGCTCGATCTCGCCGTCGGGGGCGACGACGTACGTGTTCCGGAACACGCCGTCGAACGTGTTCCCGAACATGTTCTTCTCGCCGTAGGATTCGTAGACGAGCGACGCCTCACCCTCGGGGTCGCTGAGCAGGTGGAAGGGGAGGTCGTGCTCGGTCGCGAAGTCCGCGAGGTCCTCGACCGGGTCGTCGCTGATGCCGAGGACGGCGACGTCGCGCTCGCCGTACTCGTCCCAGCGATCCCGGAAGCTACACGCCTGCGTGGTGCATCCTTCCGTGTTCGCTCGCGGATAGAAGTACACGACGACGCGCTGGCCCTCGAAGTCCGAGAGCCGGACGCGTTCGCCGTTCTGGTCGGTCAACTCGAAGTCTGGGGCGTCGGTACCGACGTCTAGCATACCTGTCGGGGGGCAGTCCGCACTAATGGCCGTTTCGTTCTCGATGCGTCGCGTTTGCGACAGAAGTGCTCGTTCGTGTGCTTACTCGAGGCGTTCGGCGGCGCCCTGTTCGACGAGGACGTCCGCGTTCTCCTCGGGGAGGGTGACGACGTCTTCGGCGTCGAGGCGGTACTCGCGCTCGTCGACGCCGAATATCTCGCCGACGTCCCGCGTGACGCGCAACGTCGCCCGGTCGTCTCCGGTGTCCGCGTCGTCACTCGAAGCGCTCGAACCGTCCGCGTCCGGTTCGTCGACGCTCGCGTTCGCGTCTGCGGCCGGTTCGTCGACGCTCGCGTTCGCGTCTGCGGTCGGTTCGTCGGCGCTCGCGTTCGCGTCTGCGGCCGGTTCGGCGTCGTCATCGCCGGGGTCGTCGCCGGCGCCACCCATGAGGTCCGCCGCGGAGACGTTCCCCGGGTCGGGGACGTCGCCGGCGCCGGGCGCGTCGTCAGCGACTGGGTCGTCGCCCGCGACCGCCGCGGCCTCGGAGCGACCCGGCCGCGGGTCGTCGTCCGGCGCCTCCTCGCCCGCGTCGAACCCGTCCTCGGGGTGCGGCGCGTTCGCGTCCGACGGTCCATCCGCGGTGGCGTCCGCGTCGGCGCCCGCATCCGCGCTCGCGGTCGCATCCGCACTCGCGTTCGCGCTCGTGCCGGACGTCGAGTGCATGCTCGAGGACGCACCGTCGCTCGCGCCCGCACGGTCGTCGGCCGGCCCCGGCGGGGCGTCGCCCGCGATGACGTCGAGCATGTGCGTCTTGTTCTCCTCGATGCGCTCGACGAGGTCCGCGAACAACGCCTGCTCTTCGGCCGTCAACCCGTTCACGTCGTCCGGGTTCGCCATCTCCGCCGACACCAGACTCGCCTTCTTCACGATCTTCCCGAGTCGGCGCTCGTAGATCGCCTCCGCGGTATCCTTCGCCGTCTCGATGTCGTTCGTGAGCTGCTGGACCTCCGGCGATCCAAAGGGGTCTTCGGCCGCGTCGGCGGCGCTCTGCCGTTCGGCTTCGAGTTCCTCGACGTACTCGGCGACGTCGCCGTAGAACGACTCCCGCAACTGCTGGAGGTCGGACTTCTGTCGTTCTTTGCTCTGCGCCGAGCGGAGTTCGTCGATGTTCATCTGTATCGTCTATTCCCTATCTTTCGCCGCGTGCCCGCGAGCCATCGCGAAGATGCCCACGTACTCTGGAACGGATTGTGCGCCGGCCTCCAACCTAAAGGTATCGCCCCCGAGTTCGATCTCGCCGGGTTCGATCACGTCGACGTTTATCGTCTCGCCGACGAACGTCTCCGGGACGGCGTCGACGAGCGGGTCGAACTCCGCAACGTCCTCGCGGTCGATGCGCTGCACCGCCAGCCCGGTGCCACCGTGCAGGCTCCCCGGAAGGCGAATGAGGCGGTTGATGTCGGTCGTCACGGGTTCGTCGATCGGTGCGGATTCCTCGCGGAACGTTCGCTCGGCGATGCGGCGGGCGAGCGTGAGGAATCGCCCGTGCACCTCGACGTTCCCGCGCCGGATCTGGTCGTACGACTGGTCGAAGACGTCGATGAGTTTCGACGCCGAGCCGTCGCCGATGCCCTCGAACGACTGCAGGCGCTCCATCGCGTCCTCCTCCTCGAGTTCGCGGACCTCGTCGACGAACGCGAGGAGGTTGTCGTGCACGCGCTTCCCCCAGCCGCCCGTCGTCGAGAGCGTGCGTTTCTGCGTCGGGTTCTCCAGGCCCATGCCGGCGACGAGTTCGCGCTGGAGGAGGTCCTCGAGGTCGAGGTCCTCCGCGAGCACGTACTCGACGATCTCCCGGCGGTCGCTCCGGTCGAGGTCGCGCACGCCGTCGTCGCGGACGTGGACGTGGTAGCCCCGTCCGCCGGAGAAGACGACGGTGACGTCCTCGAACCCGAAGTCGTCCTCCAGCAAGTCCAGCAAGTCCAGCAGTTCGCCCTTGCACTCCCTGAGCATGTCGCCGTACGTCGTCTCTTCGGGGTCGACTCCGGGGAGGTGGTCGGCGTCCAGGTCGAACACGAGGTCGGCGCCCCGCCAGCCTTTGCGGCTCATCGAGCCCGCGCCGGGATCGTCGTACGTGCCCGCGGAGAAGTAGACGTGCCGGGGGCGTTCCCGTTCGAGGAACGCTTCGAGGTCGCCGACGTCGAGCCACGAGCGATGCCGGACCATCGTCGTTCCCGACGTCGACGTCCAGGGGATGTGGCCCCATTCGCGCTCGTTCGGCTGGGGCGGCGGAGAGACCGACGTGCGCCCGTAGTGGTCGCCGAACCGCCCGCGGAGGTACGCTCGCGTTCGCTCTTCCATTCTCCACGACCGTACTGGCGGCGGCGTCATGAAGCCTCCGCTCTCCACGGGCGGGGTCAGCGACCCAGCGTCGAACTGGACGTCGTCGTTGCGGCAACGTCTTTGCGTCCCGAGTCGAGACGTTCGGGCATGAACGGTGGCCGGGGTGACGACGCGACGACGGCCGGTGCTGGCGAGGAGGGTTCGGGAGCGGCGAGCCCGTCCAGTTCCGGGCGCGTGCGGCGCGTCGCGCTGGTCGCGGCGCTCGTGGTGGTGTTCGCGGTGGCCGTCCAGCGAGTGGCGTCGCGCGTGTTCGTCCTGAACTTCTCGGTGGCCGGGCCGAACGCGACGGCGCTCCTGGTCGCGGGACTGGCGTCGGCGTGGACGCTCCCGGTCGCTCGCCGCGTCGGCTGGGGGCGGTCGCTTTCGGCGGGGGCGGCGCTCCTGCCGTTCGCGGTCATCGTGTCGGCGTCGGGCGACCCGACGCTGGCGGGTCTCGGCGCGCTCGCGGTGGTGTCGCTGGCGACGCCGTGGCTGGCGGCGCTGGGCGCGGGCGACGACGCGTTCGTGCCGGGGCTCGCCGCGGGCGTCGGGAGCGTCGTGGCGCTACGGGCGTGGCTCGGAACGCTTCCGCCGTACGCGACCCCTGGCGGGGTGGCGCTCGTCGTCGGCGTGGCGTTCGTCGCGGGGTCGCTCGCGCTGAACGAGCGGGTTCCGGCGCCGGGGGCGTCCGGCGTGGCGTGGCTCGCGGTCTTCGCGCAGGCGACCGTGTTGGCGTTCCCGGCGGCGACGGCGGCGTGGGGCGGAACGCCGTATCCCGCGGTCGCGGTCGCGACGGTCGCCGGCGTCGTCGTCGGGGCGGCGTGGGCAGCGCTCCCGCGAGGATTCGACGGCCGTGGTCGATTCGACGCTCGCGGCCGGGCCGTCGTCGCGGTGGCGTTCGCGCTCGCGTGGGTCGACGTCGTCTGGGTCGGCTCGCTCGGACCCGTCGCGGTCTTCCTCGTCCAGGCCGCGTTCGTTCGCCTCGTCGCGGACGGGCTCCGGGACGACGGCCTGGCGTGGCTGGCGCTCGCGCAACTGCTCGCGGTCGCCGCAGTCGTCGCCGGAGTGCTCGCGACGAACTGGGCGTACGTCCCCGGCGGCGCCGCATTCGACGGCCACGCGCCGCTGGCGCTGTTCGCCCTCGGGGCCGTGCCGGTCGCCGCGGCGCTCGCAGTCGCGACCCGCACTCGCGTCGACGCAGGGGACGCGCTCCCGGACGCGGCCCGCCGGGACGCGCTCTCGACGGTCGCGCCCGCCGTCCTCGCGGGGCTCTCCTTCGCCCCGGAATCCCTGGCGGCCGTCGACGGCGACGACGGAGCGGACGACGGCGACGACACTGGGCCGCCGTATCGCGTCCTCACGCTGAACGTCCACCAGTGGATCGCGGGCGACGGCGGCGCGCATAACTACCGGGCGGTCCGCGACCTCCTCGATGAGACGAGCCCGCACGTCGTCGGCCTCCAGGAGTCCGAGGGCGCCCGGTACACGACCGGAAGCGCGAACGCGGTGCGGTGGCTCGCCGACGAACTCGACTATCACTACGACTACGGCGTGCCGACGCGACGCGGCGGCTACGGCGTCGCACTCCTCTCGAAGTACCCCATCGAGTCCACTGACGTCGTCTCGATGCCCGTCGAGTCGTCGCCGCCCCGGTGGGCGCTCGTGGCGACGCTGGACGCGCCCGACGGCCCGCTCCGGACGGTCGTCACGCACTTCCAGACCGGCATCCCCGCGAACGACATGCAACTCGGCGCCGCCCAGACGGTCCTCGGCGAACTGGCCGTCGACGACCACGACCGCGCAGTTGTCCTCGGTGACTTCAACGTCCAGCCCCAGCAGGACGACGCGTACGGCCTCCTGAAACGCCGCCTGACGGACGCCTGGACCGCCGCCGGAAACCCCGAGACCGATGGCGGCTGGACGTACTCGGCGAGCGACCCGCGCCAGCGCATCGACTACGTCTGGCTCGAGGGCGACTGGACGGTGTCCGCGTGCGAGCGCGTCGGCGACCCAACGGTGTCGGACCACCTCGGCGTCCTCGCCACCATCGACCCCGGCGACGAGTGACGGCTCGCGGTCCCGGACCCGAGTCGTCTCGCCTCGAAACCGACGGACTGTTGTCGCTCCCACTCGGAACTCGTGTATGGTATTCGAGGGGTGGTCGAGGCCACGCATCGCGTTCACCGTCTTCTTCTCGTTCCTCTTCGTCTCCGGCGTCGCGCTCGTCGTCGCCGCCCCGGAGATCGCCCGCGAGAACCCGGCCCAGTACGCGTACCTCGCGCTGGACGCACTCATCGTCGCCGTCCTCGTGCTCCGTCCCGACCTCGTCCCAGGGCCGTTCACGGAGTGACGACACGCTGAGGACGCTGTCGCGTCGTCACAGGCACCCCCGTCGCGTCGTCACAGGCACCCCCGTCGCGTCGATACCCCGTCTCTTGAACGCACGTCGTTGTTCGCGCGAACTGCTCCGGCGTGCGGAGGCCGTGCTCGTCGCGGGCGTGCTAGAATAGGGTCAGTTTTCGCGGTCGCCGGTTCGAAGCCGTCGCTTCGTGCCGGAGCGAAACTCGGTAACGCCGCGTTTCCCCACCGCGCTCCGAAGTCGACCGCGTGGGGCCGATCGCCGGCTCCGTCCGGATGCGACTGTGGTAACGACGGTGTTAGCCTGAGAACTCCACAGGTTACTCATGGATTGTTATTTCATAACAAAGGGGCGTTCCGGAGACGTTTAGCTGAAAGATGACTCCTGATTCGGCGGCTCATCCACGAGATGGAACCTGGAGCGATTGGCTCGCGGTCGTCGTCGCCGTTCTCACGGTGAGTAGCATGATGGTCGTGGGAGTAGCGTCGCTGACGGGGAGCGCGGCGCCCGCTTCGCCGACGGACCGCACGCACGTCGACGGATCGTCGGACGAAGCGGCCGTCGAGGGGGTTCCGAACGAACCCGGTACCCTCTCGGGGCGGATCAATCTCACGAACGCGAACACGACCGTCAGGGGCGCGAACGAGAGCGACCGGCTCGGTACGGCCGTCGCCGAGGTCGGTGACCTGAACGGCGACGGCGTCGCGGACGTCGCCATCGGCGCACCGCGGAACGACACCGGCGGCTTCAACGCCGGCGCAGTCTACGTGTTCTACGGGCCGGTGGCCCCGGGTGACGTGAACGCGAGCGACGCGAACGTGACGCTGTACAGCGCCGCGCCGAACAGTCGCGCCGGCGCGGCACTCGGCGGTGCGGACGTCGACGGGGACGCGGAGAGCGAACTCCTCGTCGGCGCACCGCGCGGCGACCAGGCCGCCTTCGACGCGGGCGCGGTGTACGTCGTCGACTTCGACGAGGACACGCCCGCGAACGCGTCGCTCGCGGACGCAACCCGGAAGTTCCTCGGGACGGGTCAGCTTGACCGAGCGGGCACGTCCGTCGCCGGCGTCGGGAACATGACCGACGAGACGCCTGACCGCGTCCTCGTCGGCGCACCCGGGAACGATTCCACGGGTACGAACGCGGGCGCGGCGTACCTCCTCGCGAACGTGACGGACTCGACGACGCGAAATCGGTCGCTCGCAACCGCGAACGCGACGTTCACGGGCGTCTCGTCGGGGGACCGTGCCGGGGCGGCGGTCTCGACCGCCGGTGACTTCGATGGCGACGGCGACCACGACCTTCTCGTCGGCGCACCGCGGAACAACTCCACGGCCGTCGACGCGGGCGCGGTGTACGTCTTGACCGCCGAGACGTTCGCCGCGAACCAGTCCCTCGCGACGGCCCGGGTCACGCTCGCTGGCGACCATGCCGGGGACCGCGCGGGGTTCGCGGTGTCTTCCGCGGGCGACGTGAACAACGACACGTACGGTGACGTCGTCGTCGGTGCGCCGTTCAACGACTCGAACGGCAACGCCTCCGGCGTCGCGTACGTCGTCCAGGGGTCGGCGACCGCCGACGGGACGACGAACCTGAGCGAAGCCGGCGTCGCGTTACGCGGGAACGCTGCCTTCGATCGCGCCGGCTGGTCCGTCGCCGCTGGCGGGTCCGGGGACGTGACGTGCGACGCGTACGCGGACGTTTTGGTCGGTGCGCCAGGGAACGACTCGGCCGCGCCGAACGCGGGCGCGGCGTACCTCGTCACGGGCGGTGAGACGTTCGAGGGCGACCGGAACCTGTCGACTGCGGAGGCGACGGCCGTCGGCGTGGGTGAGGACGACAACGCTGGCTATGCCGTCTCCGGGCTCGGTGACGTCACGGGCGACCGAACGAAGGACGTCGTCGTCGGCGCACCGCTCAACGATAGCGCGACGGGGAACAACACCGGTGCGGCGTACGTTCTCAACGGAACGTGCGTGCCGTCGGAGCGAGCGCCGGACCCGACCGGCGAGATCGTCGACGTGACGTGTACTGACGTGTCCATCGAGGCTCGGAACGTCGACGCCGAGGCCCTCACGGTGAAGGTTGTCTTCGAGGACGGCTCCTCGACTCGGGAGACGGTGACGGTCGAGGACGGCGAGTTCGACGGCCGCGTCGAGTACGAGAACCCCGAGAACCGGAACGTGACTCGCGTGAAGCTGTACGCGGGGGTCGGGACGAGCGGCGAACTGCTCGACGACACGGGCCACATCGACGTGACGTGTCGCGAACCCGAGCCAGAGCCGAAGGGTTCGATTCGAGACGTCACCTGCGAGAAGGTGTCGGTCGAAGCGAGCGACGTCGACGCCGACGCCGTCACGGTGAAGGTGTACTTCGAGGACGGGTCCTCGACGGAAAAGAGCGTGAAGGTCGAGGACGGCGAGTTCGACGGCCGTATCCCGTACGACAATCCCGACGACAAGAACGTGACCCGCGTGAAGCTGTACGCGGGAATCGGGACGAGCGGCGAACTGCTCGACGACACGGGCGAGATCGACGTGACGTGTCGCGAACCCGAACCGGAGCCCGAGCCGAAGGGTTCGATTCGGGACGTGACCTGCGAGAAGGTGTCGGTCGAAGCGAGCGACGTCGACGCCGAGGCCATTACGGTGAAAGTGTCCTTCGAGGACGGCTCGTCGACGGAAAAGAGCGTGAAGGTCGAGGACGGCGAGTTCGACGGCCGCATCCCGTACGACAACTCCGAAGACAAGAACGTGACCCGCGTGAAGCTGTACGCGGGAGTCGGGACGAGCGGCGAACTGCTCGACGACACGGGCCACATCGACGTGACGTGTCGCGAACCTGAACCGGAACCCGAGCCGGAGGGTTCGATCCGCGACGTGACCTGCGAGAAGGTGTCCGTCGAAGCGAGTAACATCGACGCCGAGGCCCTCACGGTGAAGGTCGTCTTCGAGGACGGCTCCTCGACGGAAAAGAGCGTGAAGGTCGAGGACGGCGAGTTCGACAGCCGTATCCCGTACGACAACCCCGATGACCGGAACGTGACTCGCGTGAAGCTGTACGCGGGTTACGGGACGGATGGCGAGTTGCTGGATGACACGGGCCACATCGACGTGACGTGTCGTGAGCCCGAACCCGTCGAGGACGTCCTCGTTACGAAGACGTGCGAGGACGAGCAGGGCGTAGTGACGTTCACGAACCCGAACGATGTCCCGGTGAAGCTGACGTTCGATGGACGGGAACTCTGGATGGGCGCGAACGGGAGCGGCACCGACCAGGTGTTCTTCGTCATCTTCGACGACGATGACTACGCGTGGAGCGCGGTGACCGAGGACGGCCGGTCCGTCGGGAGCGGGACGATCACGGTCGAGTGCGACTCGAAGGACGACGAGAACGGCGAGACGAGCGTCGTCTTCAACGGGTGTGCGAACGCGGTCGTGACCGATTCGAGCCTCAAGTACCCGGTCACGGTCAAGGTGCAGGTGTACAACCCCGGGCAGGGGCCCAAGGCCGGGTATCAGGTCGTCGAGCGCCAGCTCCGGTCCTCCGGCGGGTCAGTCAGCAGTCCGGGCGGGATGATGGTCGCCATCGACGTCCCGGGACTGGGGGCCTACAAGAACCCGACGTTCGAGGCGAGCGACCGCGGTGCGTCCTGTTCCGGTGGCGATAAACCCGGCGAGGAGATCGACGAGTTCCCGCCGTTCTCGAACGACGACGAGGACGAGAAGGACGAGAAGGACGAGAAGGACGAGAAGGACGAGAAGGACGAGAAGGACGAGAAGGACGAGAAGGACGAGAAGGACGAGAAGGACGAGAAGGACGAGAAGGACGAGAAGGACGAGAAGGACGATGACGACGACGAAGAGGATGAGGATGAGGATGACGAGGAGGACGAAGAGGACTAGGACGGTGAAGAGGCGGTAGCGGGGGAGGAGAGCATGGTCGTTCCCGCGCCGTTTCGGGCGGGTTTCGTCGTCGACTCTCCCGTGTAGTCGGTCGCGTCCTGAGGTTTCGACGCCCTGGGGGGTTCGCGCTCAGGCGTCGACGTTGCTTTCGCGCGCGGAGGACGTAGCCGCTTCCGGCGTCGAACGTGTCGGCGACGGTGACGGATTCGAAGACGTCGCGTGCGGCGGCGAGCGCGTCGACTGCCTCTTCCGTCCTCCGGCGCGCGGAGGCGACGCTCGTCGCGAACGCGCTCGACGCACCATAGCGCGACCCTGGGGACTAACACGACCGCGACCGTTCGTTCGCGTATGCAGGTCGAGTTCGAGTTCACCGATAGCGTCGCAGTGGTCACGGGTGCGTCGGGCGCACTCGGGAGTGCGGTCGTCGAGGCGTTCCGGGACGCGGGCGCGACGGTCGCGGCCGTGGACGTGCGCGAGCCGAGTCACGAGGACGCCCTGTTGGAGCCCGATAGCGGGACGCAGTTCTACCAGGCCGACCTCACCGACGAGAGCGACGTCGAGGCGCTGTTCGACGCCGTCGTCGAGGACCACGGGCGCGTGGACGCGCTGTGTAACGTCGCTGGGACGTGGCGCGGCGGCGACGACATCGCCGACACCGACGTCGAGGAGTTCGATCTTCTATTCGACGTGAACCTGAAGTCGATGTTCCTCGCGAGCAAGCACGCCATGCCCCATCTGCGTGAAAGCGAGGGCGCGATCGTCTCGGTGTCCTCGCGGTCGTCGCTCGAAGGCGGCGCGGGCGACGGCCCGTACCGTGCGTCGAAAGCTGGCGTTCGGACGCTCACGGAGACCATCGCCGAGGAGGAACTCGGCGACGTCCGAGCCAACGCGGTGATGCCGAGCGTCCTGGACACGCCGATGAACCGCGACATGATGACGCCCAAAGAGGAGTGGGTCGATCCCGCGGACGTCGCGGACGTGATCCTGTTCCTGTGCTCGACGGCGGCGTCCGTGACGAGCGGCGCGGCCGTCCCCGTCTACGGCGAAGCCTGAGAGCGCTGTCGTTTCGGTCTCCGACGAAGCCTGAGAGCGCTGTCGTTTCGGTCTCCGACGAAGCCTGAGGTGTCGGCGTCCCGGCGGATGCGTTACGTCGAGAGCGGGTCGTCCGGGATCGGGCCGGGGCTCGAGTCCTCGACGACGTCGGTGGTTTCGACGCCGCGGAACTCGAAGCGTGCACCGCCGTCCTCGCCGTCGGTCGCGGTGACCGTCCAGTCGTGCGCGTCGGCGATGCGGTCGACGATCGCGAGCCCGAGTCCGGTGCCGCCGTCGCCCGTGACGCCGGTCTCGAAGAGGTCCTCGCGGACGTCCGGGTCGATGCCGGCACCGTCGTCGGCGACGTAGAACCCGTCGTCGCCGGGAAGTCCGCCGACGGTCACGGTGACCGGGTCGTGGTCGCGGGAGCCGTGCTCGGCCGCGTTGCGGAACACGTTCTCGAACAGTTGGACGGACCGGTCGGGGTCCGCGCGGATGTATTCGTCGTCGTCGACGGCGAGCGTCGCGTCGCCGGTGTCGACGGTCGCCCACGCGCGCTCCGCGAGGTCCTCGAGTGAGACCGGTTGCGGGTCGGTGACTGTCTCGCCCTCTCGCGCCATCAGGAGGACGTCCTCGATGAGGGACTCCATGCGGTCGTGTGCGACGTGCACGTTCTCGAACGCCTCTTCGTCGCCGGTTTCTTCTGCGATGTCGGCGTAGCCTCGTGCGACGCTCAACGGGTTGCGGAGGTCGTGGCTGACGACGCTCGCGAACCGGTCGAGGCGTTCGGTCTTCCGTTCGAGTTCGCGACGGTACGCGTGCTGTTCGGTGACGTCGCGGATGACGAACACGCGCCCTTCGCCGTCGGCGTCGTCACCGAACGGCGTGGTCTCGACTTCGAGCGTGCGGTGGTCGTGCTGGAGGCGGTCGCGCGTCGGTGCGGTCGCGGGGTCGTTGAAGTCGTCGAGTGCTGGCGGGAGGACGTCGCAGGCTCGTGCGCCGAGTGCGTCGTCGAGGTCGAGGAGGTCGCGAGCGCGAGAGTTCAGGTCGACGACGCGACCGGTGTCGTCGACGACGAGGACGCCGTCGGCGACGGCTTCCATCACGACCGGGCGAGCGACGGGCGTGACGTTCGACAGCTCGAAGCGGTGGACGGAGAGCGCGAGGAGGGTGCCCGAGACGCCGAAGCCGAGTGCGAGCAGGCCGTCGACGTTCGGGAACGTGAGGTCGAGGACGTTCGCGACCCACGGGACGAGGATGGCGGCACCTGTGGTGGCGCTCTGCCAGCGGTACGTGTCGTTCGACGTGAACGCCGTCTTCAGGATGAGGACGGTGCTGGCAGCGACGAGGACGTAGGAGTACGCGGTATGCACCCAGAACGCGGGGCCCCACCCGACCTGTCCTTCGCCGTAGTTCCCCATCTCGATGCTCGTGTAGAACAGGTCGTGCCCGCCGATTCCGAGGAGTTCGATGCCGGTGCCGTCGTTCGTGAGGGTGACGATCGTCAGGACGAGCGGGTGGATGGCGAGTACGAGCGCTCGTCGGCCGGCGAGCACCTCGTCGTGGCCGGCGTACCTGAGAGCGAACAGGAAGAGGAAGGCGACGGTACACCCCAGTCCGAAGAACGCGACGCTTGCGAACTGGAGCATCGTCGATTCGGTGGTGGCCTGTCCGGCGACGATGACGGCGACGAGCCAGAGCGTGATTGCCGACAGGGTGCCGGCGAGCGCACCGGATCCGTTCCCGTGGCGGTTCCGCCAGGTGAGTACGGCGAGTCCACCCGTCAACACCGAGGAGACGGTGTAGACGAATGGGAGCAGGCCGTCAATCATTGGTCAATCATGGCCCTGGGTCCGTATGATGCTTCTGGCTGGATGACTGAAGGAGACTGACAGTTTCACGTCGGTAACTGGGACTCTCTTTCGGACCAACCAGCATAAACTGGAAGAAACGAACGTTACGTTTACGGCCGAGAGGTGATGATGAGAGGAGTACGCATGGCAGAACGAGAGACGTGGAGCAGCCGCACAGGGTTCATCCTCGCGGCCGTCGGAAGCGCAGTCGGCCTCGGGAACATCTGGCAGTTCCCGTTCCAGGCCGCGAACAACGGTGGTGCCGTCTTCCTCGTCGTCTACCTCGCCGCCGTCTTCGCCATCGGATTCCCCGCCCTGCTCGCCGAGTTCGTCGTCGGCCGATACACCGAACAGAACCCGATCGACGCGTTCCGCACGTACGCCGGGAACTCCTGGGCGGTCGTCGGCGCCGCAGGCGTGTTCGTCGCGTTCTGGATCCTCTCCTTCTACGGCCTCGTCGGCGGGTGGGTGCTCCGGTACGTCGCCGGGAGCGTCACCGGCGCGTACTTCGGCGACCCCTCGGCCTACTTCGGGTCGATCGCCGTCGGCCCCGGCGCGTTCGCCCTCCAGTTCGTCTTCATGGCCCTGGTCGTCGGCATCGTCGCACTCGGCGTCGAAGACGGTATCGAACTCGGCACGAAGGTGATGGTGCCGAGCATCATCCTCATGCTCCTCGGGCTCGCCGTCTGGGCGACCACACTCGCTGGTGCCGGCGAGGGCTACGCGTACTACCTCTCCCCGGACGTCGACGCGCTCGTCGAGAACCTCGGGAGCGTCCTCCCGAACGCCGTCGGGCAAGCGTTCTTCACGCTCAGCCTCGGGATGGGTGCGATGGTGACGTACGCGAGCTACGTCGGCGACGACGACTCCCTCCCCGCCGACGGCGGCACCATCGTCGTCCTGAACACGCTGGTCGGCGTGCTCGCGGGCCTCGTCGTCTTCCCCGTGCTCGCCGCCGAAGGTATCGGGTTCGATACCGCCGGCACCGGCGCGGTCTTCGAGTCCATGGCCGCCGCGTTCGCGACCCTCCCCGCCGGACGCGTCCTCGGCGCCGTCTTCTTCCTCGTCCTCCTGCTCGCCGCACTCTCCTCCGCCATCTCCCTCCTCGAGGTCGTCGTGTCCTACGTGGTCGAGAACACGACTCACGACCGCAAACCCGTCGCCGCCGCGCTCGGCGCCGGCATCTTCCTCCTGGGCGTCCCGACCGCGTTCGGCCTCTCCTTCAACGGCACGAGCGCACTTGGCTGGTACAACGCACTCGCGTACAACCTCTTCCTCCCCCTGGTCGGCCTCGGTATCGCCATCGTCGTCGGGTGGACGCAGGGCGAACGGTCCACGCGCGAACTCGCCCGCGGCTCGAACGCCAGCGAGACCGTCGCGCTCGTGTGGCTGTGGACGCTCCGGATCGTCGTCGTGCTCGCACTCACCGTCACGCTCGTCCTCGGCGTCAAGACGCTCCTCGTCACCGCCGGCCTGGTCGCATCGAGCACGCTCTCCTCGCTACCCGTCGTCGTCACCATCGCCGTCGTCGTCGCCGCCGCACTCGTCGGCGGCGCACGGTCGGTCGCACGACCACCGGCGTAGAACGCATCCGCCTGGTTCTCGCCCGGTCGACCCATCGACCTGCTTCTGGCCCAGACCGACGCCGTTCTCGCCGGGGGTAACCGGTGGACACCGCACGCCGTGGGACGCTGACGATTCTTCGTCGCACCCGACGTTCGACCGTCGGACCTACGCCACCATACCACTCTTCGACCCCTCGAGAACCGTGATAATCGACAGTTGACGATTCGCCGGTTCGAAACCCTCTTGCGACCGGACGCGGCTGTGACTACCAATGGCACGTGAATCCTGGAGTAGCCGCGTCGGGTTCGTCCTCGCCGCCGTCGGGAGCGCGGTCGGCCTCGGGAACATCTGGCGCTTCCCGTGGATGACCGCCGAGAACGGCGGGAGCGCGTTCCTCCTCGTCTACCTCGGTATCGTCGTCGCCGTCGGCGTCCCCGGACTCCTCGCGGAGTTCGTCCTCGGTCGCCGGTCGCGCAAGAGCCCCGTCGGCGCACTCCGCGACCTCTCCGGGTCGAAGCACTGGGGGCACGTCGGGCTCGTGAGCGTCCTCGCCGGCCTCGTCCTGCTATCGTTCTACAGCGTCGTCGGCGGCTGGATACTCCGGTACGTCGGCGCGAGCGCGACCGGCGCGTACTTCGGTACGCCCGGGGCGTACTTCGACGCTATCTCCTATGGGCCTGCCGCCGCCGGCTACCACGTCCTCTTCCTCGGGCTCACCGCCGGCGTCGTCTACGGCGGCGTCCGCGGCGGCATCGAACGCGCCACCACCATCATGATGCCCGTCATCGTCGTCGTCCTCGTCGGCCTCGCCGCCTGGGTGACCGGCCTCCCCGGCGCCGCCGACGCCTACGGATTCTACCTCTCCTTCGACCTCGCGTACGTCCGGGCGAACCTCCTGGACATCCTGCTCTCGGCGGCGGGACAGGCGCTGTTCACGCTCTCCGTCGGCGCCGGCACGATGCTCACGTACGCGAGCTACGTCGGCGAGGACCGCTCGCTCCCCGCCGACGCCACGCTCGTCGCCGTCTTCAACACCGCCGTCGGCGTGCTCGCCGGCCTCGTCGTGTTCCCGCTCCTGTTCTCGACGCCCAACGTCGACGTCGCGACGAGCGGCCCCGGCGCGCTCTTCGTCGGCATCGCGACCGCGTTCTCGACGCTCCCCGCCGGCAGACTCCTCGCCGTCGGGTTCTTCGCCGTCGTCGCACTCGCCGCACTATCCTCCTCGATCAGCATGCTCGAGATCGTCGTCGCGTACCTCGTCGACGAACGCGACCTCTCCCGCCAGCGCGCGACCGCGGGCGTCGCGAGCGTCGTGCTCGCCACCGGCACCGTGAGCGCGTTCTCCCCGACAGTGTTCGGGTTCCTCGCCGGCACCGTCGTCGACGTCGTCCTCACCACGGGCCTGCTCGCGTTCGTCGTCTTCACCGCGTGGGTACTCGGCGCGGACGCCGTCGACGAGTTCGCTCGCGGCACGCGGTTCTCGACCGGCCTGGGCGACGCCTGGCGCGTCCTCGTCGGCGTCGTCATCCCGCCGTTCCTCGTGTTCACGCTCTTCGTCGGCCTCGGCGACGTCGTCGGCCTCTCGCTCTCCACGTGGCAGGTCGCGATCGCCGCGGTCGCCGTCGCCGCCGTCCTCGTCGGCGTCGTCGTCCGTACGCGCCGTCCGTTCGAGACGCCCGCGTGACCTCTGGACGTCGACGCGGTGATGGACCGCGTATTCGACTCGATACCGGACCGTCGGTTCTCACCCGAAGGCGTCTGCACCAACGGGAAACCTTTAGTCGCCGGTGGGCGACGATTCTTTCAATGAACAGGTGGTCGCCGTGACGATGGAGGACCGCATCGAGGAACTCGAAGAGCTCCGCGAGGAGGCGTTGCTCGGCGGTGGCGAGGCCCGGATCGAGTCCCAGCACGAGAAGGGGAAGAAGACGGCGCGCGAGCGCATCGAGTACTTCCTCGACGACGGCACCTTCCACGAGTTCGACCAACTCCGGACGCACAACGCCCACAACTTCGGGATGGAGGAGAAGCAGATCCTGGGCGACGGCGTCGTCACCGGGTACGGTGACGTCGACGGCCGGAAGGTGTTCGTGTTCGCGCACGACTTCACCGTGTTCGGCGGGAGTCTCGGCGAGGTGTTCGCGGAGAAGATCACGAAGGTGATGGACATGGCGATGGAGGTCGGTGCACCCATCGTCGGGTTGAACGACTCCGCGGGTGCCCGCATCCAGGAGGGCGTGAAGTCGCTGGCGGGGTTCACGAACATCTTCCACCGGAACCAGCAAGCGAGTGGCGTCGTCCCCCAGATATCGGCGATCATGGGGCCGTGCGCGGGTGGGGCGGTCTACTCGCCGTCGATCACGGACTTCATCTTCATGGTCGACGACACGAGTCACATGTACATCACCGGCCCCGGCGTCATCAAGACGGTCACCGGCGAGGAGGTGACTCAGGAGGAACTCGGTGGTGCGGGGACCCATACCTCGAAGACGGGCGTGGCGCAGTTCCACTGCGACGACGAGGAGGACGCGCTGGATCGCATCAAGCGCTTGCTGTCCTACCTGCCCCAGAACAACGTCGAGGATCCGCCGCGCGTGGAGCCGTGGGACGACCCGGAGCGCCGCGACGACCGGCTCGCTGACATCGTCCCGGAGAGCCCCCAGAAGCCGTACGACGTCATCGACGTGATCGACGTGACGTTCGACGAGGGGTCGTTCATGGAGGTGGCGGAGAACTTCGCGAAGAACATCGTCGTCGGGTTCGGTCGCCTCGACGGTCACTCGGTCGGCGTCGTCGCGAACCAGCCGCGCGTGAACGCGGGGACGCTCACCGTGGATGCGTCGATGAAGGGGTCGCGGTTCGTGCGGTTCTGTGACTCGTTCAACATCCCGATCGTGACGTTCGTCGACGTCCCCGGGTACATGCCGGGGACCGAGCAAGAGCACCGGGGCATCATCCGTCACGGCGCGAAGCTCCTGTACGCGTTCAGCGAGGCGACGGTGCCGCTCCTGACCGTGATCACGCGGAAGGCGTACGGTGGTGCGTACTGCGTGATGGCGTCGAAGAACCTCGGCGCGGACGTGAACTACGCGTGGCCGACCGCCGAGATCGCCGTGATGGGTCCCCAGGGCGCGGTGAACATCCTCTACCGGGACGAACTCGCCGAGGCCGAGAACCCGGACGAACTCCGGGACGAACTCATCGCGGAGTACCGCGAGGAGTTCGCGAACCCCTACACGGCGATGGACAAGGGCTTCCTGGACGACGTCATCGAACCCCAGGAGACGCGGTCGCGGCTCATCGACGACCTGCAGATGCTACAGACCAAGCGCGAGGACCAACCGGACAAGAAACACGGCAACATCCCGCTGTGATGACCGACGAGCCTGCATCGGGGGCGGACGCCGACGCGGCCGAGGACGCGGCTGACGTCGACGACGTCGCCGCCCTGCTCTCCGCGCTGTCGATTCCGGCGGACGCGGACAACGAGGAGGCGGCCGCCATCGCGGCGGCGGTCGGCGCTCACCTCACCGACCTCGAACTCGCCGCCGCCCAGGACGAAGAGAGCGACGCCTGGGCCGACCAGAAGTGGACGTTCGCCGGTCGGATGCGCGGCCTCCAGGGCCGCGAGGTGCGCGTTCCCGACGGTGCCCCGACCGACGCGTGGAGTGCGAGCGGTCGAACCGACCGATTCTAGGTCCTTCGGGCCGCTTCCGGCCGATTCTCTCCGTTCTCGAACGACGCAAAGGGTTTTGTTCGTCGCGTATCTATCAGCGGTATGAACCCGAAGCGGACTGCTGTGCTCTGGTTCGCGGGTGGCTTGCTCGCGCTGGCGGTCGTCCTCGCGCTGGCGGTCGCGGGTGCACTCCCGTGGCTCGGACCGGGCATCGTCGTCGGCATCGCCGCCGTCGCCGGAGCGGCGAGCGCGCTCCTTGGCGAACGACTGCATCTGCGTCGCGTCGACGTCTCGCGGTGACAGCCTCCCCGCGCTGAAACGCGAGGCGTTCTCCTTGCACTTCCGTAACCGACTGTTCGCTGGAGTCGACTCAGCGGCGCGTCCGCGCACCGTCACCGTTTCGTCGCCCGAACGCGGACGTCGCCGGGGTCGAGGACGATCTTCGGTTCGGGATCGAACCCACCGACGCGTTCGAACGCGAGGTGGGAGGCGAGCGTCGCCAGTGCGAACTTGAGTTCCATGCGCGCGAACCGCATCCCGATACAGTGCCGGGGTCCGCCGCCGAAGGGGAAGTACGCGTACGCCGGGCGGTCCTCGTTGCCGAACGCGAGCGCGACGTCGTCGACGCCGGGGACGTCGCTGTCGTCGTCCAGCCAGCGTTCGGGACGGAACGCCTCGGGAGCCGCCCACCAGCGGTCGTCGTGGTGGACGTGGACCGTGGACAACTGGATGGTCTCGCCGGGGTCGACGCGGTACCCGCCGACGGTCGTCGGTTCGCGAGCCTCGCGGTAGATACTGTACACGGGCGGATAGAGCCGGAGTGCCTCGTCGACGACCGCCTCGGTGTATTCGAGTTCTGGAAGGGTTGCGAACGTCGGTTCGTCGCCGTCGAGGACGGCGTCGAGTTCAGCGTCGAGGCGCTCGCGGACCTCGGGGTTCCCGGCGAGGAGCCAGATGGCGTACGTGAGCGCGGTCGCGGTCGTCTCGTGGCCCGCACCGAGGAACGTGACGAGCTGGTCGCGGAGTTCCGTCTCGTCGAGGCCGTCGTCGGCGTCGGCCGCCTTCTCGCGAGCGAGCGCGACGAGTTCGGGCGTGACGTCGCAGTGTACGACGTCGTACCCCCGGTCCGCGAGCCAGAGACCGTACCGGCCCGGGCCACCGCCAGCGTCGAGCACCCGTCCCGTCTCCGGGAACGCGTCCGCGAGCGTCGCGACGGTGTGCTCGAACGCCAGGCGCTTCGGGAGCGTCTCCGTGAGCCGCTCGAACTCGCGGTCGGCGTGCGCCGCGTAGTACTCGCGGGGGTCGAGGTCGACCATCGTCGTGGTCTTCGCCGACGACCGGAGAAACCGTTCGGTCGATCCGGGACCTCGTCGCACGAAAGAGGTGGGCATCCGGCCGCTGACGCGGCGATCACCGGCGACCGGCGACCGCGTCAACGCGTTCGCCATCGACCGAGTAGTCGGTTCCACCCTACTAGCTAGGTCATTAAAGTGCCTGGCGGGGCGACGTGTGGCCGGTGAAGTACCTCGACGTCCGCCTGCGACTCCCCCGAGAGCTCATGCATCCGATGCAGGAGTTCATCCACGACGAGGACGTCGTCGAGTACGAGGAACTCCTGACATGGAACGTCCTCGAGGACCGCGACGTCGAGTACGAGCTGTTCTACGTCGTCGCGGACCACGACCCGTACCTCGAGCAGCTCGCGTCAGTCGACTCCTTCCGGTGGTTCGAGACGACCGTCATCGACGAGGACTCGCTGTACGTCTACGTCTGCCAGGAATCCCGAGAGGCGGACGCGGCGTGGCGCGAGGCGTTCGCCGCGATGGAGGTCCTCGTCGTTCCACCGATCAAGTACCACGACGACGGGAGCTTCGACATCACCCTCCTCGGCGACGGCGGCAACCTCCGCGCCGTCGTCGAGGGCCTCCCCGCGAGCGTCGAGACCACGGTGCTAGAAGTCGGCGAGTACGACCGCCGGCATCCGCGCGTCACGCACGACGTCACCGACCGCCAGCTCGAAGCCGCACGGGTAGCGGTCGACGTCGGCTACTACGAGGTTCCACGTGAGGGGTCGGTCGCGGACGTCGCCGCCCGCCTCGGCGTCGCGGAGAGTACGGCGTCGAACCTCCTTCAGGAGGCCCAGGCGCGCGTGATGCGCGCCGTCCTCGACGAGTAACGACGGGGTTCGTCAACCCATCGCGACGGAAGTTCGTCAACCGATCTGGTGGCGTCGATTGACTGTTCGAGTAGCGAAAGAGTAAGGTGCCCGCTATGAGTCGCTTTTCCCAAGAAATGTTCCGGAAGGTCCTGGTCGCGAATCGCGGGGAGATCGCGGTTCGCGTGATGCGAGCGTGCGAGGAGTTGAACGTATCGACTGTCGCGGTCTACAGCGAGGCGGACAAGGACGGCGGGCACGTCCGGTACGCGGACGAGGCGTACAAGGTCGGGCCGGCGCGCGCGGCGGATTCCTATCTCGACCACGAGGCGGTCATCGAAGCCGCCCAGAAGGCGGACGCGGACGCGATCCATCCCGGCTACGGGTTCCTCGCGGAGAACGCGACGTTCGCACGGAAGGTCGAGGAGACCGACGGCATCACGTGGGTCGGGCCGACGGGCGACTCGATGGAGGAACTCGGCGAGAAGACGAAGGCGCGGAAGACGATGGCGGCGGCGGACGTCCCGATCGTGCCGGGGACGACCGACCCCGTCGAGGAGGTGAGCGAGGTCAAAGAGTTCGGCGACGAGTACGGCTATCCGGTCGCGATCAAGGCCGAAGGCGGCGGTGGCGGTCGCGGGATGAAGATCGTCCAGAGCGCCGACGAGGTCGAGGACCAACTCGAGAGCGCGAAGCGCGAGGGCGAGGCGTACTTCGACAACGACTCCGTGTACCTCGAACGATACCTGGAGAACCCGCGGCACGTCGAGGTGCAGATCGTCGCGGACGAGCACGGGAACGTCCGGCATCTCGGCGAGCGCGACTGTTCGCTCCAGCGCCGACACCAGAAGGTCATCGAGGAAGGCCCGAGTCCGGCACTCAGCGACGAACTCCGCGAGGAGATCGGGGAGGCGGCGCGTCGCGGCGTCGCGGCGTCGGACTACGTGAACGCGGGCACCGTCGAGTTCCTCGTCGAGGAGGATCTCGAGCGGGAAGCCGACGAAGTGCTGGGGCCGGACACGAACTTCTACTTCCTGGAGGTGAACACGCGCATCCAGGTCGAGCACACCGTCACCGAGGAGTTGACGGGTATCGACATCGTGAAGTCGCAGTTGCGGGTCGCTGACGGCCAGGAGCTCGCGTTCTCGCAGGACGACGTCGACCTGCGCGGGCACGCGATGGAGTTCCGCATCAACGCGGAGAACGCCGCGAAGGAGTTCCAGCCCGCCACCGGCGGGAAGCTCGTGACGTACGACCCGCCGGGCGGTATCGGCGTGCGGATGGACGACGCGCTCCGACAGGGTGACAGACTCGTCACGGACTACGATTCGATGATCGCGAAGCTCGTCGTCTGGGGGAGCGATCGCGAGGAGTGCATCGAGCGGTCGCTCCGCGCGATCCGCGAGTACGACATCGAGGGCGTCGTCACCGTCCTCCCGTTCCACCGCTTGATGCTGTCGGACCCCGAGTTCGTCGCGGGGACGCACACGACGAAGTACCTCGACGAGCACGTGGACCGCGAGCGCATCCAGGAAGCCCAGGACCAGTGGGGGACCGAGACCATCCAGGACGAGAGCGAGGAGTCGGTGAATCGCGAGTTCACGGTGGAGGTGAACGGGAAGCGCTTCGACGTGGAACTCGAGGAGCACGGTGGGGTGTCGCTCGCCGCCGGCGGCGGTGGTGGGAGCGACCGGCCGGAGTCGGCTGGCCCGAGCGGCGAGGCCGGCGGTGGCGGCGGTTCGGTCGCGGGCGACGGGGCGATCACCGCGGAGATGCAGGGCACCATCCTCGACATCGAGGTCGACGTCGGTGACGAGGTCGCGGCGGGCGACGTCCTGCTCGTCCTGGAGGCGATGAAGATGGAGAACGACGTCGTCGCGGACGCCGGCGGCACCGTCTCCGAGATCGCGGTCGGGGAAGGCGATAGCGTCGACATGGGCGACGTCCTCGTCCGACTCGAGTAGGGTCGATCGTTCGACCGGTCTGTTTTGTCGATTCGGTTCCAAACGACGAGCGTGAGCGATGGTGACGGCGACGACGAAGCTGCTGGCGAAGCCGATGGCGACGGCGACGACGAAGCTGCTGGCGAAGCCGATGGCGACGGCGACGACGAAGCTGCTGGCGAAGCCGATGGCGACGGCGACGACGAGGCGGTGACGGTCGTCGTCGTGGACGGCGACGACGAGCACGAGCTCTCGGTGGCGCGCGGTCGCGTGCTCCGCGACGTCCTCCTCGAAGCGGGTCTGTCGCCGTACGCGACGGTGACGGAGCGTGCGAACTGCGGCGGCCGCGGGCTCTGTGCGACCTGTGGCGTGCGGCTCGAGAACGACGTCGAACCCACGCACTGGCACGACGCACTCGCCGACCGGTTCGGGTATCCGCGGCTCTCCTGTCAGATCCGCGTCGCCGAAGACCTCGTGGTCGAACTCGACGACGAGAAGCGCATCTGGGGCGGTCGCGAGTGAGCGGCGTGCTGGGCTCGCGAGCTCGCTCCGTCACTCGGCTTCGGCGTGGAACGCCTCGACGACCTCGAGGTCGCGCTTCGAGTCCATGAACTCCGATAGGTAGCGTCGCTCCCCGCAGGCCGGGCACTCGAAGTCGGTGGCTGGTTCGGGGAGGTCGTGTGGTTGTTCCTCCCAGGTCTTCTCGCAGTTCGGGCATTTCACGTCGACGAAGGCCTCCTGCATATCCGAATCTCCCCCGTCCATCGTCAAAAACGTACGGCCCAATCTCCTGTCCCGAGAACGCGCAGGGCGACTGCCGGTGTCGCCCGCTGATCCGCCGCGGTCGGTTACAGGGCGGCGAGGACGGCGTCGGCGTCGACCATCGGAACGCTGACTCCCATCCCGAAGGCCGCTCGAATCACCGACGAAAAACCGGGTGCTTGCAGCGTTCACGCCTCGGCGTCGAGCGAGCGCGCGAGCTCGAACAGCGGTGCGATGTCGGCGGTCGTGTAGTCGACGAGCAGTCGCTCCAGTTCGCGGAACGTCGGCGAGTCCGTCCGCTCCGCGACGACGTGGTCGACGTACGCCTCGCCCAGGACCTCGCCGACGTGGACGTTCGACACCATCGGCCCGCTGATCGCGGACGACGAGGCGACCAGCGGATCCAGGTCGTAGTCCGCGTACCGCGTCTCCGCGACCGGAATCCCCTCCCAGTCGCAGGCATCCCCGAGGCTCACGCCACTCTGCCAGGACTCCAGGCGGTCGCCGTAGGCGTCGACGGCGAGCGCGTTCGTGTCCACGTGCGTCTCGAACAGGGCGTCGACGCGGTCGGTCGCGTCCGGCCACTCCCCGGTCGTCGTGACTTCCTCCGCCCACCCCGAGAGGTGGACCTCGTCGAACCGCCGCCCGTTGTGCGTGAGGACCGCGTCGGCGTCGCGCTCGTCGCACCACGACACGACCCGCCCCAGGAGGTCGGCGGTCGCCGCCTCGCCCCAGTCGCCCTCGCGGAACAGCACCGTCGTCTCGACGTCAGCGTCCGGCCTCGGCTGGTAGCCGAGTCCGACCGCGACGAGTTCGAAGAACTCCGTCTCCTGGAACTCGCCACGACCCGGACTCTCGAAGGGACTCGCTGTCTCGATGTCGATAGCAAGCAACCGGTCGGGAACAGTGGTCATATCCGACTCGTCGTGGGGGACGCGTGAAGAACCTGCGTTCCTATCGGCCCGAAGCGGGCTGCTCGCACCCGGTTATCGTACGTCGAGCGCCGTGCGAAGCCGCCAGTCGTCGGTCGCGGGGTCGAGGTTGCTCGGTTCCGTGCCGCGGTCGGCGAGCACGCCGACGTGGAACAGCATCGCCTTCAACTGGAAGACCGTCGGTGAGTGGTAGATGATGCCGTCTTCGAGCACGTCGTGCTGGAGGTTCCCATCGCTGTCGAGGACGCGGCGGCGTGCGTCGTCGGTGCCGCGCACGAACAGCTCGACGGTGAACGAGGGATGCTGCGCGTGGAGGTACGTGACGAGGTCGACGAGTGAGGGCTCGGGGATGCCGTCGCGGTGCATGGCTTGGAGTTCCTCGACGAGCAACTGCGTCGCCGGGTACGCCCAGAGCACGCGCCGCGCGAGCAACCCCCACTTCGGCGCGAGTTCGCAGAAGCGCTTGCGCGAGCGCCGCCAGCCCTCGAACGCCTCGAGAGCGCTCGATACCGAGCCGTATTCGTCGAGCGCGAACCGGACGACCTCCCGACCCAGTGGCGTCAGCGTCGTGGCACCGGGGTCGTCGTCGACGAGGCCGAGGAACGTTGCGCCGCGCTCGGCGTCCCCGACCGCGCCGACGACGTACCCCTCGACGACGGACTCGGTATCGCCGGGGTGTGCGACCGCGAGCGCGTATCCGAGGTAGTTCTTCGGGTGATTGAGCCCGAAGGACTTCTCGGCGACGCCCTGCGCGCTCGCCTGGAACCGGATGGCCGAGGTCTCGGTCGTCGTTCGAGTGCCGACCATCCGCGGGCGTTCGAGCACGACGACGTCGCCTGACGTCTCGACGCCGAGGACGCCGACGTTCAATTCGTTGGCGAGTGACCGCGCTAGGCCCGAGACCGCCCGGGCGGGCGCGGCGACGAACGCGACGTTCGCCTCGTCCAGCCGATCCCGGGCCTGCACGATACCGCGCTCGACGTCCACGTGGCTGTTCCGCGTGTATCCCTTCGCTTCGACGGCGACCAGCGGCGGGTCGTCGCCGAGTCGGTCGACCGCGAGCAACTCGTCGTCGAGTATCCCCACTCCGACGACGTCCGGGTACCCCGACCCGACGCGGACGTGATTGAACGGCGAGAGCGTCTCCCGAACGCGCTCGCTCACGGGCTCCCCGGACACCCATTCCTCCGTCGCGAACTGCGTGTCGGTCACCGCGTACGCTCCCTCGTCCTCCGCCTCGGGGAACAGTCGACGCTTCGTCCGCGCGAGCACTCGCGGCTCGGTCAACGCCTGGGGTGCACTCGCCATCTACACGCTCTCAGTCACCACGAGCTGAAAACGATACGGGTCGAGCGAATGACAGTCCTGCGTGGCGTCACGCCTCGCGCATGCCATTCAAAGCATATCTCTGATTATGTGTCGGATGGAATGGATGAGTACCCACCTCGGTGCTCGTTCCCACGACGATACTCGGGGTGGGGGAGTGGTTCACGGAGGGTTGTTCCGATCCGTCGTGTCCCACTTGCCGTCACCTTCCTTCCGGCTAACAACAAGTCGAGACCGGGCTCGCTCCACGGGCGAGGCGAGCCTGCACTCGCACCAGCGACGCGACTTCCTCGCAGTCAGTGCGGCGGACCGTTGCCGAAGTCGAGGTGCGCGGGGAGACTGTACTCCTCGCCGGCGAACTCGAAGTTCCGATAGCAGGCGTCGAGCACGGACGGTCCGTAGAAGGGGTCGCCGCGACTGATGCCGACGCCGACGACGGTGGCGTCGCCGTACTCGTCGAGGATGCTGGCGCCCACGTGCTCGAACTTGCGTTTCTCCAGGGAGAGCGCTTTCCACCCGGACGTTACGCTCATCTCATTCATGACGTTGCGCGTGTGCCACTCGCCGCGCGCTGTACCGTCCGTGAACCCGTTCGCCACGGCGTTCTCGTCGGCGTACAGCGTCCGGAACACCGGTTTGGCATCCACGAAGAACGGTCCGGAGCGGTCCGTCACCTCCGTCCCGTTGGCGCTCGTGTCGACGAAGAACCAGACCTCGTCGGGCGATCCGATGCCCTCGTGACCAGTGTCGACACCGACTCGGTCGCGTTCGCCCGCGGCCCACTCGTACGTGAACCCCTCGGACTCGACGTCCGAAACGGTGAGCTCGAGGTGGCTGACGTCGATGAGCGACAGCGCGATGTCGAACGTGAGGCGGTCGCCGCGCGTCGCGCCCTCCATCGACCGCGAATCGTCCGGTATCGACGTGATACGGAGCACGTCATCCCGTCCGTTCCCCTGGCCTTCGTCTCCGCCGTTGCCTTTGCCATCTCCCTGGCCGCCGCGTTCGCCGTCGTCATCACCGTTTCCTTGGCCGTCGCCGTCGCCTTTGCCCTTCGCCTCACCGGGATTTATCGGGTCCTTGACCTTCTCGAGGGTGACGGTGTCGCTCAGACCGTCGAAGCTCTGGTCTGCGCCGACGCCGACAGCGACGCCGACGTCGTTCGTCGGTGGGAGCATCGCTGTCAACCCGGACCGTTTGAGGTCGGTGAATACCGTCCCCATCGTGGCCAGACCGGCAGTGCCGATCAGCATGGATCTGCGCGTGAGGTCCATGGCGAGACAGATGCGTCCCACCCGTATTGTTATAAGTTGAGATATTCTCGCTCTGCTTCCTAGGCCGTCGATATGTGGCTCCGTCCACCGAACGCAGGAGTGAGTGGATCCGGATAGGATGCCCGGGAATAACTCGTTGTTGACCGCTCAGAGACCGGTTTCGGCGGTGAAACATACGGGGTGTCTATCGGTGCTGAAGCCGAGATTACTGGGTGCGTGACCGGTTCCTGGCCGGGTGCCAGTACGACTGGGTTATCATATCGAGAGACTGACTACGGCGGACGTGTCAGCTTCGGTATGGACGAGCCGCTGTCGCTGTCGACGAACCGGGCTAGCGCTCGTTCAGTAACACGCAGTTACCCGCGAGTGTCGTAGTCAGGCGCGAGTGTCGTTGCGGGCGTCGTACTCCGGTGCGTCGACTCGCGAACGCCGCCGCGTCGAAGCGGCTTCGAACGGGGTCACGATTCCAAATTCACTCGGCGATACCCGTAATATCAATGCCGTATATCTAAGTCCTATCTCGTCGGTGATTGATACAGGGGGAGACTGTGACCGAAACAGCATACTGCGAGGTGTGTGGGAGTGAACAGAGAGTAGTGAAGACGGTTGGGTGGCAACCCGACGTGTGCGCGACCTGCGGGAACGAACTCGAGTCCTGACCGGGGGAGACGATACCTTCTTGTCGGTTCCGCGTGGACGAGTCGGCAATGACGACGTGGCGTCGACAGCGGTTCGTGTCCGCCACGCTGGCGTGGTGCCTCGGGAGCGCGCTCGTCCTGGCTCTCCTCGACGCGCTCGAGTACGAGCTGTTCTTCGTGACGTCGCTCATCGGGTTCCTCGTCGTGGTGGAGTTGACGGCGCCGCTGAACGTGACGCCGACGTGGCGGTCGCGCTTGAAGTGGCTCATCGGCCTTGGCCTGCTCGCGTTCGCGTACGTCGTGATTCGACGCATCCTCGCGATCCTGCCGCCGGGGGTGGTGTGAGTGCGGGTGGGGATGCCCCAGTACGTGCTCGCGTTCGTCGTGGTGGTGTCCGTCGTCGGCTTGCTCTGGGCGGGGAGCACGTCGACGGCGGCGTTCGGCGGGTACAATCCGGCGTGGGATGGCTCTCGGGATGCGCGATTGCTCGCCGACGAGGACGCGGACGTCGCGGTGCTCCGGGATACTGCGGGGTATGAAGGCCTTGACGCGAACACGTCGACTGCGGTGGTGCTGTCGCCGAGCGAGCCCTACAGCGACGAGTCGCTGTCGCGGCTCCGGGCGTTCGTCGAGCGCGGCGGGACGCTGGTCGTGGCGAGTGACTTCGACACGCAGGCGAACGACGTGCTCGCGGGGGTCGGCGCGGGGAGCCGGGTCGACGGGCGCGTGCTCCGGGACGAGCGGTTCCACGGTGCGTCGCCGGCGTTGCCGATCGCGACGAACGTCTCGAACGGCTCGTACACGACGGGCGTGGACCGGCTCGCGCTCAACTATCCCTCCATCGTGGTGCCTGGCGGGAACGCGTCGACGGTCGTCGCCAGTTCCGCCTACGGCTACCTGGACGTGAACGGGAACGAGGAACTCGACGACGACGAGGAGTTGGGGTCGTCTCCCGTCGTCACGACCGAGTCCGTCGGCGACGGCACGGTCGTCGTGGTGTCGGACCCGAGCGTGTTCATCAACACGATGCTCGACAAGGGCGACAACGCCGCGTTCGCGGGGAACGTCTTCGCGACGGAGACCGTCGCGTTCGATTACTCGCATTCGGCGGGGCTGCCGCCGCTCGCGACGGTCGTGCTCGTGCTCCGGGAGTCCGCGCTCGCACAACTCGCCGTCGGCGTCGCCCTCGTCGTGCTCGCCGCGCTCGCGATGGGCGGGCGTCGCCCCGTCGAGCGCGTTCGCGACCGACTGGGGCGTCCCGACCCGGTCTCGCGAGCGGGCGTGAGCGAGCGCGAGGTGGTGGCGTTCGTCCACGACCGGCATCCCGACTGGGACCGCGAGCGCGCCGAACGTCTCGCGCAAAGTATTAACCTCCCCTCCCGAAACGATGGAGGCGAACGATGACCCCGGCCGAGGCGTACGCCGCCCTCCGCGACGAGATCGCGACAGTCCTCATCGGTAACGACGACCTCGTCGAGCACTTCACGGTCGCCCTTTTGACGCGGGGCCACGTGCTTCTCGAGGGCGTTCCCGGGGTTGCGAAGACGACCGCCGGGCACGCGTTCGCTCGCGCGGTCGGCCTGGATTACAATCGCGTCCAGATGACGCCGGACGTCCTGCCGGCGGACATCACGGGGACGCACGTCTACCGCGAGAACGCCGGGACGTTCGAGCTCCAGCGCGGCCCGATCTTCGCGAACGTCGTGCTCGTCGACGAGATCAATCGGGCGACGCCGAAGACCCAGTCCGCGCTCCTGGAGGCGATGCAGGAGGGACGCGTGACGATCGAGGGCGAGACCCTGTCGTTGCCGTCGCCGTTCATGACGATCGCGACCCAGAACCCCATCGAGATGGAGGGGACGTTCGAGCTCCCGGAGGCCCAGCGGGACCGCTTCCAGTTCAAGCTCGTCGTGGACACGCCCTCGCGCGGGAACGAACGGACGATACTGGACCGGTTCGACGACGACGCGACGTTGGACGCGGAGAGCATCGACCCCGTGCTCTCCCCGGGCGAGGTCGAGGACCTCCGGCGGCAGGTCGAGACGGTGCACGTCGCGGACCCGGTGAAGGAGTACATCCTGGACGTGGTGCGGGCGGTCCGGGAGAACGAGAACGTCGACGTCGGCGCGTCGCCGCGGGCGGCGCTGACGCTGATGCACGCGGGGAAGGCGCGCGCGGCGATCCGGGGTCGTGATTACGTGATCCCGGACGACGTGAAGGGGTTGGCGTTGCCGACGCTCCGGCACCGCATGGTGTTGAACACGGAGGCGGACCTGGGCGGGGTGACGCCGGAGTCGGTCGTCGAGTCGACGCTGGAGTCGGTCGCACCGCCGGATACGACCGAGACCGCGGTCGAACAGGGCACCGGTGACTGACCGGGCGTCCGGACGATGACGTACCGACGGTCGCTGTTGCTGGATTGGACGCGCCGGGACCACCTGACGGTCCTGACCGTCGCGGTCGCGGTCGCCTTCTTCACGAGCACGGTCCTGTTGGTGACGGCGGTGACCGCGCAGACGACCGCGATCGCGGCGGAGTTCGACTCGCCGGGTACCGTCGAGCGCGTCGGCGACGGGGCGGACGCTGGCGTCGGAGCGGGTACGGGAGGCGGCGACATCGATGGCGTCTATCTGCCCGCCGGGCAACTCGGGAGCGCCGATCGGCCCGCTATCGGGGCGACGAACGCGTCGGCTGCGCGACTCCAGCGCGAGACCGGCGTTCGACTCCCGCCGCCGCCCCCGGAGGGGTTCTCGCTGGGGACGATCGACGAGCCTCGGACCGTCGCGGTGGCGGGGACGGAGGGCGAGCGCACGATATCGGTGCGGCCGCGTTCTGGCGGGCGGACGCTCGTCCCCGAGGACTGGTACGTCGGGCACGCGGACAGCGTCGACGGCATCGACGGGGGTCACGGCTACGTCGTTCGCGGTGACGCGAGTGCGTCGGCGTCGGGCACGCCCCTGCAGGGTGCACTCGCGTTCTTCGTCACGGCGACGGGGGGACTCCGGCAGTTGCTCGTCGCGACCGCGATGGGCGTCGGCGTGCTCGCTGGCGGTATCGTCTACAGCGTCGCGCGGATGACCGTGCGCGACCGCCAGCAGGTCATCCGCGTCATCCGGGCGACCGGTGGAAGCAAGCGCCGCGTCTTCGTCGACTTCCTCGCACGGTCGGCGCTGCTGGTCGGCGTCGGCGTCGCGCTGGGGTACGCCTTCGGCGTCATCGGGACGAACGCGGTCGTGAACGCCGCCGTCTACGCGGGCCTGCCGACGTCCCTCACCGTGGGAGTGACCGCGAGCGTCGCACCCGTGCTCCTCTCGGGGTACGGTATCGTGTTCGCGGTCGGTGTCGCCGCCGGCGGCCTCGCGACGCTCCCCGTCGTCCGCGTCGAACCCGCACATATCGGACGCGACCGGCGGGAGAGCGGTCGTGGCAGTGCGCTCGCGCCGACGGTGCTCTCCTGGCGCGTGCTCTGGCCGTCGACGAGCGCGCTGACGGTGTTCGTCGCCGTCGTGTTCGTGCTCGCCGCCGTCGGCGGTGCACTCGGACCGATCGTGTCGGGGTCGGGCGCGACCGTCACCGAACCCGGCGCGAGCCATCCCGTCGCGAGCACGGTCCCCGCGGCGTACGCGGGCGTCTTCGAGGCCGCAGGCGTCGACGCGAGCGCGGAGATCCTCGCGTTCACCGTCGTCGACGACCGCGCGACCCTCGTGCGCGGCGCGGAGTACGAGGAGTTCGCGGCGGTGAGCGACGCGACACTCGTCGCCGGTCGAGCGCCCGAGGGCGGGCACGAGGCCGTCGTCGGCGCCGACTTGGCGCGCTCGCTCGACGTCGACGTCGGCGACGACCTGACAGTCGGCGGGAGCACCACGCCCGCGTTCACGAGCGTCGACGTCGTCGGACGCTACGAGGCCACCGGCTATCACGACGACCAGCTCGTCGTCTCGCTCCCGACCGCCCGGCATCTCGCGAACCGACCCGGCGAGAGCGTGCACTTCGTCCGCCTCGACGAGTCCGTCGCCCGGGCGGAGTCCACGCGCGTCGTGGACGTCCAGGCCCCGAGTCGTGTCGCAACCGGCGAGCGCGTGACGGTGACCGCGACCGTCCTGAATCCGAGCGACGAGGAGCGAACGGTGTCGGTGCCGGCGTCGTTCGGTTCGGCGTCGACGACGCTCCAGGCGACGGTCGACCCCGCGAGCACGACGACCGTGACGTGGCGACCGCGTGCGGGCGCGGTCGGACAGCGAACGCTCCGCGTCGGCGACGTCGAGAGGATGGTCTCCGTCCTCCCCAAGGACGCCGTCACGGTGTCGGGGTTGCCCGAGCGCGTGCCGCCGAACGCGACGCTCGCGGTGCGCGTCACCGGACTCGACGGCGGCCCGGCGAACGCCACCGTCGCGTTCGACGACCGGACCGTTCGAACCGGCGCCGACGGCGTCGCACGCGTCTCCTTCACTGGTGAGGGCGCACAGTCGATCACGATTCGACGCGGCTCCTACGAGACGACCGTCGACGTCGCAGTACGCGAGAACGCGACGCGGGCACTCACCTACGGCTGGCGGACGCCCGAGTCGGTGACGCCGCTGACGCAGGCGACACCCACGCTCGTCGTCGACAACCCCTGGAACCGGAGCGTCACCGAGACGGTCACCCTCGACGGCCCCGGTACCACCCGGACCGTCTCCGTCGCGGTCCCGCCCGACGGAACGCGACGCGTCGACCTCGCGCTCGGCCGGCTCTCGCCCGGGACGTACGAACTGAGCGCAACCGTCGACGGTCGAACGGTCGCCTCCCGCTCGCTCGCCGCCCGCGGCGACGAACGCCTCGCATCCGCACTCGCAGCGCGCGCCGGCTCCGCGAGCGGCGGCACCGGCATCGGGCAGGCCATCGCCACCGTGTTCGGGAACGTCCAGGTCGTCCTCGCCGTCGTGCTCGCGTTCGCCGGCGCGATGTCCGTCGCCGGCACCGGCGCCGCGTTCGCGTACGACGTCGACGCGAACGCCCACACCGTCGGCCTCTACCGCACACTCGGCGCCACCCGCACCCAGGTGCTCCGCGTCCTCGTCGCCGACGCCCTCCGCATCGGCGCCGCCGCAACCGCGCTCGCGCTCCTCGCGGGCGGCCTCAGCGTCGTGGGGCTCCGCGCACTCGGCATCCTCCGTCTGTTCGGCGTCCAGATCACGCCAGCGTTCACAGCCCGTCTGCTCGCGCTCACGGCACTGGCCTGCCTCGTACTCACCATCGCCGGCACCGTCATCGCCGCTATTCCAACGCTGCGCGCACAACCACGTGCACTCCTCGATAGAGGTGACGGCTCGTGAACCGACGCCAAGCGGCACTGGGGGTGACCGCGGCGTGTTTCGTCGGCGTCGCCCTCCGAACGTGGCCGCTCTGGCAGTCGCCGCTACCGTTCAACCCAGACGGCATAATGTACGCGCGGTCCGTGCGCGAGACTCTTGAGTCGGGTTCGTTTCCGCTGGCGGAGATGGCGACGGACGAACTCGCGTTCACCGCGTTGCTGGCGACGGTCTCTCAGGTGACGGGGGTGGACGCGCTCTATCACTCTCAGGGCGTCGCCGCCGTCGTCGGAAGCGTGCCGGTCATCCTCGTTGCGGCGATTGCGCGACGCATCGCTGGCGGGGTCGGACTCGACGGCCAAGCGACGCGGTACGCGGTCGTCCTCGGCGCGTGGACGCTCGCGGTGGAAGGCCTCTACCTGCATCGATCCATGCCCGTCGACGAACAGACCGTCGGGCTGTTCCTGGTCCCACTCGGCGTGCTCGCAGTCGTGTACGCGGTCGGACGCGACCGACGCTGGTGGGCGGTCGCGCTCCCCGTGCTTGCGGCGCTCCCGAGTGTCCACAACCTCGACGCGTTCGTCACCGCGCTCGCACTCACGTTGCTCGCCCTCGTCGCACTGGAGAGCGACCGACTCGCCGCACCACGCATCCACCTCGCGGTTGCACTCGCGTACTGGACGTGGGTCGTCGGCTACACGATCGGTATCGATGCACTCACTGCAGCGACCGTCATCCAGCAGGCTCGACTCACCGCCGTCCCCGACCTCGTGCTCGCGTGGCTCATCCTTACTGCACTCGGGGTCGCCTGGTTCCTCGGCCGGAGCGCCCGCACGAAACGCGTACTCCTCTCGACGGTCCTCTTCGGGTGGTTCGTCGTCCTCGCTGCGAACGCCCTCACCCCTATCTTCCCTGGACTCCCCGCCACACACCCGCTCATCCTCTATGGGATCGCGCCGCTGGTCGTGCTCGTCGCGCTGTTCGCGCTCGCGCTCCCTGACGCCCTCACCACTAACGACGGCCTTGCCGTCTTCGCCGTGCTCGCCGGCGTCGTCGTCCTCGTCGGCGTCTCGCTGACCGCGTCCCTGACCGCGGAGTACCTCAACACGCTGTATCGCGTCCAGACGTTCGCGCACCTCCCCGTCGTCGCGGTCGCCGCAGTCGGCGCCGCCCGCCTGCTCGCGTCCCGGAGGCCGGGCTGGCTCTCGCACTTCGACGCCCGAACTGCCGCCGCCGCGCTCACCGCCATCGTCCTCCTCGGGAGCGTCGCCAGCATCCCCATCGCGTACAGCGGCCTCGACGTCCTCACGTACAAGGGCGTCACCGAACCCGCCGAACTCCAAAGCAGCGGGTTCGCCGTCGAGTACACGACTGGGAACTGGACGAGCGACGACCACCTGACGCGAATCCAGCGCTACTACGACCAGGGCTCGCAGGGGCGCGTCCAGCCGACGTACGAGTACCTCACGGGAAGCGAGCCACCACAGTGTCCGATACTGACCCAGTCGTCGTGGACCACCGTCGGCGGCCAGCTCTACCCGCGAAGCGCCGCAACTATCCCACCGCCGCGCTACGAACGACTCCTCACGAAAACAAACGTCGTGTACGACACCGGGACGACCGACCGGATTGCGTTGATGGTACCAGCGACTCGAAGCGAGAACGGCTGTTGACTCGGGAAGCGAAACGTGGAGGCGGTCAGTTGCGCTGGGCGAGCGTGCTCATGAAGAACGCCCCGAACACCGTCTGGAGGCCGAGGACGATGAGCGTGAACGCGCCGACGTCAGCGACCACGGATGGCAGCGCGCTGTAGCCGTTCGTGATCCACTGCCAGACGAGTACGCCCGCGTAGATGCCACCAACCGCGGTCATCGCGCACCCGACGGTGGCGACGCGTTCGAGACTGCTGCCGTCAAGCAGGCCTTTCGTCACGGGATCGCTGGGGTCCCGGATAGGGTCCGACGCGATCGAGGAGAAGATACCGAAGCTCCCGACCTGGTAGCCGACAATCGTCAGGAGACTCCCTGCGATCATCGTGCGGACGTTGAACGTCGCCTGCCCAATGCCGATATCGAACGTGGCGAGCCCCATGAACAAGAGACCCGCCACCCCCATCAGGAGGCCGGGGATCGAGAAGAGGTAGCCAGGTGCGTTGACGAGCATGAAGCGGACGTGCCGCCACCCATCCCTGAAGCTCTCCAACTTCTCCTCGCCCTCGCGTTCGTGGTAGACGATCGGTCGCTCCTCGATGGTGAGGTCCCGAGCGCCGGCTTCCATGATCATCTCGCTGGCGAACTCCATCCCGTCGGTCTGCAGGTCCATCGTTTCGTAGGCGTCCCGCGAGAACACGCGGAACCCCGAGTGTGCGTCTGAGACGCCAGCGTCGTAGAACGCGTTCAGGAACTTCGTCAGTACGGGATTCCCGATGTGTTGATGGAGGGGCGGCATCGCGCCGTCCTTGATCTCGCCGTCGAGGCGACTCCCCATCACCATGTCCGCGTCGCCGTTCTCGACGGGTTCGAGGAGCCGCGGGATCTGCTCGAAGTCGTAGGTCGTGTCGGCGTCACCCATCACGATGTACTCGCCACGCGTCCGCTCGAACGCGTACCGGTACGCGTACCCGTACCCTTCGTCGTCGGGTTCGACCACGATTGCGCCGTTCTCGCGGGCGATGTCGGGCGTGCGGTCCGTGGAGTCGTCGCTGATGACGATCTCGCCCGTCATCTCGGCTTCCGCGAGTGCGTGGGTCACGCGGTCGATGCACTCGCCGATACCGGCCTCCTCGTTCATCGTCGGCATCACGACCGATAGTTCCGGTTCCGCGTCACTATCCGCGCCGAGCAACCAGTCCGCGTCGGTCGCTGTGGTGGTCCGGACCCCCTCGTCCGGTGGTGTCTGTACTCCATCCCCGTCGACGTCTTGCTCCCCTTTAGCTGACATCTTATAGGCCGTACGTAAACTCAATTGTTGTGCGCAATCGGTGATCCCCCGCAGTCCACACAGACGAACGTCTCTTCGATGGTCTCAACAACCGGTGCGTTGCAATCAACGCATTTCAAACGCGCTTCTCGAGCGCGACGCGGAAACCTACCCATCAAAGTGGCAATCTCTTCGCGGTAAGTTATACGTTATGGCATTCGGTTTAGAAACCGCCTATAATCGGCCGTTTGCGGTTCGTTTCAGCCGAAGTCGTGGTTCGAGCAACGTGGGACCATTATCATAGGTTACCATCGAGTAACTAACCGAGCGTTCACGACGTTACGAATCGATAACCACTCAGATGCCGGGTCGAGCGCGCGCAGCAGTACGGTCGGACCAGGCATCGAGAGCGGTCGGTGTGAGTGGGTTCCCTGTGACTGATTCACCGATCGAACCGTCTGCGTTCTCGACGCTCGTCGCGTTCGCTCCGCTGACGTTCACCCAGAGGTGGAGTTCGCGGTAGGCGTTGTCGGCGCTGGGGTTCGCGGGCGGGTCGCCTTTGTAGAGGAGGAAGACGACGCGGAGGTTGTCGCCGCTGAGTTGGGGTTGGATGGAGACGTTCCGTGTCGTCGTGGCGTTCCGTGGGACGGTGGTGGTGTAGCGCTGGAGTTCGGTCTCTTCGAGGATGGAGACGTTCGTCTCGTTGTCGACGAGTTCCACCCGCTGGAGTTCCATCACCACCGTGTACCGTGTTTCTTCGCGTTCGTGGTTGCCGATGCCGACGACGACGGGTTTGGATTCGCCCTGGGTGAAGTTCGTGGGGTAGTCATCGGCGACGAGGTCGCCTGTTTCGTTCTCGGTGAGGACGTAGAATTCGCTGAACTGTTCGCCCTGTTTCGGGACGGCGACGGCGTAGGCGACGCTGGCGGTGGCGAGGAGGATGGAGGCGACGAGGAGGACGTTGAGGAGGGCGTCGCCTCGCGAGTCGGGTTCGAGGAGTTCGGTGCTGGCGGCGGCGTACCATTCGCGGTAGGGTACCGAGAACCGTTCGTCCACGGGGAGTGCGTTCCGGCGCTGTGCGGCGACGGCGACGGCGGCGAGCGTGAACGCGTCCAGGCTCACGACGATGGGCACGAGTCGGATGCCGAACGGCGTGAAGTTCAGGACGAGCCCGATGAGGGGGACGACGGCGATGCTGAGGCCGAAGGAGAGCGCGACGCGTTCGATACCGTCGATGCCGCCGCTACCGGTCGTCCCAAGGTCTTCGTCAAAGTCACCGTCGCGTTCCTCGTCGTCGAAGTCTCCATCGTCTTCGTCGTCGAATCCTGGCCCGCTCCCGGCTTCGGGGAACAGCGCGGCGATGAACGCGTAGCCGGGGACGAAGAGGACGAAGGGGAGTCCGAGGACGACGCGGAGCGGGGTGTCGTTCACCACGGGGAGGAACACGGCGGCGGTGGTGAGGACGACGAGGGCGACGATCGCGGCGAGGTCGGCGGGGAGCGTCCGAACTGGTCGCGGCACGAGCAGCCACCAGTCGGGCGTGTCAGCCATCGGGGAGTGCTACCGTTGTCCGCCAATTAAGTGGTTCGATTACGGGAATCGCGGTGACACGTCGCGTTCGACGGCTCTGGTGGCGTCGAGCGGTCAGTCGGCGGCGGGGTCGGTGTCGCGTGCGGTGTCAGGGCCGGGCGCGCTTCCGGCGGCGTCCTGGATGGTTTCGGCGACGCGGAGCGCGGCGTCGCGTGCGCTCCCGGCGCGGCCGCCGTCGACGGGTTCCTCGGCGAACGTGACGCGTTCGTACGTCTCGACGACTCGTCGGAGGTCGCTCTCGACCTCGGGCCGGTCGTCGACGACGGCGCGGTAGAACTCCCAGTGGGTCGCGCCGTCCGGGACGTCTCCGAGTTCTGCGACCGCATCGCGGAGCGTGTGGTACGACGCGCGGACGAGCGACGCGGTGTCCACGTCCCCAGCATTTTCGAGGCGGTCCGCGACGGACTGCACCGCTGGCTCGGGGTCGGTGGTCGCAGGCGACTCGTCGACCGTGTCGGTGGCGTCCGCGTCGTCGTCGGAGCGACGACGGCGCAGGAGGACGACTGCGGCGAGTGCTCCGACCACGACGAGGCCGGCGATAGCAAGAGGAGCCACGTCGGCGAGGGTTGCGAGGAGTCCATCGATAGCGCTTCCTGAACCGCCGTTTCCGGCGTCGCCGCCGTTCCCCCCGGGGAGCGCTACCGTCGTACTCGCCGTGGTGTTCGCGAGGTTCGTGCCGGTGCCGTCGAACGCGACCCGAACCGTGACGTTCTCGACGCTGTCGGGTGCGTCGATCGTCGCAGTGAAGTTCCCGGCGTCGTTCGTGCGGGTCATCGCGACGACGTCGTCGTCGACGCGAATCTGGACCGGTTGTCCCGGCACGGGAACACCGTTTTCGGCGACGAGCGATCCGGAGACGACGAGTTCGTCGCCCGTTGCGTCGCCGCTGATGGTGAGGTCGCTAGCGGATTCGACGACGGTGAGCGTCGTCGTCGTGGCGTTCGGTGCGACGGCGCGGTCCTCGCGGCCGGCGCGCACCTTGACGTCGACCTCACCGGGTTGAATCGACGCCGGGAGCGCGCCGGTCGCGGTGAACGTGCCGTCTGCGTTCGTGCGCGTCGTCGCCAACTGACGGCCGTCGACGGTGAGGACGACGTCGACGCCGCCGGCGCGGGTGTCGTTCACGGTGACCTGCCCGGCGACCCGGACGTCCTCGCCGAACGCGACGCGGTCCGTGCTCTCGGTCACCTCGACCGTCGGCGTCTCACCGACCACGGTGACGTCCGCGCTCGCGTTCGCCCCGAGGTAGAGCGAGGTCGGGTCGGGAACGTAGGTGACGTTCAGTCGCTGTTCACCGGTTCGCGCCGTCGTCGGGCGGTACGTGAGCGTGAACGACCCGTCCGGGGCGACGTCGACGGTCCGGTTCTCCCCGGCGAACGCGAACGTCGCCGTCTCCGGCGGGGATTCGTTCCCGACGACGCTGAGGGTTCCAGTGAGTGCCAGCGGCCGCGAGAACGACACGGTCGAGCGGTTCGTCCGAACGTCGAGCGTCGTCGCGACCAGTTCGGTCTCCTGCACCGACAAGGCTTCTTCGGTGACGTTCTCGGTGAGGTCGTCGAGTTCTCGGGTGACTTCGGTGAAGTCCTCGCCCGTCTGGTTTCCGAGTTCGTCGTAGTTCTCGCCGAGTCGCTGGTTGTACCCCCGGAGTTCCTGGGCGAGCGAGTTCAGCTCTCGCGCGAGTTCGCGAGCGCGAGCGTCGTTCCCGTTCGCCTTCGCCTCCTGATACGCTTCGTAGGTCTCCTCGTACTCCTCGACGGTGTCCGCGTACTCGCGCTGGGTCTCCTTGGTCTCCTCGAGCGTGTCTCCCGTCTCGTCGTCGCCCGTGCCGTCGGTCTCGCCAGCGACGTCGACGTACTGGCCGAGCAGGTCGTCGTACTCGTCACCGAGGACGGCGCGGCCCTGCTCGTACTGGCCCTGACTGATCTCGAGGCCGCTCTCCCGGAGCGACCGTCCCATCCGGCCCGTGAGCCAGCCCTTGATCGCGTCGAGATCGCCGTCCTCGCCGACGTCGTCGGGGTCGCGGTGATGGACGCTCGTTCCGTTCGTCTCGTTATCCGGGAGCGAGGACCCGAGTAACGGGGTGTCGTCGGCCCCCTGTGTCGGGGCGACGCCGGCGTCCGCCGTTGGACTCGCGCCAGCTGTCGGTGCCGCGGTCGCGAGTCCGACCGCGCCTGTCGCTGGGACTGCGAGGAGGACGAGCGCGGAGAGCGCGAGGGCGCGGGCGACGCGCATCGTGTCTGTGGGTGTGTCTGTCCTCGCTAAACCTCTTTCGGCATCGATACATTTCGAACTGCGAACATCGAGGGTAGCGAGCCCATGATCCGTAGTTTCCGCGAAGGCGTCACCCCCTCAATTCGTGGAGTTTCCGTGGATCACTGTGAGCTGGTGCGCGCCAGACGAAAGGGTGACAATCCCTGGTTCGAAAGGAGATGCCAATGTGGCCGTGGGGACACTTCGCCGTCGCGTACCTGTCGTACGTCGCCATCGTGCGGATGCGTGGCGGTGAGCAGCGACTGTGGCCGTTGGTCGCGGTCGCGTTCGGGAGCCAGCTCCCCGATCTCGTCGACAAGCCGCTGGCGTGGACGTTCGCGGTGCTACCGTCCGGGCGGTCGTTGATGCACTCCCTGTTCGCCGCGCTGGTCGTCGTGGCGGTCGCTTACTGGGTCGCTCGCCGCATCCAGCGCGAAGAGATCGCCGTCGCGCTGGGTGTCGGGACGGTATCTCACAGCCTCTCGGACCTGGGCCCGGACGTGGTGTTCGGGCTCCTGCAGGGCCAGTGGGCGCAACTCGAGTGGACGACGTACTTGCTCTGGCCCTTGCTCTCGGTACCGCCGTATCCGAGCGACAACTCCTTCCTGGAACACTTCCTAGCGTTCACGCTGGACCCGTACGTGTTATTCCAATTCGGCCTGTTCGTGGTCGCGGTCGTCGTCTGGCTCAGGTCGGGCGCTCCCGGGTTCGGAACCGTTCGGCGTGGTGTTCGGGATTTCCTGGACGATTCGCACCCTAACGCACCGCCGGAGTGACTCTCGGAGTCGAGTCGGTGATGGTGGTCGGGGGTGAGCGTGTGCGCGGAAGCCAAAGGGTTGATTGTCGTCGCCGGGGTCGGGTCTGGTGATGCAACCGACTCGGCGCGCGGTCGCCGTCCTCGCCGTCGGCGCCGTGCTCGCGGGGCTGGGGGTGGTCCTGCAGTCGCCGGTGTACCTCTACGGCGCCGTCGGCGTCGGTGCGTGGGTGGTCGCGGAGGCTGTCGCGTTCACTCGTCGCGTCGAAACGGTCGTGTCCGCGGACGCCACCCAGCGGCTTGCAGAATCCCGGACGCGCTCCGGTCGGCCAGTCGAGGTGAGCGTCGTCCTCCGTGACGACGACCCGATCCGTGGCGTCACCGGTATCGAGCTGTCGCCGCCGCTTGCCGCGACGCACGTCGACGGCACCGAACGGCTCGACGTCGACAAAGCGAACGACGGGAGGAACGCGAGTGACGCGACCGGCGGGAGCGACTCGTACCGGCTCGCGGGCGTCTACGAGTTCGACGTCACCGGCCGGTTCGAGTTCGACCAGCCGGTCGTCGACGTCGAGAGCCAACATGGGTTGTTCACGGAGCGCGCGCCAGTCGGCGACCCGGTCACGTGCACGGTCGAGCCGAGCACGCCCAGCGACGTCGCGGTCGGCCAAGGCGGCACGCGTATCAGTCTCGGTATCGGCGAGCACGACGCCCAAATCGGTGGAAGCGGGTTCACGCCCGGTGACCTCCGGAAGTACGCCGCGGGCGACCCGCAGAGCCTCATCGACTGGAAGACGACCGCCCGCCAGGGCGAACCCTACGTCCGCGAGTACGAGGCCGCCGGGGAACTCGAGACGCTCCTGTTCGTCGACCACCGCGGGACGACCGACGTCGGGCCCGAGGGGCGACAGGCACTCGATTACTTGCGGTCGATCGCGCTCTGGGTCGTCGACTACGCGAACGCTCGCGACGACCCGCTCGGGCTCTACGGCATCGGCGACGATGGCCCCACCGCGCGCGTCGACCCGAGCTCGGGGACCGGCCAGTACCGACAGCTCACGACGCGCATCCACGACCTCACGCCCACCGGTCGCGGATCCGGTTGGGGGCCGCGACTCCCCGCACGACCCGACGCGAGCACGCTGGTCGGAGACGGCGCGTTCGAGCGCGTGCTCTCGACGTTCGTCGACGGCCACCGGCAGTACGTCGAGCGCGTCACCGACGACCCCCTGTTCGACGTCGTCCGCACGACGCTCGCCCGCACCGGTAGCGACCCCTGGATCGTCGTGCTGACGACGGATGCGAACCCGACCGAACTCGCCGAGACCGTCCGGGCCGCCAGCAAGAACGCCGCGCACGTCACCGCGTTCGTCGCGCCGACGGTCCTCTACGAGCCCGGGTCGCTCGCGGACCTCGACGCCGCGTACGACCGCTACGAGGACTTCGAGCAGTTCCGGAGCCGCCTCGTCGGCGACGGCGTCGACGTCTTCGAGGTCGCCCCCGGCGAACGCCTCGACGCCGTCCTCGCGAGCGCAAGAGACACCAGGGAGGTGGGGCGATGACGCTTAATGGACTCGTCTCGCGGCCCACGGTCGCGCCAGCGCTCGCTCTCGCACTCGCCTGCGTCGGGTTCGCGCTCGCCGGCCCGCTCGGGCTTCTCGCCGCACTCCTCGTCGCCGCGAGCGCAGCGCTCCCGTGGCCGCTCCCCTTCGCGCTCGGCCAACTCGCGGCCGCCGCCATCTTCACCGACCCCGGAACCGCCGCGCCGCCTACGGTCTTCCTCGCCGTCCAGAGCGGACTCTGGCTCGCGCTCGTTCTCGCGTACGCGAGCGGGACTCCGACCGCATCCGACGCTGGTATGCCAGAGCGCGTCCGCGAGACAGTCCAGACGAACGTGGTACCGGTCGCGGTCGGCGGGGGCGTCGCCATCGGCCTGCTCGCCGTCGTCACCGTGTGGAGCGCGGGCTCGTTGCTCGCGAAAGCCGGCGTCGTCGCCATCGCCATAGCGGCAGTCCTATATGGCGTACATCGATACGAACGAGTAACCACGGGGCTGGTCGCGGAATGAGCGAAACACGCGAACGCATCGATGACGACGATCGCGACGACGCCGCCAGCGACGTCGAACTCTCCCTGCTGCGGACCGAGAACGAACGCCTCCGGCGCGAACTCGAACGCACCACCCGCACCACGTACCGCCGCACCGCAATCGCACTCCTCGCAGTCGGCCTCGCCAGTGCGCTCGCCGGCATCGCCTTACCTGCTTCCCGCGAGGTCCTCGTCGTCGTCGGCGCGATCGGCGTCTTCGGCGGCGTCCTCACGTACTACCTCACCCCCGAACGCGTCCTCGCCGCCTCCGTCACCGAATCCGTCTACAACGCCCACGCCAACGCCATCACGAGCATTCAGACCGAACTCGGACTCCGTGAGGAGTACGTCTACGTCCCCGACAACGACCGCCCCGGCGGCGCCGCACTCTACATCCCACTCCACAGCGAATACGAGATCCCCCAGGATACCACTCGAACATTCCAGACCGGAGATAGCGAACACGAGCACGGCGTGACACTACAACCGACCGGCGGAACACTCGCCCGCGCACTCGAAAACTCACTCTCAAGCGAACTCGAACCCAATCGACTCGCGACCGTCATCCCCGAAGCCATCGTCGAACAATTCGAACTCGCCGACAACGCAACCGCCGAACGCACGAACAAGACACTGACCATCGAAGTCGACGGGCCCGCACTCGACCGACTCGACAGACCAGACCACCCCATCACGTCCCTGGCCGCCGTCAGCGCCGCACGCGCACTCGACGACCCAATCACAGTCGAAAACATCGACACCACCAACGAACAAATCACCATCAGTTGGTGAGTTCGCGCATTAGTTGGGGTCCATTCTTGGGGTCCCGGACGCTCCAGTCATTCGGTTTTCGTAGGAACATCCGACTGGAATGTGCGTTGTCGGTTCGCGGATACGGCGGTGTGTCTGTCTGCTGCTTGCTGGAGCGGGTCGTGCAGTCACTCCTCTTCACAGACGATCTCGCGTAATTCCTGGAGCAGGTCCGGCCGATGCTCTCTGAGAACCTCGATATCCTCCGGGAGCTCCTCGTTGATTCGTTTTCGAACCCGATAGACGGACTGGTCAAACTGTGTATCTGAAGGGTCGGTCTCCTCCGAGATGTACTCCCTGTCTGTCTCTGTCATGATCGCTCGATATCGACCCATCGACGAGGGCTTCGTCCACCAATCATAAGAATATCGCTGGAAGCTGGACGCCTTACTATGCATTGTTGCATAGTTTCAATATGCGGTAGTGCATATTAGCGGACAGGAGCACCAGTTCGCCGAAACCGAATCGGCCGGTGTTGATGGCACCGACCGTGCTCCTCGGAGCTCGAGAAGCAATGCGAACTACAGACGCAACTCAAGTTAAGACTGGTGGAGAATCGACCAACAGCAAGTGGAATCACGTCCCGGCTCACGTGCTGCTCAGCACTCGAGACGATACACTATCCGAGACGATCCGCGACCCTATCTCGGTCGAAGGAGAGCAATGAGCGAGCAGGAAAGCCGGGACGCGCTCCGCGAGCGCCTGGGTGCGCTCGAAGACCAGGTGAATACTCTCGAAACGAGGGTGTCCCCTGCGGTGGACCGCGACATCCCACTCCTCAAAGGCACGCTGCGAAGCATCGTCGGCGGTGACATCGACAGCCTCGACGACCTCCCCCAAGCCGCCCGGACGTTCCACGACCGCCGTGAGCAGCGAGATGCACGACTCCGCGCCATAGAAACACAACTCGACGCACTCAGCAACATCGACGGGGACAGCTCCACGAAACACGAGAAGTACCGAGCCGTCCTCGCGTTCGCACAGAACAAACGCAGCACCAGCAGCAAGGTCACGGTCTCACCAAGCGAGATCCAGGGCTGCACCGGCGTCTCCCGACGATACGCCTACGACCTCCTGGAGAACATCGCTGAAGACGTTGACGGTGCTTGTCTGCGTCAGAGCAAGCAAATCGACACTGGGTCCGGCACGAAACAGAAACCCAAAGCACTGCTCGTCGACTGTGAAACGATTCACACCGACGACGACACTGTGAACAACTTCACCACAGACGGAGGTGACCAAGACCGGACATAGCGCAGGACTCGATCACAATCGTAGCCCCTCCGCACTTCATCCCGGGCGTATACTTCCCTCTTCCCACCCTCGAAACGGGTTGACTACTCTCGAGTACAACTTCAGTCCGCTCACTCCGCTCAATACAACCAACAATTGGAGTACGGCAAGAGACTCTCAACCTGTGGTGAACTAGTTCACAGCGGAACGAGCGAACCGGAGAAATACTCTATAAATTATTGCGCTGGTTGTCCTGCGAGTAGCTCGTAGTAGTCGTCGATGGATTCGTCCTTGGTGAAGTTGCTCTCGAACGCCTCTCTCGCGTTCCGTCCTTGCTCTTCGACGAGTTCCGGGTCGTTCTCCCAGGTCTCGATGGCGTCGACGATGCCCTCGACATCGCCCTGGGAGACCTGGATACCGGCGTCGAAGCGTTCGACGATTCGGGATTCGTCGTCGTCGGGTTGCGCGATGACGAGAATCGGCTGCCCGATAGCCATCGCGGTGTAGAGTTTGCTGGAGACACAGACCCCTTCGAACCCGCGTTTGACGGCAACGACGGAGACGTCTGCAGAGGTGAGGCTGTAGGGGAGGTCGTCCCACGGCTGGTACGGGAGGAAGTCGACCGTGTCGCCGCGGATGCCACGACTCTCGGCGATGTCGACGATGTTCGATTTGTTGTCGCCTTCCCCGATGATGAGGAAGCGAACGTCGTCGTCCTCGAAGTCCTCTGCGCCTTTCACCAGCGTCTCAAGGTCGTGGAAGTCCGCGATGTTCCCCGAATACAGTATCGAGAACGGATCGACCAAGCCGTGTTCTTCGCTGAACCAGTTCTCGGACTTCGCTTTGGGTTCGATGAACTCCTCGTCCTCCCAGTTGTGGATGATTTCAACCTTCGACTCGTCGAACTTCGGGCCGGCGTTCGAGCTGATGCGGTCCCGCATGACCGGACCAAGTGCGACGACATGCTTTGCCGCGAGGAACGCTCGCGCGTTGAAGAACCCCCACACGCGATCTATCAAGCCACCCTGGGTGATATAATCGAGCTCAGCGGGTTGGTCCGGATAGAGGTCGTAGACGATGTACGTGTAATCCCACCCTCGCAAGCGACAGGCCAACCACATCGCGACGGGGAGGAAAGGTGGGTTGGAGACGAAGACGACCTCGCGCTCCTTCTCCGTGCTGCTGAACAGCATAGCGAAGAACATCCAGACTGTGAAGATACCCCAGTTGAACAGGCGGCGCGGGAGCGAAGACTGCCTGACTTGCGGTGCTCGAATCCGGTTGACGCGCACGCCCTCGTGCGTCGACGTATGCGGTTGGCGTTCGTTCTCGCCACTGTGGTAGTTCGGCTGGCCAGTGTACACCGTCATGTCCAGGCCCCGCTCTTTCAGGCCGACCGCGAGGTCGGTCATAAGCTGGCCGGTCGATGCCGTATCCGGATGGAAGTACTCCGTGACGAGTACGTACTCCTTCGATTGTGCTGACATTGAGAAACGTGAGAAGCGGATTAGCGCTCGTGGAGCAGGGTTTCGAGGTTCTCCTTGACGTACTCGGGGTCGCGGGCGTCGACGTACCAGTCGAGGGTGCGCTTGATGCCGTCCTCGACGGTGTACTCGGGCTCCCACCCGAGGAGCTCTTCGGCGCGCGTGGTGTCTGCTGCGCGATGGCGGACGCCTTCGGGTTTGTCGGTCATGTAGTCGATCTCGTCGGGTTCCCAGTCGAGGTAGTCGAAGATGATGTCGACGGCCTCGTTCATGGTGACGTAGCGACTGATACCGGCGTTGACGGGCGTGCCGTCGGTGACGTTCTCGGCGGCGAGGCGCAGCGCGCGCGTGATGTCCTTGACGTAGGTGAAGTTGCGCGTTTGTTCACCGTCGCCCCAGATCTGGTAGGGGTCCTGTTCGGCAAAGGCTTTGGCCATGAAGGCGACGATGGCGTGGGTCTCGTTCTCGCGCGGGCCGTAGGCGGTGAAGATGCGGACGACGCTCGTGTCGATGTCGTACTGCTCGTTGTACGCCTGGAGCGAGCGCTCGCCCATGAGCTTCGCCCACCCATAGACTTCGTCCGCGTACGCGCCACCGCGTTCCTCGAAGCTCACCATGTCCTCGCTGAGGCGCTGTCGCTCCTGCTGGATGTCAGTCGGATACGTACACGCTGAGGACGCGAAGCTGATGCGGTCGACACCGTTCTTCGCGGCGGCCTCGTAGACGATGTTGTCCAGGGCCATGTTCGTCGCACAGTTCGCGGGATACTGCGAGATGTACCCGCGCCCACCGTGGTCAGCTGCAAGGTGGAATACCGTATCGATGCCCTGCGTTGCCTCGTCAGCGAAGTCGTACTGCTTCAGGTTCCCCTCCAGTACCTCGACGTCGTCCTTGACTGCTTCGAGATTCTTGAGCTCACCACTTGAGAAGTCATCAGCGACACGGACATCAGCGCCTTCTGCAACGAGGTCTTCGACGAGATGACTGCCGATGAACGATGCACCACCCGTAACGAGAACGCGTTCCCCACTCCAACTCATTCGTTACCTCCATCCGCAACCGCTTCCGGCTTAGAACCTTCGAGTTCCGCTTCTGCCCACTCGTAGACCTCACGGAGCCCCTCTTCTAATGAAACACTGGGTTTCCAGTCGAGTTCATCCTTCATCTTCGTGTCGTCGATTGCGTACTTGTCGGTGCCTGTCGGCTTCGAAAGGTCGTGTTCGATTTCGAGATCCTTGCCGCTGATGTCGATGATTTTCTTGGCGAGTTCGTTAATCGAGACGACCTCGTCACCGTTGCCGAGGTTAATGGGTTCGCCGTCGGTCTTCTTCTCCATCGCCCGGATTATGCCCTCTGCGAGATTAGTGACGAAGATGAATCCCCGCTCTTGGGTTCCGTCGCCAAAGAGTTCGATTGAATCGCCATCTTCCGCTTCGATGGCCTTTCTGCACAACGAGGGGATGACGTGGCTTCTGTCAGGGTCGAGGCTTTCTCGTGGACCATAGCAGTTGAAAATACGGACTGCGCCTGTATCTATGTCCGTGTCTGTATGGTAGGCGTCACACGCGACTTCACCGAGGACTTTGGCCCAGCCGTAGGTCGAATGTGGGTTCGCCGGGATAGCCTGGTCCTCGGAGAACTTATTGAGGTCATCGTGTTGCTGACGATAAATACACGCGCTAGAGGCGAACATAAACCGATCGACGTCGTTGATGCGGGCGGCTTCCAGCATATGCTGATTCATAAGGACACTCGGCGTGAGTCCGTGAACGTTCTCACGCTGAATGTAGTGAATTCCCCCGACTGAAGCTGCTAAATGGAATACGTGGTCAACGTTTTCTGTCGCTTCGATACAGCCCTTATGGGTTGTAAGGTCAACAGGTCTGATCTCAATCTCGTCCTCTAAGTGAGCAATCTTCTCGAAATCTCCCCGTGAGAAGTTGTCCGCGACGATGACATCCGCATCGCGGTCAAGGAGTTCTTCAGTTAGAAATGAGCCAATGAAGCCGGCCCCGCCCGTTACTAAAACACGTTGGTCGCTCCAGTCTACCATATGCGAGAGTGAACGGTCATTGTAAACAATCTTGCTATATTATAACCAGGCTACAGATAACCCAGGTCTTCCAGACGATCCTCAACGCCTGTTTCCATCTCTCCCTGCAAATATTTAGCTTCTATGTCCAGTTCGTCAAGACGGGCGAGTACTGCGTCGCGGACAATGTCCGCCTCAGGATGGTCTCGGTCCACCCGTTCGAAGCCGTTTCTGAGGTCAAATAGTCGGTGTTCGTCGTTGATTTTGTCTCCCTCGTAGAGCCAATCCTCGGAGCGTGCGCCGACAATGACGTTTCCTTCGACCTCATGTTCGGCCATCACATACTCGCGCGGTTCGCCTTTCCCCGGAACTTGCCCCTCATATTCGTCGGGGACATCAAGGTCGAGTGCATCGTGGATGAGCGGGGGAACGTCAAGGAGGCTCACAAGCTCATCAGTAGCTGATTCGAGGTGATCAGGGCCATTTGCGATGATGAGTGGGATGTGGAGAAGTTCATCGTACATTCGTTCGGGCTTACCGTACTGGCCGTATTCCCCGAAGAGCTCACCGTGGTCGGAGGTAAGGATTATAAGCGTATCCTCGTATCGCCCGGTCTCTTTGAGGTGTGTTACGATCCGATCAATCTGGTCGAACGTGTACTCAATCGCGGCCTCGTATAGCGTTTCAAGATTATTGATCTCTTCCTCCGAAAGGGTTTCTGGATCTCGGAGTAGGGCTGAGTACCATTCCGACACCTCCGTCTGGATTACGTCTGTTATCTCGTAACGGTCGCGGTACTCTTCCGGCGGAAAACACGGATGGTGAACGTCCATGTAGTGAGTCCAGCAGAAGAACGGCTGGTCAGTCTTACCGAGCCATTCGATAGTGTCGCTGGTGATGACTTCGGCACTCACGTAGGGTCGAGGTTTGCCCTTCACAAGCTGGTAGGACTTCTTGATGGCGTCTGTGATGTGGAGGACGTCATCAACGCGCCGGAGTTTTGGATTGTTTATTTCGATTCCGCGAGGGAAGATCTTCGTAGCGATTCCCATCAGCGGGTTCTGGTAATCGGTGAACTCGTCGTACCCTACGCCATAATTGAAATGCGTGGAGAGGAAGGGATTGCATTGGAACGCCGCGGTGGTATGTCCAGCTCCCGCGATGCGGTTACTCACCCGCGGCCGGGATTCAGTGAGAGGACCGAGCCCCCCATATGAAAGAGGTAGTGTTCCGGTCAAGAGTGCGGGGAATGAAGGTGTTGTTCCTGGACCCGTTGCGAAGGCCTGAGAAAACGAAACGATAGAGGATTCGGACAGACCAGATTTATTTATATGCGGCGTGCTGTCGCACCGGAGCGAATCGACGGTGAGCAGGAGTACGTTCTGTGTCACTGAGTAATTCTACGAACCTGGGGGATTATTAAATACGCTCATCACGATACATCGTAACACGCGAATCTTTGCAACAGGTGAGACTGAATTCTCCGTCAAGAGCTCGTGAAAACTTCCTTTGGGAGCGCCGCAGACCCAGAGCTAAACAATGTTACGACCTATCGAGAAGAGCGATTAAATATATCCAAGCGCCTCCAGTCTGTCCTCGGTTTTGTCTTCGACATCTTCGGGTGGGGTCAGCGTCGGTTCAAGCTCGCCATAGTCGGTGGCTTCCGTTTCGACCCACGGAACACGCCGGACCTGTTTACGTGGATCGCCTGCGATATGAGCATAACACCAGTTCTCGCCGAATCCATCGCCGTGATCTGCGGTAATAGCGACGGTGTCCGCATCGATATTTCTGAGTAAAGGTTTCACGCCGGTTTCCAATACGAATTCGAGATCGGCAACATGATTTGAAAAGACACGTTTCCGGTCGCCACCGTTTTTCAAATAAGTAAATGGATCACGTTCAGCGTCAGTCAATTCCCGTTCTTCCTCATAAGCTTGAGCCATATGAGGACGGTGAGGCTGCATGTAATGGACGATCATTCGGTCTGGATCGCGTTCGCGGTAGAGAGAGACTGCTCGGTCAGTCATATCCTCTGGAAGCACGTGATCGTACCGTTCGTTGGTGGCGTATTTCCAGGGTTGTTCAATATATTCGAAGTCGTCGGGTTGTACCGTGTTCCAATCCGTGTATGAAAAAAATGCATCCTTGTCGTGTTCAGGAAATTGGCGATCATATAATGTATGCTGGACGTGAGGGTTCGCCGAGATGAGGGCGGTGTGAGCTATTTCCGGTTTGTACTCGCTTGTGAAAGTTTTTGCAATCCATTCGCTACTTGTACTCCCGAGAGAGTCTATAGAATCTATCCTGTCGATAAAGTCGAATTCTCTTGTTACGTTCTCCATCGCATCGACACGAGCAGTATCTAAGATGATAAGTACATCCCAGTCACGCTCGTAAACGTTGGTTCCAAAATTGATTCGGGAGAGGATAGACATGGAAATACCAACATATATTCGATAGAGAATTTTAATGAAAGACCAAGCGACCGAACGTAGTATCGGGTGCATGTGTTTTATAACTGTCTCTGGTGGAATCACCTATACCTTCTGTTGTCTTATTGAACCGAAAGACTGCGTCGGGGTAGGGTCGATTACTCACAGTTTCACGGCATCAGAGAGGAAATTCCGAGGCTAGATGATGCAGTAGCTGGCGTTACCGGTGATTGTTGAATAGTTAAAACTATGATAACTTTTTTTTCTTGAATAAGTGACGATGGCAGGTTTAGTGAAAATAATCCATAATATGACTAGCAAGTCATATTTATCTCTATTACGTCGTTTGGGAATTTTTCTAACAGGCTCTATAGAGGGAGTAAATCAAACTGATGGAGTTTTGAGTTAGCGCGTGTTCGCAATCGATGATCGAAGATGACGATGGTAAGGAAGTACACGATCACACCGAGCACAACTAGAGAGATTGTGAGTACGCGGGATCGTCCACCGATGATTTGTCTGGTACCCAGCACTATAGCTGTCATCATCAGACCTGCCCCGATTTGAACGAACCATGGACGTCGGCTAAATGCGAAGATGTCTGAGAGATACGTTTGAAGATAGTAGATACCCAGAGTCAGACCGACGATCATCGAAAAAGTTGTACTGAGGGCAACACCGATGGCACCAAACTCCGGGGCAAGCGCTACGCCGAGTCCAACATTCACTAGAACAGCGACCAGACTCACACGCACGGCGTCGTCCGGGGCGTTCAGTCCATATAGAGACTTCCGAATCGGTATGTGAATACTGTAGAAGAGCATACCGACTGCCAAGAGCATGAGTTCTTGATGGCCACTGTCAAAACTATAGATAAATTGTAAGACCAGGTCACCGAGTGTTATTGCCCCTAATAGAAGCGGGATTGACAACAGTGTCGAGTACTGCATCGATAGGTGGATGATTGACCGTTGTTTTTGCTCGTTCGCTGCGCTTTCAAAACTACTGACCTCCGGAAACACGCTCAGACCAATCGCATTAGAGAACACCAGGCCGAACCGGGAGACAGAATAGACAATTCCATAGATTCCGATGATCCCCGGTTCCACGAACGCCCCCAAAATCAGCACGTCGATCCAACGGTGTTTGCCGCCTAGAAAGCCGTCGATGTAAGAGAACTTGGCGAAGCTGACCATCGAGGTGATACGGTCTCGACTTGGGACGGCTGGCCGCCAGATGTCCGCGATCCAGACCGCGTTCAGTAATGTGATCCCGAGGCCGAACACCAAGCCGACGATCAGCCCCATTTCCTTCCATCCGAGTAGAACTAGGGCGATCTGAGTTCCTATGACACTGATCGACCGGATAACATCAAGCAGGCTCGACAGATGAATTTGTTTTTGTCCGATCAGCGTCGTCCGGATGATCCCCAATAGCATAAAAATACCCAGCACGAAAAGCAGTGCCACCCAAGCCAAGTCTTGGCCGACGTACTGGTCAACCTGGGATCGGAATAGAATGACCCCGAGACTGGTCACGGTGACAGTAACACCGCGAATGGCTAAGGCTGCGCCGATCAAATTAGGGATGATCTCAGTGCCACCGTCCCCGTCTGGGCGGTCGTATTCAGAAACCTGCTTGATAATAGCATCACCCAGGCCGATGCTATTGATCCGGTTTATTAACTGATACAGCGAGACGAACGTATAGTAGATACCGAGCGCCGACGCGCCGGCCACATTTGCGAATAGAATCCCACTAGCGGCATCGAGCAGGCGGTTCCCGGTTCCAGCGAAAAACGAGATGATGGTGTTTCGCTCGATCCGCTCTTGGGCATCCATACTTAGGTATGTTTATCAACAGTATTAAGCCACTTTTGTTGTGTCACGGAGATGCGGCCACCACACAAAACAGATATAATGTGTCTGTGGATATATGGAGGCGTGCGACGTTTCACGAAGTTGGTCCTGCTCCTCCTTTCATACAGTGTCGCTGCAATCTGCTATCCGTATCTTCGATTCAATGGGAATTGGATTAATAACGATTTCGTCCACCTAGTTCCGAAACTTGGAGCACTGTTCCAGCATCGTAATGTCCTACAATCCGAGGTATCCGGAAACAGCCTCCTCTATCCCACAGTTATGTTGATTCTTCACGAGCTAACGGGACTGAGTCCGCCTGACTTGCTTCGATATGCGGTACCACTAACAGTCGGTATTAGTGTCCTTTTTGCGTTATATGTGTTCGCTCGGAACCACGCTAACAGGTTTGAGACCATACTCTTCATGGTTATTGTCACAGTTAGCCCTCTTGTACTCTCGCTCCGGATTGACGGGAAGCACTCGGTGTTCTCTTTTAGCCTGTTTTTTCTCGTACTCGGACTCATAGGCATCCAGACCAGACGAAAGCGGGTACTGCTGGTGCTATTTTGTTTTGCGCTCGTTCTGTTCCATAGGTTTATCGCTGGTGTCTTCCTCGTGATTATGGTACTATATGTGGTATTTCTGTTGACATTCAATTCATCTAAGACCTACCCCCAAGCATTCAATCACCGGAATCAATTCGGATTGGTGCTTCTGTCTATGAGTCTCGGCTGGATCTGGATGTTCATTACCTCACCAAGCTGGGATTTCGAGAGGTCAGTCTATCGTTTACTACCCCCCTATCCCTCAACCGCGGGAGCCAGCGGACCATACGAAGGAGCAGCACGAGCAAGTAGTGGTGTGGCACAATACCTTGATGTGTTGACCCAGCGCTGGACACCCTGGTGGGTCTGGCTAGTATTGATGATTCCGACATTAGTTATCGGTCTCGTTGCATTCGGAGAGTGGCTTCGGAGTCTGTGGCGCGGGGTCAACGGTGAGGCCGAATATATTGATGTGTTATTCATTATCACAACTGCAGCTGGGCTCTTCTTTGGATTCACCGTCATCGCCAGTCTCGCGGGGCTGTCGGCGACGAACCTTATTTTTCGGTTTATGGTTTACTGTATCCCAATCGCTGCACTCCTAATCGTGTGTCGGCCCGTGTCTCGCTGGTTGACGACGACGAACATTGGAGTTGCGCTTGTCATCGTCCCCGTA
>Ga0306867_1000098_pt1 | contig 60371 bp, 63 predicted proteins | sample AntRauTorckE6831_FD_190432 | JGI IMG/M metagenome (GOLD analysis project Ga0306867, IMG submission 190432) | Saline lake microbial communities from Rauer Islands, Antarctica - Metagenome Torckler E6 #831 (v2) (version 2) | ecosystem: Environmental > Aquatic > Non-marine Saline and Alkaline >...
GTGGAAGTGGCGTGCGGTCTTTAATAGAAATTACTTCTAAACCTGAACTAGCCATTCCTCTAACTGCTGCCTCACGTCCTGAACCAGGACCTTTTACAAATACTTCAACTTTACGCAAGCCCATTTCATGAGCTGTTTTCCCAGCAGTTTCCGCACTTAGTTGTGCAGCATAAGGAGTATTTTTTCTTGACCCCTTAAAGCCTTCTTTTCCGGCAGATGACCAAGAAACAACGTTCCCATCAGCGTCGGTTATTGTAACAATCACGTTATTGAAAGTAGCCTTAACAAAGGCCATCCCATTAGGATCACTTAGTTGTTTTTTCTTTTTACGCTTTGCAGCTAAAGATGCTTTTGGTTTTTTATTAGCCATGGGTTATCTCAATTTCTGTGTTATTTAACGGCCTTCTTCTTACCGGCAACCGTTTTCTTTCTACCTTTACGTGTACGTGCATTTGTTTGAGTACGCTGGCCTCTTACTGGAAGACCACGTCGGTGACGAACACCTCGGTAGCTACCAATCTCGATCAAGCGACGAATGTCACCATTCACTTCACTTCGAAGCGCACCTTCAACTTTATATTCTTCGTCGATAAGAGTACGCAGCTTACTTACTTCTTCATCTGTCCAATCCTGAACTTTGGTATCTTTGTCGATATCCAAACCTTCAAGTATCTCAGCTGCTTTAGAGCGGCCAATTCCATAGATATAAGTAAGGCTGATTATGCCTCTTTTTTGTTTTGGTAAATCTATTCCAGCAATACGTGCCATATAAGTACTCGGTTATTCGATTAGCCCTGACGCTGCTTATGGCGTGGGTTTTTCTTGTTAATCACGTAAAGTCTTCCTTTACGTCGTACAATTTTGTCGTCTGAACTTCTTTTCTTTACTGATGATCGCGTTTTCATGACAACCTCTTTATTTATATCTGTAAGTTATTCTTCCTTTAGATAAATCATAGGGCGACATTTCTACTGCCACTCTATCTCCCGGGAGAATTTTAATGTAATACATACGCATTTTACCTGATACGTGAGCCAATATTTCATGCCCATTATCTAATTCCACACGAAATTGTGCGTTAGGTAGTGCTTCTATTATTTCTCCATCTTGTTTTATCGGCTCTTGTTTAGCCATAATACAATATGTTGTTTTGATTTTTTTCCGAGAGCTCAGCAATATAATCAAAAGTGCTGAGAATTTCAGCCTTTCCTTCACGAATTACAATATCGTGTTCGTAGTGAGCGGCTAAACTCTCGTCGGCTGTAACTACTGTCCAGCCATCGTTCAATGTTTTTGTTTTCCAAGAACCCATCGTAATCATAGGTTCTACAGCGAGTGTCATTCCTGATCGAAGTCGCTCACCTTTACCTTTTCTTCCAAAGTTAGGCACTGAGGGATCTTCATGCATTGCCTTTCCAATCCCATGGCCAACTAATTCTCTAACTACTCCGTAGCCTTGATCTTCACAGTGTGTTTGAATGGCATTCGCTAAGTCTCCCATTCTGTTGCCGTGAACAGCTTCTTCAATCCCTTTATAAAGAGATTCTAAAGTAGTTCTCAATAATTTCAAAGTTTCTTCATCACATTCACCAACTGCAAATGTGTATGCATGATCACCGAAGTATCCATTTTTTTCAACTCCGCAATCAACAGAAACAATATCGCCTTCTTCTAATTTTCTTTTACCTGGGATTCCATGAACCACTTCTTCGTTTACTGAAATACAAAGTGTGGCGGGGAATTGATTCCCTTTAGGACCATAACCTTTAAATGCAGGCCGCCCTTTTTCTTTGGCAATATACTCTTCTGCAATTCTGTCGAGCTTTCCCGTTTCAACACCCGGCTCTATATGCTTTCCAACTTCAGCCAGAGTCCGTGATACGATCAATGCACTCTCGCGCATTTTCTCTATTTCGGATTCACTTTTCAGATAAATCATCTACGCTCTTCGACGTCCTTTAATTCTACCTGTTTTCATGAAGCCATCATAATGACGCATCATCAAGTGACTTTCTATCTGTTGGAGTGTATCTAATGCTACACCCACGATAATTAACAAACTGGTACCTCCATAAAAGAGGGCGAAGCCAGGAGTTATCCCGAACAATCCTACTGCAATTGCAGGAAGAATAGCTACGAAAGATAAAAACAAAGAACCCGGAAGTGTAATCTTGGTCAAAATATTGTCAATGAACTCAACGGTTTGTTTCCCTGGACGTACGCCTGGGATAAATCCGCCTTGTCGTTTCATAGTATCGGCCATTTCCTTTGGATTGATGGCAATAGCTGTATAGAAAAATGTAAAGAACACACACACGAAAAAGAATACAATCGAGTAAGTGAGTCCTGTAAAGTCAACTGACCACTGTGTCAAAAACTGAACGGTTTGGTTATCCGGAAAGAAAGACCCAATGGTACTGGGAATAAACATGATAGACTGCGCAAAAATAATCGGCATTACACCGGCAGCGTTAACACGTAATGGTAAATACTGAGTAGTACCGCCATATACTTTACGGCCAACTACTCTTTTCGCGTATTGAACAGGTATCTTACGTGTTCCTTGAGTCAGCATTACCACAGCTGCAATCACAAGTATCAGTGCAGCAATTTCAATAATTACTAAAATTGCATTGGCACTAGTGGTCACTTCATTATAAAAGCTTGCCGGTAAAGCAGCGATAATCCCGATCATAATAATCAACGAAATACCGTTACCAATACCTCTCTCACTAATTCTCTCACCAAGCCACATTACAAATACTGTACCGGCTGTGAGAACTACCATAGCCGTTATCACAAAGTAGAACTCGTTAACTACAATAGCTTGTGGAGCTGTTGCCATAAGATTAATCGAGAAACCAATAGCCTGAACTAATGTGATACCAACAGTACCATAGCGGGTCAGACGAGTGATTTTACGCCTACCTTCTTCCCCTTCACGTTGAAGCTTCTGGAAGTAGGGAACTACAGCACCCATTAACTGAATAATAATAGCGGCAGTAATATAGGGCATGATTCCCAAGGCAAATACACCTGCCCTAGAGAAAGCTCCTCCTACAAATAAATCGAAAAGCCCCAACAAACTACTGGCTGCGTTTCCGGAATTATTGATAAGCTGGTTAGCATCAACACCTGGAAGTGTGATGTAACTACCTACCCGATAAACCATTAAGATTCCAACCGTATAAACAATACGATTCTTAAGATCTTCGATTTTGAAAATATTGCGGAAGTTTTCTATCAGACTCATTCGCCGTCTATACTATTAGTTTTGCACTATAGTTAATGATCCACCAGCTTTTTCTACCTTCTCTATAGCAGACTTGCTTGCGGCGTGCACTTCGATTTCAATTTTTTGTTCTAAATCACCACGTCCAAGAAGTTTTACGGATTCGCCTTCACTTGCCAATCCAGCATTTATAATATCTTCCAGGGATATTTTGGTGTTCAATTTTCCGGCTTCAATAAACTCACTTACAGTATGCACGTTTATTACACGGTGCTCTTTGCGGTTAAAATTTGTGAAGCCAAACTTAGGTACGCGGCGTTGGAGTGGCATTTGACCGCCTTCAAACCAAGCTCGTCTTTTAAAACCAGAACGTGAACGCTGTCCATTATGTCCACGACCGGATTGTTCTCCGCGTCCTGAACCTTGACCACGACCAACACGTTTAGTGCCTTTCTGATTTGGTACCGGTGCTTTTAAATTACTTAAGTCCATCATCAATTCCTTTAGATATTATCCTTCAAATACTTTGTTGAGAGAAATACCTCTTCTCTGTGCAACTTCAACTGGATCAGTCAATTCTTTGAGTGCGGTAAAAGCTGCCTTAACCATGTTATGTGGGTTTGAAGAACCCTGTGATTTAGACAGAATGTTATGTACACCAGCTACATCAAGAAGTGATTTAACCGCGCCACCTGCAATTACACCCGTACCTTCAGCTGCCGGACGTAATAAAACTTTTCCAGCACCAGCTTTACCAACAATAGGATGGTAAATACTTTTGGTCTTGGTTAGAGGTACGCGAATCAGGTTTTTCTTAGCGTTATCAAATCCCTTTTGGATAGCATCAGATACTTCATTTGCTTTTCCAAGGCCATGCCCGCAAACTCCATTACCGTCGCCAACTACTACAATAGCATTAAAGCTAAAACGACGTCCACCTTTTACTACTTTGGCAACACGGTTTACGTGAACCAACTTTTCTTCAAGGTTTAGATTTGCAGCAGGTATAGATTGTTTTCTTCTTATTTTAGGCATTGTTTATCCCAATTCAATTAAAAGTCTAATCCACCATCGCGGGCGCCATCAGCGGCGGCCTTTACGATGCCGTGATATTTGTAACCACTTCGGTCAAATACCACTTTATTAATTCCTTTGTCCTGAGCTAATTTAGCAATATCAGTACCAGCTTCTTTAGCATTTTCCACACCGGTTTCAGCTTTTGATGCTGCAAGAGTAGTTCCTGCTAAATCATCAACCAATTGAAGGTATGTATACTTATTGCTTTTAAAGATGCTAAGTCTAGGACGCTCGGCTGTACCTTTTACGGTAGACCGAATACGACGCTTGATCTTGTTTCTTCGCTCAGTTTTTTTCTGTTGTCTTTTATCCATTATTCAAATCCTCTATTTAGCAGCTGACTTACCGGCTTTACGACGAACTTGCTCGCCCAGATATCGAATTCCTTTCCCTTTGTAAGGTTCTGGTTTTCTGAATGATCTGATTTTAGCAGAAACTTGGCCCACCATTTCTTTATCTACACCGGAAATGATAAGGATAGGGTTTTTACCAGACTTGGTATCCACTTCCATATCAACAGCACCAGGTGGTACAAAGAATATTGGGTGAGAATAACCCAGGTTAAGTTCTAACACATCACCGTTCATGGATGCACGAAAACCAACGCCAATGATTTCTAATTTTTTTGTATAGCCTTCCGATACACCAACTACAGCATTGTTAACTAAAGCTCGGAATAAACCGTGAAGAGCTCGATGCTCTTTTAGGTCTGTTGCTCTTTTAATGAGCAATTCATTCTCACTTTTTTCAATACTGATATCAGGGTGAATACGGATCGTATTGGTTCCTTTTTCTCCTTTGAAAGTTGCAATGTTATCAGCGTTTATGCTGAACTCAACTTTCTCAGAAATAGGTACCGGTAAATTTCCAATTCGTGACATAGTTCTAAAAACTGTTTATTAATAAATGGTGCACAAAATCTCGCCGCCTACATTTAGCTTGCGAGCTTCTTTATCGGTCATTACACCTTTTGATGTTGAAAGAATAACAATACCCAAGCCGTTTTGGGAACGTGGAACATTATCTCCACCTTCATAAACTCTTAAACCGGGCTTTGAAAGTCTTTTCATACTACGGATTACAGGGTGTCCATATGAATCATATTTCAGAAACAAACGGATCATTCCTTGTCTGCCGTCTTCAATGTCAATGTATTTTGAGATATATCCTTTGTCTGCCAAGATTTTAGTCATGGCTCGCTTCAATTTCGAAGCGGGAATATCTACTCTGCGATGCCCGGCTTGTTGGGCATTCCTAATTCGTGTTAAATAATCTGCAATAGGATCAGTCATCGATTCCTTAGTTAAATTTACCAGCTTGCTTTTCGAACGCCAGGAATCTTACCTGCTAGGGCAAGTTCACGAAATTTAATTCGTGATATTCCATATTTACCAACATAACCACGGCTTCTTCCCGTGATACTGCATCTATTGCGAACCCTGGTAGGGCTAGCATCGCGAGGCAGTTTCTGAAGGCCTTCATAGTCGCCAGCTTCTTTGAGCTTACGACGTTTTTCAGCGTACTTTGCTACAGTTTCTTTTCTTTTTTTGTTACGTGCTATCCAAGCTTTCTTAGCCATAATAAAATATCTCTTAGTTTCTCGTTACAAATGGCATTCCAAAATGCTTAAGCAGTGCATAAGCTTCTTCATCAGTCTCGGCTGAAGTTACGAATGTAACATCAAGACCGTGTACTTTTGAAACCTTATCGGTATCTATTTCCGGAAAGATAGTATGCTCTTTAATGCCGAGGGTATAATTACCACGACCGTCGAAGCTCTTATCCGGTACTCCCTGGAAATCACGAGTTCTTGGCAAAGCCAAGTTTACAAGTCTATCCAGAAATTCGAACATGATTCGTTGACGAAGGGTTACTTTACAGCCAATTGGCATTCCTTCACGAAGTTTAAAGTTCGAAATAGATTTTTTCGCCTTGGTAGTAACTGGTTGTTGTCCAGTTATCGCAGCTACGTTATCTACAACCGTGTCCAAAATCTTTTTGTCGGTTATAGCGTCACCTACGCCTACGTTAATTACGATTTTCTGGAGTTTGGGTATGGCCATTGGGTTTTCATACTCAAACTCTTCGCGCATCTTATCGCGAATTTCATCTTTGTACTGTGTATATAATCTTGCTTCAGCCATTGCTATCTAATCTGCTTTATTTATCCAACATTTCGCCACTTGTCTTGGCATAACGAACCCAACGGCCATTGCCGTCTTCTTCAATTCGCTTACGACCAACACGGGTAGGTTCGTCTGTGGAAGGATCAATAACCATCACATTAGAAATGTGAATAGCTCCTTCTCTTTTCAGACGTCCACCTTGTGGATTGTCTTGGGTTGGCTTTTCATGATGGGTTTGCATATTAATTCCCTCAACGAGCACTCGCTCCTTTTTTGGGAAAACCATCAATACACGGCCTCTTTTTCCTTTATCGTTACCAGCGATTACTAAAACTTCGTCGCTTTTCTTAACGTGTAATTTCTTCTGTTTATTGAACCTGCGTGGCATACTCTAATTCCTTTTTTAAAGTACTTCCGGTGCTAGCGACACGATTCTCATGAAGCTTTTTTCACGAAGTTCTCTAGCCACTGGGCCAAAGATACGTGTACCTACCGGTTCTTGATCTTTGTTAATAATAACCGCAGCATTTTCATCAAAACGGATGTAACTACCATCCTTTCTGCGGAACTCTTTTTTTGTTCTAACAATAACGGCTTTTACTACTTCGCCTTTTTTGACGTTTCCACCTGGTATTGCTGTTTTGACAGATGCGGAAATCAAATCGCCTACACGTGCATATCGTCGCCTGGAATCTCCAAGTACTTTAATACACATCAGCTTTCTAGCGCCGCTGTTATCTGCTACATTTAATGTCGTTGAAGTTTGAACCATCGCTAATTCCTAATTCTCTTTCGTTACTTAGCTTTTTCGACGATTTCTACCAATCGCCATGATTTACGCTTTGATAGTGGTCGGGTAGACATGATATGTACCTTGTCACCGATGTTTGCTTCGTTGTTCTCATCGTGTGCCATGTACTTAGTAGTCTTGGTAATATACTTTCCATAAATGGAATGCTTTACCTGACGATCTACTGCGACCGTTATACTTTTGTCCATACGGTTACTCACCACATGTCCAACTCGTTCTCGTCTTCGGGCTCTTTCTGTTTGTGCCATAGTTTAAATCCTTTGCTTATTCAGCACTACTTTTTTCATTAATAACGGTTTCCAATCTGGCAACCTCTCTTCGGTGATTCTGTAGTCGGGCCGGGTTTTCAAGTTGTCCGGTTACTGACTTTGAAAAACGAAGATTTTGTAGTACATCACGCTCATCTTTCAAGCGAGCTTGTAATTCAGTAATTGTCAAGTCTCTTAGTTCGTGTGCTTTCATCTTATCCTCCCTGGTAGTCCCTGCGAACTACAAACTTAGTTTTAATAGGTAGTTTATGTGAAGCACGACGAAGAGCTTCTTTTGCACTTTCTTCATCCACACCGCCTATTTCAAATAGAATTCGTCCGGGTTTTACAACAGCTACCCAGTGATCCAAAGCACCTTTACCTTTACCCATACGGGTTTCAGCCGGTTTACTAGTCATTGGTCTGTCAGGGAAAATCCGGATGAATGTCTGACCGTCTCGTTGCAACGATCGTGCAATTGCGATACGGCAAGCTTCAATTTGGCGTGAAGTTATGAACTTCGGCTCAAGTGCTTTTAGTCCAAAATCACCAAAGTTAATAATGTGGCCACGTTGCGCATTGCCTTTCAGCTTATCGCGATGAACACGGCGTCTCTGAACTCGTTTTGGTTCTAACATCGTTTCTTATTAACTGTTTTAATTAAGATCTGTTTCTGTTTCTGCTGCGACGACGACTTCTTCTACCTTTGTCATCTCTGCCTTTTCCTCGGCCAGAGTCAGAATCTTGTCGAGTCTGAGTACCAGGTGTTAAATCAACATCGCCAATAATTTCACCTTTGAAAATCCATACCGTTACTCCAATTGAACCATAAATGGTGTTTGAAGTAGAAGCTGCATAATCAATATCTGCACGAATTGTCTGTAGTGGAACTTGACCTTCTTTATATTGTTCAGTTCGGGCCATTTCAGCACCACCAAGTCGTCCGGCACAACGTACTTTAATACCTTTAGCGCCCATTCTCATAGCGGATGCGATAGCAGTCTTCATTGCTCTTCTGAATGAAACACGTGCCTGTAGCTGCTGTGCAATATTTTGAGCTACCAAACTTGCATCCAATTCTGGACGTTTAATTTCGCTTACATTAATCTGTACTTCTTTGCTGGTGATCTTCTTAAGCTCTTCGCGAAGCAATTCAATTTGCTCACCGCCTTTCCCGATAATTACACCGGGTCGGCTTGTTCTAAGCGTAAGCAAAATTCGCTTTGGGGTACGTTCAATAATAACGTTTGAAAGACCGCCGTTGCGAAGTCTTGTATGCAAATATTCACGAAGCTTTTCGTCTTCTATGATGAGTGCCGGTTGGTTCTCTTCCGAAAACCAGTTGGAATCCCATCCTCGAATAATGCCTAATCTAAAACCAGTCGGATTTGTTTTTTGTCCCAAGGTATTGTTCGTTTATTCGTTTACACTTTCTTGATCACGCGGAGCCACTTTAACAGTAATGTGGCATGAGCGTTTGTTAATACGATGAGCTCTACCCATCGGTGCTGGCTGAATTCTTTTCAGCGTTACGCCTTCATCAACATAGATTTCCTTAATGATAAGGTCCTCATTGTCAAAGCGCTCTTCCTGAAATTTATCTCGTAAATTAGCAGCTGCAGACTTGATCACTTTGATAACATCTTCTGCAGATGCTTTTCTAGTAAATTCTAGTCTCTTAATCGCTTTTTCTACTGTTTCACCACGAACGGCATCAGCAACAAGGCGAACCTTGCGAGGAGCTCTCCTCAAATGCTTTTGTATTGCTCGTGCTTCAAATACTGGAGTATCCATCTCTTAAATCCGATTAAATTATTTAGCTGCTTTCTTCAATGGGTGGCCACGGAATGTACGTGTAGGTGCAAATTCACCTAACTTATGGCCTACCATATTTTCAGTTATAAACACAGGGATAAATTGTTTTCCGTTGTGGACCGCAAGGGTTAGTCCCATAAAATCAGGAGTAACCATAGAACTACGTGACCAAGTTTTGATCACTTTCTTGCTTCCACTTTCATTAGCTTCATCAATCTTACGTTGAAGCTTGTAGTAAACAAAAGGCCCTTTTTTCAGTGAGCGTGGCATACGTTATAATTATTTTTTCTTGGTTTTTCTTCTTCTTACGATGTACTTGGAAGACAATTTGTTACGATTTCTTGTCTTCTTACCCTTAGCGGATTGTCCCCAAGGTGAACGTGGATGTCCACCTGAAGCTTTTCCTTCACCACCACCCATTGGGTGATCGACAGGGTTCATTGCAACACCACGAGTTTGTGGTCTTCTACCTTTCCATCGGCTTCTACCTGCTTTGGCAATAGTAGTGTTCATGTGGTCAGGGTTACTTGTTTCCCCAACGGTTGCGTAGCAAGAACCTAAAATCAAGCGAACTTCTCCAGATGGAAGCTTAATACTTACATATTTATCTTGCTTACCAAGCAACTGAGCACCGGTTCCTGCACTTCTGCAAAGAGTACCGCCTTGGCCAGGCTTTAATTCAATATTATGAATGAACGTACCTGGAGGCATCTTGATCATCGGGAGTGCGTTTCCTAAATCAGGAGCAGCTTTTTCTCCGGAGATGATGGTATCTCCAACTTTCAATTTATTTGGTGCAAGGATGTATCGTCGTTCACCGTCAGCGTATGCTACAAGTGCGATTCGTGCAGATCGGTTAGGATCATACTCGATGGTTTGCACTGTTGCAGGCACATCATATTTGTTACGCTTGAAATCGATAATACGATATCGGCGCTTGTGCCCTCCGCCTCTGTGGCGAGAAGTGATACGTCCATGTCTGTTACGTCCACCGGAATTATGTTTTCCAGCTAATAAAGCTTTTAATGGCTTATCAGTTGTAATTTCATCGAATACAGGAGCGATCCTGTGTCGAGTTCCTGGTGTAATTGGTTTTAATTTCTTAGTAGGCATTATTCTCTAATCCTTAAATTTCAGCAAAGAAATCAATTTCGCCTTCTTTGACCGTTACAATGGCTTTTTTCCAGACCTTAGTTCGGCCTCCTTGATAACCACTTCTTGTATATCTGCCTTTTGGTTTAGAAGGCATGATTAAAGTGTTTACTTTTGCCACTTTTACTCCTGGATAAGTTGCTTCAACAGCATCTCTAATCTCAGGCTTTGAAGCGTTCTTCACTACTTCAAACGTATATTTTCCTTCTTCCTGAAGACGGCTTAATTTTTCAGTAATAACTGGTTTTATAATAATACTCATGCTGCGGCCTCTTCAGTTTTTCCTTCAATACTATTTTCAAGAGCTGTTAGCGCACTTTCCTGAATCACAAGCACATCTGCATTCATGATGTCATAAGTGTTAGGCTTATAGCCTTCCAAAACTTTAACTCCGGGAATATTGCGGGCAGACTTATAAATAATCATGTCTGTTTCTCCAGTCAGGATCAATGCTTTCTTACCTGAAACTTCAAGAGCAGCTAACATATCAGCAACTTGAGAAGTTTTCGGCTCATCGTAAGAGAAATCTTGTACTATTACGATACCTTCACTTACTGCTTTCAAAGTAAGAGCAGATTTGCGAGCAAGCTGACGAGTTTTCTTATTCATCTTGAAACCATAGTCGCGTGGCTTCGGTCCAAAAACCGTTCCCCCTTTTCTCAATAAAGGAGACTTAATATCACCACGGCGAGCATTACCGGTTCCTTTCTGGCGGTACATTTTCTTTGTACTACCTGTTACTTCACTACGCTCTTTAGTTTTAGCTGTTCCCTGACGCTTGTTAGCCATATGTCGACGAACATCTTCATAAAGAACAGTTTCGTTAGGCTCGATGGCAAAAATAGCATCGCTGAGTTCAGCTTTCTTGCTGCTTTTCTTTCCGTCTATTTTATATATATCTAATTTCATGACTAGTTGTTAACAGACGCTTTATTATGAATTTCTACGTATCCGCCTTTTGCTCCGGGAACAGATCCGGTAACCAAAACAACATTTGAGTCTTCCAGAATTTTAGCGATGCTAAGATTCTTTATCTTTACTCGCTCGTTTCCAGACTGACCAGCCATTCGCATTCCTTTGAATACTCTGGATGGGTCGGAAGCATTACCAATAGCACCAGGTGCTCTTAGTCGGTTATGCTGACCGTGAGTAGCATCGCCAACTCCGGAAAAGTTATGGCGTTTTACAACACCTGTAAAACCTTTTCCTTTGGAAATTGCCACTACGTCAACAGTATCGCCAACACTAAATACATCACTAATGTTTAGCTCGTCACCGACATCAAGTCCTTCAGGGATAAAATCTCTGAATTCTACTACTTGATGTTTTGGTGAAACACCTGATTTTGCGAAGTGACCTTTTACGGCTTTACTTACATTCTTTGGTTTACGATCAAAAGCAGCTAACTGTACAGCTTTGTAGCCGTCTGTTTCTTCTGTTTTAATCTGGGTAATAGCACAAGGTTCAATTTCAATAACAGTAACCGGAATATTCCGACCAATGTTATCAAACACGCTTGTCATACCAACTTTTTTTCCTATCAAACCACTCATCGTGTTCGGGTCCTTTAAACTTTAATTTCTACATCAACGCCGGAAGGTAATTCCAGCTTCATCAACGCATCTACAGTTTGTGATCCGGTTGAAAGAATATCAATGAGACGCTTATGAGAACGATACTCAAATTGCTCACGTGATTTCTTATCAACAAAAACGGATTTATTCACCGTAATGATGCTTTTACGAGTGGGCAGCGGGATTGGTCCCGATACTACCGCACCAGTAGATTTCACAGTCTGAATAATCTTTTCAGCTGATTTATCGATCAAGTTATGATCGTATGACTTCAATTTGATTCTGATTTTCTGTTGTGTTGCCACGATCAGATCCTTAGTCTAAGATTTTAGTTACCACTCCGGCACCGACGGTACGGCCACCTTCGCGTATCGCAAAGCGTAATCCCTCTTCCATAGCCACTGGCTGGATAAGTTCTACACTTAGTTTCACATTGTCTCCCGGCATAACCATCTCAACGCCGTCAGGTAGCTGACAAGCTCCCGTTACGTCGGTGGTTCGGAAGTAAAACTGTGGGCGGTAGCCTTTGAAGAAGGGCGTGTGTCGTCCACCTTCATCCTTACTCAACACATAGACCTCACACTCAAACTGCTTGTGTGGGGTAATTGAGCCGGGCTTACAAAGCACCATTCCACGCTGCAACTGCTCTTTGTTAATCCCTCGGAGCAGAATACCTGCGTTGTCACCGGCTTGTCCCTGGTCGAGCATTCGACGGAACATCTCAATACCGGTTACCACGGTTTTCATCGGATCTTCTACGATCCCTACAATTTCAATTTCATCATTGAGCTTCAACACGCCTCGCTCGATACGTCCGGTAGCTACCGTTCCACGTCCGGTGATAGAGAATACATCCTCTACCGGCATCAGGAAGGGCTTGTCTACGTCACGCTCAGGCGTTGGAATCGTCTCATCCACAGCCTTCATCAGATCGATGATGGCTTGCTCGTGCTCATCTTCGCCATTCAGCGCGCCAAGAGCAGAACCCTGAATCACAGGAATATTATCGCCATCAAATTCATAGGAAGACAGCAGCTCACGCACTTCCAGCTCAACAAGCTCAAGAAGTTCTTCATCGTCTACCAAATCTACCTTATTCATAAACACCACAATCTCAGGTACACCTACCTGACGGGCAAGCAAGATATGCTCACGGGTTTGAGGCATCGGGCCATCGGTGGCGGCCACTACTAATATCGCGCCATCCATCTGAGCCGCTCCGGTCACCATGTTCTTCACATAATCAGCGTGACCCGGGCAGTCTACGTGGGCGTAGTGACGGGCATCCGTCTCATATTCTACGTGAGCCGTTGCAATGGTAATACCACGCTCGCGCTCTTCCGGTGCATTGTCAATATCTGCAAACTGTTTGGCCACTCCGCCATACGTCTTTGCCATTACCGTGGTAATAGCCGCCGTCAAGGTCGTCTTCCCGTGATCTACGTGTCCAATCGTGCCCACGTTCACATGGGGCTTATTCCGTTGAAAGGTCTCTTTTGCCATGATTAATTAGTTTTATCTTAGTGTTTAATTTCTTTTATGATTGACTTTCGATGATTTCCTGAGCAATTGCCTCTGGAACTTCAGTGTAGTCATGGAATTCCATTGAGTATACTGCGCGACCCTGAGTCGCTGATCTTAAGTCAGTTGAATAACCGAACATTTCAGAAAGTGGTACGTGAGCCTTAACAACTGAACCTTCATTGTTCGAGTCCATGCTCTGCATAATTCCACGGCGACTATTCAAGTCACCGATTACATCACCCATATATTCTTCCGGGGTAATGATTTCTACTTTCATTACAGGCTCAAGAATTTTTGGCTTAGCCTTACGAGCTGAATTTCTGAATCCAAGCTTTGCACATAATTCAAAACTTAATTGATCAGAATCAACATCGTGGTATGATCCGTCGTACAGACGAACACCAATGTTTTCTACTGAATAGTTGGCCTGAATACCACCGCTTAGTGCTTGTTGGAATCCTTTCATTACTGATGGGATAAATTCACGAGGAATATTACCACCAACAATTTCATTAATGAAAATAAATCCTTCTTCTCGTGTAATACGATCTTCGTTACCATCAAAATCTTCGAACTCAGCAATAGGGCCTATTTCAAAAGAAATATCAGCAAATTTACCACGGCCACCGGTCTGCTTCTTATAGATCTCACGGTGATCAACTTTCTTAGAAATTGTTTCACGGTAAGATACCTGAGGAGCACCTACATTCGCTTCAACTTTAAATTCACGACGTAAACGGTCGACAATAATCTCAAGGTGAAGCTCCCCCATTCCGGCAATCGTAGTCTGACCAGTTTCATGATCAGTTTTAACCTGAAATGTTGGATCTTCTTCAGCCAACTTCATCAATCCGGTTGAAAGCTTTTCACTATCTGCTTTCGTTTTTGGCTCAACAGCTAATTTAATTACTGGCTCGGGGAATGTAATTTGCTCAAGTATTACCGGGTGATCAGGATCACAAAGAGTATCTCCTGTATGTACTTCTTTAATACCAATTACGGCAGCAATATCACCGGCTTGGATATAATCTAAATCTTTTTTGTCGTTGGCATGCATCTCAAGCAATCGACCAACACGTTCTTTATTTCCGGTTGATGAATTATAAGTGTAAGAACCTTTTTCAAGTCGTCCGGAATATACTCGAACGAATGTCAACCTACCCACATATGGGTCCGTCATAATCTTGAAAGCAAGAGCTGAAAACGGCGCGTTAACATCCGGAGCTTTTTTAACCTCTTCATTTGTCTCAGGATCGATACCTTTAACAGGAGGGATATCAAGCGGATTAGGCATAAAGTCCAACACACGGTCAAGTAGCACTTGAACTCCTTTATTCTTCAGGGCAGTACCACAAAGAACTGGTGTAATGTCTCTGGAAATAGTTGCCTCACGAAGAGCATCAACAATCTCTTCTTCCGAAATCTCTTCCTCCATCAGATACTTTTCCATCAGCGCATCATTCTGGTCAGAAACAGCTTCAAGTAACAACATTCTGTACTCAGCAACTTTTTCTTTCAAATCTTCAGGAATATCAACTACTTCGTAAGTAGCACCTAATGATTCATCATCCCAAACAATAGCTTCCATCTTGATAAGATCAACAACACCCTGAAAGTGCTCTTCTTTACCGATTGGAATTTGAATTGGCACAGGATGCGCGTTCAATTTTTCGTCGAGCTCTTTAACCACATTATAAAAGTCAGAACCGGTACGATCCATCTTATTTACAAAAGCCATACAAGGCACACTGTACTTATTAGCCTGACGCCATACCGTTTCAGACTGAGGCTGAACAGCTCCAACTGAATCAAGTACAAAAACTGCGCCATCTAACACACGCAACGAACGCTCCACCTCTACAGTAAAGTCAACGTGTCCAGGAGTATCAATGATGTTAATTCGGTGATCTTTCCAGATACAATGAGTAGCAGCAGAAGTAATAGTAATACCACGCTCCTGCTCTTGCTCCATCCAATCCATCGTTGCCGCACCGTCATGAACCTCACCCATACGGTGACTACGACCGGTGTAAAACAGAATTCGCTCGGTCACGGTCGTTTTTCCAGCATCGATATGCGCCATGATACCGATGTTCCGCGTTCGGCGAATCTTATCTAAAACTTTTGGGTCAGTTGCTGCTTTTGTATCAGACATAATACTTATTAATCAATAATCTCTTTTAGAATCTAAAGTGAGCAAATGCTTTGTTAGCGTCTGCCATACGGTGCGTTTCGTCTTTCTTACGAACTGCCCCGCCTTCATTGTTTGATGCGTCCATCAATTCACGTGAAAGGCGAATTGACATCGACTTATCATTTCTGGAACGAGCTGCACGGATAATCCATCGCATCCCAAGAGCTGTTCCTCTTTCCTGGCGAACTTCAATAGGCACCTGGTATGTTGCTCCACCAACACGGCGAGACTTAACCTCTACTACCGGTGTGGAATTCTGCAGTGCATTTCGGAATATTTCGATTCCTGTTTCGCCTGTTTTTTCTTCAATAACTTCAAAAGCCTGATATACAATCTTGCGAGCAACATTCTTCTTACCGTCTCGCATCAGGTTATTTACGAAACGAGTTACGAGCTTATCCTCAAAAATTGGATCCGCTTGTACATCTCGTTTTTCTGCTGTTTTTCTACGCATGCTCGATTAATCTTAAATTCTTAGTGTTACCCTTTTGGCTTCTTGGTGCCATACAAACTACGACTCTGAGTTCTTCCCTCAACACCCGCAGTATCTAATGTTCCTCGAATAATATGGTACCGAACACCGGGCAAATCTTTTACTTTACCGCCTCGGATCAATACAATACTATGTTCCTGCAAGTTATGACCTTCACCCGGAATGTAAGCCGAAACTTCAATTCCGTTAGTCAAACGTACACGAGCTACTTTACGCAATGCCGAATTCGGCTTTTTAGGCGTAGTTGTATAAACACGTACACAAACACCGCGCTTCTGCGGACAATTTTGTAGCGCAGGAGCAGTTGTTTTGCTTACTTTGCTTTTTCTACCTTTTCGTATGAGTTGATTTATTGTAGGCACTGTTCAATTATTTGGTTATTGCCATCGAATCGAGAGCTTGCAAATATAGGGTACGATGAGGTATAAATGCAAAATATTTATCAATATTATTTCCTATTTATTGCTAAACAACCACACATACCCCCTCAGAGTTAAAAAGAACCATAAAATTCGATCTTTTATTTATAGATCGATATATAACAATATATCAATTGAAATTAACTGATTTATCCGGATTGAGCTCAAAAAGGCTGGAAGCTTTAACCAGTGAAGGCATCCTTTCTGTAAAGGATCTGCTCAACTTTTTTCCCCGCCGATACCTAGACCGCAGTAATACGCAGAAAATTAAGCATCTTGCCGGTTCCGGTGAAGAAATCACAGTAGCAGGTAAAGTCACGAATATTAATATGGCGGGCTATGGTAGAAAAAAGAGATTGGAGGTTACAATTAATGATGGCTCAGGTGATGTTAAAGGAGTATGGTTTAGAGGTGTAGGCTATTTCAGTAAGTTTTTTAAGAAAGGTGATTTTGTTGCTTTTTATGGAGCAGCCAAGAGATATGGAAGCTCAATTTCTATTGCTCATCCTGAAGTTGATAAGATTTCATCCGATGATGATCTTGACTCTTTTTCCCGAATTTTTCCAATCTATCCAGGAAGTAAGGCCTTGAGTAAAGCTCGCATCACAAGCAAATTGGTGCAAAGCTGGATTGAGCAAATTCTTAATAAAGTAAACCCGGGAGAATTTCTACCAGATTCATTGATTTCTGAAATGAAGTTCCCACAGCGACCGGAAGCTTATCGCATGATTCATTTTCCGGAAACCCACAATGAACACAAAAAAGCTCTAAACCGATTTAAGTTTGAGGAGTTGTTCTTGTTCGAGCTCAGTATGGAAAAAATCAACTATACGGTTAAAGAGCGAGCTAATGGTCATGTTTTTAATGAAACGGGAACTTATACCTCCACTTACTTCAACGAGCTTCTACCTTTCGAACTAACAGATGGACAAAAGTCCTCTTTGGCTGAAATTAAAAAAGACGTTCGCTCCGGTAAACAAATGAACCGGTTAATACAGGGTGATGTTGGCGCCGGAAAAACCATTGTGGCCATTGGAGCAATGCTTATGGCTTTAGACAATGGATTCCAGACTGCTTTTCTAGCCCCGACAGAAATTCTGGCCGAACAACATTATCGAACACTGTCCGATCACCTTAAAGAGTTGGATATAAATATCCGCTTGCTTATCGGCTCACAGAAAAAAGCGCTACGAACGGATATTTTAACAGACATTGAAGGCGGTAACTGTAATATAGTAGTAGGGACCCATGCCATTATTCAGGATACCGTTCGATTTCATAACCTTGGTCTTGCCGTGATTGATGAACAGCATCGTTTTGGAGTGAAGCAACGATCTGACCTGCTTAGTAAAGGAAGCCATCCGCATATGTTAGTGATGAGTGCAACCCCTATTCCTCGCTCACTCGCCATGACGGTATATGCCGATCTTGATGTCTCTGTCATTAAAGATTTACCTGCGGGAAGGAAACCCATCCGAACGGCAATACGATCTCAAAAGAAAAGAGAGGATGTGTACCGGTTTGTTGAACAAGAAGTTCAAGATGGAGGCCAGGTATATATCGTTTATCCATTAGTTGAAGAATCCGAAGCCTTGGACTTAAAAGATGCAACGGCCGGATTTGAAAAACTCAAAAAGCAGTTCCCTGATTTTAAAGTAGGCCTAATCCACGGCCAGATGAAAACCGAAGAGAAAGATGGGGTCATTCAGGCTTTTATAAAAAATGAAATTCAGATTTTGGTCTCCACAACAGTTATTGAAGTTGGAGTTGATGTACCCAATGCATCCATCATGATTATTGAGCATGCTGAGCGATTTGGGTTATCTCAACTTCATCAGCTCCGTGGGAGAATCGGCCGGGGTAAACGTCAGAGTTATTGTATTCTGATGCCTGATGTAAAAGTGAGCAAGTCCGGAGCTATTCGGCTTAAAACTATGGAAGAAACGAATGACGGATTTCGCATCGCCGAAGCAGACTTAAAACTCCGTGGTCCAGGAGACTTTCTGGGCACTAAACAAAGTGGCTTACCTGATTTCAAATTCGCTGACATTGTTGAAGATCAATTCCTGCTCACTCAAGCAAAAGAAAAAGCTATGGAATTATTAGGAGGAGACCCAGAGCTTGAGTCCCCTCAAAACAGTTCACTCCAAAAGGTATTCTCACCCTACTTCAAAGAAAAGGTGAAATTTTATGGCATGGGCTGATTCTTCAAAAGAAGTTCAAGAACTTGAAACGATTGTTGAAGTTTCACGTACGTTGTTGAAGTTCAGGAAAAATGAATTCACTCTAAAATATTGAAGCGAGCACGGTTTACATATCATATCTATATAGCAATATTTCTTGTATTGCTAGTACCTGTTTCTACAGTTGCCACCACTGCTGTCTCAGATACAACTAAAAGTGCTATTAGCTCAACCCTCATCACCGCCCATACCCAAGACCTGCAACCATATATGACCCGCGAGTTCGCCCTGAGCGGGCCGGGTATTCTAAGAGTTTCCACACTGGCTGGCAATATTGAGGTTGAACGAGTTCCGGACAGTGGCAGTGTACGAGTTGAGCTTTATGTTGACCGTGGTTATGCTTTTTGGTCCAACACTAAAAACCTGGATAACTATCGCATTACGATGCTTCAGCGAGGAAATGAGGTCCTTACTTCTGTAGAACAAAAGTCAAAAGAAGCGGGCTTTTTCAGTGATCAAATGAAGTTTTCTTATAAGATTTATGTCCCACAAGCTATGTCTTCTGAAATGAGTACTTCAGCTGGAGATATAACAATCTCTGGAATGGAAGGTCAGCATATGATAAAAACTGGTGGCGGAAAAGTTACTGTGAAAAATATTAGCGGTAAGCTCGGTGCTTATTCGGCCAGTGGGAATATTGAAATCTCATCTTCATCTGGAACACTTTATGCACAAACCGAAGCCGGTAAATTATCTGTTCAAGACAGCCAGGGTGAGATCAGGCTTAAGACTAATGCCGGCGATATAACAGCGCAGCGCATTTCCGGATCTATGCTTGCCAGAACAAGCAGCGGTAATATTAGCGCTTACTTTCTTAATGTTTCTACAGGTATCAGTTTTGATGTAAACTCCGGGAATATTGACCTTACTATTCCGGAAAATGGGTACGATCTGACACTCAGAGGTTCTAAGATCGAGCTTTATGATAGAGAAAACTTTTCCGGTACCCGCAATAGAACAGAGGTTCGAGGTGCTCTTCGCGGAGGCGGAGCAACCATCAATCTTATCACTAAATCTGGGGAAGTAACCTTAGATCTTGAAAACTAAGAATTAATTTTGGGGCTACTCTTCAAACATAGCAAAAGAAAACAGTCGGCGAGCTCTCTCCTCTTCGCTCTTGCTATCTTTGTTTGTTTATATACTCCACAAAATGTTTCAGCTCAAAATCCCAAAGACGCAACGCTTCTTTCTCGCTCCCAGCTTTCCAATGCAGATGAAATTATTTATATCACCGATTCATGGAAGTTTCAGGTTGGTGATAATCTAAATTGGGCATCACCGAGCCTTGTCGACTCAAGCTGGCAAAATGTTAGCACTTACCTTGGTCCTTCTGAATTGCCGTTTATAGAGTGGGAAGGAATAGGGTGGTTTCGGATCAACTTCAAAGTTGACTCAAGCCTGGTAGACATACCCCTTGCTTTGCTTATTGAACAACATAACGGTGCATCTGAAATTTACCTGAATGGAGATCTCATTTATTCTTTGGGTGAAATGGACTCGTTTAACACGGAATTCTCTCCTTACAGAGATAGCCGCCCCAGGCCTTTGGTTTTTTCAGATACATCTACACACGTATTGGCAGTTCGTTATGCAAACCCCGATGCGCAGACTTTTAATGATTATGGTTTTACCGCAGGCTTCCGGTTTTTAATAGGAAATCTGAACTTTCACATTAATTCTAAGCTTAATGAGACTACAAATACTCTGTGGACCAAAACGTTTTATGCAGGAATACTACTCGCTTTTACAATTATCCATTTCCTGTTATTTGCCTTTTATCCTGCTGAAAAACGAAATTTATACTTTGCCCTTTTTACCGGTTTCCTGACCCTGCTTACCTTCACTCTTTTACAAGCCGATAGTACCACTTCCCCGCTATCAGCTATTACCTATTATCGTATTTCACTGATCGCCTGGCTGCTTACCATTATTTATGCTCTGCGATTTTCATACAGTCTTTTCTATGACAAAGTCCCAAGAGCATATTGGTTTTTCCTGGGAATAGGAATAAGCCTTGCCATTGCCACCTGGTTTAATGCCCAAAATTTGGATTTATTTAGGGAGCTTTTTGTAGTTATCACTTTAGTTGAAATATTAAGAGTTCTTATTTCATCCTCTTTCAAACAAAAAAGCGGAGTATGGATTATTGGAACCGGTTTGATTTTCTTTGTAACCGGAATCATGTACACCGTTTTAGCTAATCTGAACATATTCTCCGGAGATCCTGCATTTGGAAATTTGTATGGCTCAGCAGGCTTAATTCTTGGGATGTCGATTTATTTATCCAGAGAATTCGCAAGTACAAACAAGCGTCTTCAGCACAAACTTGTGGAGGTAAAACATTTGTCAGAAAGATCGCTTCAGCAAGAGCGCATCAATAAACAGAAAGAGATTGAGCGAAAGCTCCTTGAAGCTGAAAACACCCGAAAGTCTAAGGAGCTGGAGGAAGCAAGAACATTGCAGTTATCTATGCTACCAAAGCATGTTCCCGACAGTAAATATTGGGACATTTCCGTTTATATGGAAACCGCACAGGAAGTCGGCGGAGATTATTATGACTTTGCTTTTGATAAAAACGGGACGATGTCTGTTGCCGTAGGAGATGCAACCGGCCATGGCATGAAAGCAGGTATTATGGTTGCTACCGCTAAAAGTTATTTTCATACACTGGTCAATGAATATGACAACGTTGAGATGTTGCGCAGAATGTCTTCCGGTATTAAAAATATGAATCTGAAAATGCTCTACATGAGCATGCTTTTTCTAAAATGCGATAAACATTCAGTTCAATATACAGCGGCCGGGATGCCACCGGTACTTCATTATGATTCAAAGACCCAACAAGTTTCCAGGCATCTTCAAAAAGGAATGCCCTTAGGTACATCTGTCAACTTCCCTTATCAGCAAAAAGACATTCACATAAATCCGGGTGACTCTTTACTAATTATGAGTGATGGATTGATGGAGCTATTCAACAAAAACCGAGAGCTATTGGGGTTAGATCGCATTGAAAAAGTATTTCAGGAAGCCGCTGGATTATCATCAGATGAGACTTTAAAAGCTCTTACTGATCTTTCTGAAGAATGGAGAGAAAGTCACCCTCAGGAAGATGATATTACCGTCATGATTCTAAAAGCAAAAAAATACGCTGATAACTCTTGATGTGTAACTTAGGTAAGAATAAATCGTATGTTCATCTGAATTTTTTGGAAAACCTGTCATGATTTCGAGAGTCCTATTTTTTACTATTCTTTTTTCCCTGGTCGGGGTGTCCCTATCATTTGGTCAGTCTAAAGAAAGTGATCCTTTTAAGAACGATCCATTCTTCTCTAAACCTCTGGACGAACTCCTTGGAAAGAATAAAGAAGATATTGCTTCAGACACTACTGATGTTTCCAAAGATGAGGATCTTGAAATAAAAAGTTATGTATCCCGTATTAATTCAGATGGCGTTGATTATGGAGGAGCCTTTGAGGCGGGTCCATATAATTCGAACTCCCTTTATGGTGCCTATCCGGTATTACCCATGATTCATTTTAATAGAGTGAATGGATTTTTTCTCGGAATTCGGCAGGAACGCATGCAGTGGTACAACAAAAATGATCTCCTTGGCATAAAGAATATTAACCCTCATGGAATGTTAGGGTATTCTTTTGGCCAAAATGAATGGCAGTATGAATTAGGTTTGGAAAGATACGTCGGCTTTAATGACAGAATATTAATTGGGGCTGAATTTTATAACGCTACCTCTACCGATGATTTCTGGCGAGCCGGACTTACTGAAACATCACTTACTTCCTTTTTTGCTGGTTACGACTTCTTGGACTACTACAAACAAAAAGGTTGGGGAGCTTATACTTTATTCCGTACTGATCGCTTTTTTGAAGGAGGGCTTTCTTACAACGACGATCGTTTTAATAGTTTAGATAGAGCTTCAAGCTTTGCCATCTTTGGACCAAATGGACGTTACCGTGATAACCCGCCTATTGAAATCATAAACGGCTCTCCTGTTGATACATTGAACATTTCAAGTTTATCCCTCTCAGGAGCTTTCAATCCCAAGCAGTTATTACTCACTCGGCATTTCACATTTGGTTTGTCAGGGAAAGTAGAATTTGGTGATCCGGGATTTTCCGGCTCTGATTATTCATACACAAAATATACTGCCGAATTGATTTCTTATTTGAACTTTGAGCCGGGTGGAATCTTAAAATATCGACTCATGGCGGGTAGCATTACAGGGGATGCACCGCTAATGAAAGAATTCCAACTTGGCGGACCAAGCACACTTCGGGCTATGCCTTTTAACTCTATTCCGTCAAATGGATTGAGTGGAAATAAGATGTTGTTAAGTAATGCTGAAATCCAATTTGGCTCTACTGATTACAGCTCCGGAGATTGGATAGACTTTGATGATTTTTACCTAAGCCTGTTTCTTGATTCCGGATGGGCAAATAATCATACCGGAACAAATACAGAAATCATGGATGGCTTTTCTGAGTTTAGCATTTCTGATCTCGAGCATAACGGAGGAATTGGTATTGGCACCAACTCCTTCCGATTTGAATTAGCTTGGGATCTTCGAAATACCAGTCGCGCGCCGGTGTTATGGTTTAGGCTGAATCCTACTTTTTGATTATAGTAGTATTGAGTAGTGAGATTTGAGATAATAGATGTAAGGTTTAACTTTTGGACCCTATCACATCTTATATCCCATGTCTCTCTACTAACATCTAAATACTACTAAACTCCTGCTTTCTTCTTCTCTTCTCTCTTTCGGTCGTTGTGATCAAGGTATGTTTTACGGATTCGAAGAGCTTGTGGTGTTACTTCCAGCAACTCATCGTTATCAATAAACTCGATGCATTGCTCAAGGCTCAGCTTCTTAGCTTGGCTAATTTTAACTGAATCTGATGTTTGGGTAGCACGGTGATTGGTGAGGTTTTTCTTCTTAACCACGTTGACGACCATATCGTCACCTCGCTTATTCACCCCAACTACCTGCCCCATATAAACCGGATCGCCTGGTTCTACAAAGAACTCGCCTCTGTCCTGAACTCCTTCAAGGGCATAGCCTGTTACATCACCTTGCTCCAGCGCAATTAATGCACCACGGGTACGTCCGGGAATTTCTCCGGCGTATGGTTCGTAGCCATCAAACTGCTGGTGCATAATTCCGGTGCCACGTGTTTCGGTAAGCATTTCGCCACGGAAACCAATCAAACCACGAGAAGGAACTCTAAACTGAATTCGATTATTCTCTCCTTCCTGACTCATGGAAGTCATGATACCTTTACGCTTTTGAAGGTTATCAATCACACGGTTACTGTAATCTGTTTGTACATCCACCACTACTTCTTCAACCGGCTCGTGTGTAACGCCATCCACTTCTTTAAATAATACTTCAGGACGGGATACTGAAAATTCAAAACCTTCACGACGCATTGTTTCAATAAGAATGGCCATTTGGAGTTCACCACGGCCTGAGACTTTGTAGATATCAGGACTTTCAGTCGGCTCAACCCGCATAGCAACATTCGTCCTGACTTCTTTATTTAATCGGTCTTTAAGCTGATTGGAAGTCACATACGTTCCCTCTTTTCCGGCAAAAGGTGAATTATTAACCCGGAAATACATCGCGATGGTCGGCTTGTCCATATCTACATACTCCAATGGATTCATGTCTGCCGTGTCAGTCAGTGTGTCGCCAACATTCACTTCCTCATACCCCGCCAACGCAATTATATCTCCTGCAACAGCATTCTCAACCGGCTCACGCTGTAATCCGCTAAAAGTGTACAGCTTAGTGGCTCGTGCTTTTTCTTTTACCTCTCCCTTGCCGTTCATTAGGGCAACTTCTTGCCCTATTTTGATAGTGCCTTGTTCAACTCGGCCTACCGCAATTCGCCCAACATAGTCATTCCAGTCGATACTGCTGACCAACATTTTGAATTTCTCTTCTGTTTTCTGTTCTGGAGCAGGAACATGTTCCACAATTTTATCAAGAAGCGGTTCAAGGTTGTCACTTTCATCTTCAAGATTGGTTTTTGCAATCCCATTAACAGCTACCGCATATAGCACGGGAAAATCCAGCTGTTCGTTGGTAGCGTCAAGCATCACAAACAGGTCAAAAATTTCGTCTAATACTGCGTCTGGGCGGGCGTCTTTCCGGTCAATTTTATTGATAACAACAATAGGACGGTATCCCAAACTAAGCGACTTACGCAGTACGAATTTTGTTTGAGGAAGTGGACCTTCAGCTGCATCCACTAATAAAATCACCCCGTTTACCATTTTAAGAATACGCTCAACTTCACCACCAAAATCGGCGTGACCCGGAGTGTCCACAATATTAATTTTTGTTCCTTTCCACTGAACAGCGGTATTTTTTGAACTGATGGTAATTCCACGCTCTTTCTCTAAATCACCGGAATCCATAACCCGGTCTTCAACCTGCTGGTTCTCTCTAAAAGTACCGCTCTGCTTTAGAATTTGATCTACGAGCGTTGTTTTGCCATGATCTACGTGAGCAATGATGGCGATATTTCTTAAATCTTGTGACATTAGTTTGGTGTATTTGAAATGAAATTCTCTTCTTGTGTATCTTATGAAGCCTTTGCTCCAATTATTTCTAGAAAAGTTGCAAGCCTTAAAGATACGGCTATTTTGATCAAATCCGTATAAATAAATGAAAGTGATTTTGCGATGCAATTGCAAGACTCTCTCTTCACTTGGGTATTGCCAAAAGAATTACCGATAGATGAAAGAATGCTAAATTTTTTTGTGAGGAATTTAATGCGGAAAGCTAGGATAAAAAATAAGTTGCGCAATCTCGAAGATATGAGCATGCGCAACAAAATTCCTCCAATACACTGCTTTGAGGCAAATGGAGAGTGCAGCAGGAGAAAATGGGTAAATATGGGTGCAGAATATAGAGTCCGGCTTCACGGAAAAAATAGATACAATGACCCTTCTGTATAAAAAATGACGTATTGATTAGTGAGTACACACATAAACATCAATAATTAAAATATTATGGGTCATAAAATCAAAATTTTTTCACTTATCGCAGTCCTCATGGGCGTAGTATCCTGTTCAGATACCACTGATTCTGGAATTACCATCCCGGAGGGACAGGGCACCATTAACGTTACCGGAGCATTAGAGACCGACCATGAAGGAACTTCATGGTTTTTTGGCCTCAGTTCAGAGGAGCAGAATTCTTACAATAATTTCACCCTTAGTCTCAGTGATGTGGGGTTTGCTTCTCAGGAAGAAAGTACTTACATATTTTCAATTCGCATGATTGGAAATGGCGGGCCATTTGAGCTTACAACTGGCGAATATACGTTAGGGGAATCTGAAGAAGTGATTACTGCTGTAAGTTACACCAATAAGGAGGGGGCGGAAAGAGCCAGTTATGGAACAAGTCCTGACGTAACCGGAACCGTAACCATCCAATCCATTTCCGACACGTCTATTGAGGCCAGTTATAATGTCAGATTACAAGAAGTGATAAGCACTGGGTTTCTTGATAATTTTGTAAACATAACGGGTGATTTAACGGCCACGTGTATAACAGGTGTTGGTGATTGCCCCAATTAAGAGCAATTTTTGTTATGCCAGCTTCAGCCCGGCCCTGCGTATTCCGCCATATATACAGGGTCGTTGGGTGTAGCTTCCAAAGTAGGCACATTAAACGGAATTAGCCTATGTCAGCCAACACAATCAGACAACTTCTACAATTTTAGTAGAGCAAACCCGCAGTGTTTCTTTTTGAGACATTGCGGGTTTTTTTTGACTCTATGTTGATTAGTGTGGGTAAGGTATAGAAGTGCTGTTATCCGTCAGACCAATCACCGACATATTTTATTAGTGATATTCAATGAAAAGTAATATAAGAAGATAGTATCAGGATCTGAGTTAGGATGATTTTTTTAAGCCAAATAGACATAGAATAAAATATTAGTAGGTTTATGAAGTAAAAGACTCAAATATAATTGTCACGGGCACGTACCCCACACCGGTTGATTATCGAAGATTAGAGCGCTTCCCGTAGCAAAGCCAAAGGGTTCCATAGAAAAATAACTGACGCACCAGCCGCTGATGTCCTGGTTAAAGGCACCGGCATACTGAAACATATCCCCCATATCCGTAACGGCAGACACATCCCAACCCCCAATGTCTTGGTTGAAGGCATCGGCATACTGAAACATCCCATCCATACCGGTTACCTTGGATACATCCCAGTCTCCAATATTCCCGTTGAAGGCATCAGCGTTAGAAAACATAGCACTCATATCCGTTACCTCGGAAATGACCCAGTTGTTGAGATCCTGATTAAAGGCATCGGCATAATAAAACATACGATACATATCCGTTACACTGCTTACGTCCCAGTTGCCTATATCCTGGTTAAAGGCATCAGCCTCATAAAACATCCTAGCCATATTAGTTACCCCGGAAACATCCCAGCTGCCGATATTCTGGTTGAAGGAAGTGTTTCCAGCAAACACCCTACCCATATCGGTTACAGCAGAAACATTCCAGCTACCAATGTCTTGGTTAAAGGCATCGGTTGCAGAAAACATCCTATTCATATTCTTTACACTGCTTACGTCCCAATTACCAATACTTTGATTGAAAACAGAGACACCGCGAAACATATAAGCCATAGTTGTTACGCTACTTACATCCCAGCCTCCAATATCTTGGTTAAAGGCACCGGCAGACAGAAACATATTACTCATATCGGTCACGGCAGAAACGTTCCAGCTACCAATGTCTTGGTTAAAGGCATCGGTAAACTCAAACATACTACTCATGTTTGTTGCCCCAGCTACGTTCCAGCTGCTGATATCACTATTGAAGGCTTTAGCATTACGAAACATGGCGCTCATGTCCGTAACTTTGCTTACATCCCAGCTGCTGAGGTTTTGATTAAAAGATTCGGCGTCATAAAACATCCTACTCATATCACTTACCTCAGACACATCCCAGCTGCTGATATCCTCATCGAAAAACTCGTCATCATTAAATAGATCACTCATATCGGTGATCCCAGAGGTGCAGGTTTCATCAGCGTTGACGAAGTTGATTTGACCGGCGCTTCGTTTAGTGTAGGTCTCTCCATCTACCGTACCAGAATCACCCACATTAGCATCTTCACACTTTATGGTTACCCCGTTTTGTGCCAGGTAGAATAAGGAACCCATTTCTTCCGTAAATATGGTCGTCAATTCCTTGGGGCTGTCCATCGTTAGCTCTATGAAATTATCGGTACTGTTTACATCACCTTGCCACTCTGAAAATTCCCAGCCTTCATCGGCACTAGCGGTAAGTTCCACAACCGTGCCAAATTCATAAGTGGTTTGATCAGGATTCTTAACTATGGCTCCCTGTCCGGTGGTGTTTATGGTGAGGGCAAAGTTTTTCTTCTCAAAGACAGCGGTTACTTCTTTGGCTTCATCAACGGTAAGCTGAACGGGATTATCGGTGCCGGTCACACCTCCCTGCCATTCCACAAATTTCCAACCGGTAGCAGCAGAAGCAGTCAAATCAACCACAGTACCATATTCGTATTCCTGCTGATCCGGATTTTTTGTAACGGAACCCTCGCCCGTTGTGCTCAGGGTGAATTCAAAATTTTTCTTTTCAAATACCGCCGTCACGTCTTTAGGGTCATCCACAGTAAGCTCTTGGGGATTTTGGGGACCTGTTACATCCCCCTGCCATTCTACAAATTCCCAGCCCGTTGCAGGGTTGGCTGTCAGCTCCACTACCGTGCCATGCTCATAGTCAGTAGCCTTATTTTGCACAATTTGTTCATCCACGGCTCCTTCTCCCTGTGTAGTAATAGTGAGGGGATAGCTTTTCTTCTCAAATACCGCCGTTACCTCTTTAGCCTCATCTACCATAAGTTCTTGAGGATTTTGTGGACCTGTTACATCGCCCTGCCACTCTACAAATATCCATCCGTTGGCGGGGGTGGCAGTCAGCTCTATGGTCGTGCCGTGCTCATAGTCAGTGGCCTTATTTTGCACGACTTGCTCATCTACGATTCCCTCTCCGCTTATCTCAACGGTGAGGGCGTACTGCTTTTTGGCAAATACGGCTATAATATCCTTGTCTGCATCCATGGTAACAGTAGCCGTGGGATTTAGTCCACTATGGTCGCCGGCCCATTCTACAAAACGCCAGCCTTCATTGGCCGTCGCCGTGATTTCAGCGGTGGTGCCCTCATCATAGACCTGCTCGGCGGAGGAAACTTCGCCGCCCTCAGTGGGTGAGCTGCCAAGGGTGAGTGTATATTGGGTATTCGAATCGGTAGATTTACAGCTTACAAGCAATAAACTGACCAATAGGATGGTAGCATATAGTGATTTGTTCATAATGGATAAATTTTTAAAATCGGTGAATAGGCAAGTTGCCTGAAAACATGGCGCACCCTTACTTACGTAAGTGAAATGAGGAAGAGCTCAATTAATTTAGAGAGAGCTTAATAGCCACAGTATCTTATGCTGATACTTCTACTGAACCGGATATTGATGAAGGAAATGGGTTTGATAATGTTCAGCTTCAAGTAATAGGAAATTATAAAATGCAAAAAACCGGCGAAGCCAACTTCTGAAGAGCAGGAGAAAGCAGCTTGGCAAATGATCACAGTCGCAGCTGAAGGAGGGATGTCTGACGAAAAATTACCCGATCCTGAAATTTAAATCCGGAAATTAAGAACGTTTATTTAGGAGAGGTCTTTGCACAACCGGTCTTTTTTCCCAATCCCTGGTTGTGCAAAGACCTCTATGATTTATTTTTCTGCCAATAGGCTTTCAAGTAAGTCTGTTTGTCTCTTATAGGAATTATCAGATGTACTTTTATATACTTCAATTAGTCCTTGAATCTGCCTTTTGTTTAACGGACGAAAATCGGGCGCAGCTTTTTTTAGTTTATCATAACTAACGGTAAATATAGAATCTGCTTGTACCGTTTTACCCTGAAAATATAACGAAGCAGCTAAATAATTTTGAGTACAGGAGGTCCATACATGATTGCTACCCAAGGCATTGTTATATATAGAAACACTTTGCTCTAAATAAGGTTGAGAAGAATCATACTCTTTTTGTTGTAACAAAAATTTTGCAATACTGTGTTTTTTTGAGGCTGTTTTCCAGTGATCTTCCCCATACCTTTCTGTAGTGTGCATCAAATTTGTAACAAGTACGTCAAATACTTCATCAAACTTAGATTGATAACTTAAATTTGCTGCGAGATTACCCCGAACATTTATGGTATTGGCATGGCCTTTTCCGAGCAATTGCTCCGTTAATGTCAATGACTTCCGCAAGTAGGTTTCTGAATCCTCATAACGTTCCAGGTCTCTGTAAATGAAAGCCAGATTATTATAATAAGTAGCTAAATTGACCCTATTTTCAGGAGATTCCTGCAGTTCATACGTTTGAATTAAATCCAGATATAGTTCTTCTGATTCTTGATACTTTTCTTTTTCCCGATATATGTAAGCTAATGTATGTTTGACACTATTAAAATTGTCATTAGTTGGTGCATCAGCCTCGTATATCTTTAATGCTTTTAACGCATAATATTCTGCCGAGTCAAGCTTACCCACATTTCGCATAGCAATTGCCATCTGTGTCATGGTACTTGCTATCTTAGGATTTTGATCATCCAGAAGGTTAGTTCTTATTTTATATGCTTTCCGGTAGTATGGCAGGGCAATGTCGTAATTCAATCTTTCGGCAATACCGCGTTGAAATAATGCCTCCGCCTTTTCTAAACTACCTGCCCCAAACACTTCCTGGTTGTTGATAATAGCGTCATCTAAAATATTTTCAGCCTTCATTCCAAAACCCAATCTTGAATATGACTGGCCAATTACCGTAAGCATATTAGCGTGAATTGCAGGATTCTTAATATCTTCAATACGCTGATAGCCCCGATCCAAAAGTTCTTCTGCCGTCAACTCCCTCCCGTCGTTGCCAGATGGGTCACTGGATTGAAATAATTGCGTAAGGAAAGTGGTTATTTGTTCCGCTTTTTGGGCCTCCAACTGTGCCATATCACGTTCTTGGGCAATCCGCCAGGTATAAAATCCCGACAATCCAATAATGAGCAGGAAAATACCTGCGGCTATCACTGCTCCTTGCCTATTCCGCTTAAAAAACTTCTGGCTGCGGTAGCGCAAAGAATCCTCAGCGGCAGATACCGGTAACCCATTTTTGTAATTATTCAGATCTTCTAGAAACTCATTTGCTACGCGGTACCGTTGTTCATATTCTTTGCGAATGGCCTTTAAAGCGATGGCATCCAGATCTCCCATCACTGTCTTTTTTAATATTAAATTCGAAATATTGGAGCTGGGGTTTTCAGCCTCTTGGTTAAGAATAGCCTGTTCCGTTTCATAGCCTGAAAGATCACCCAAATCCAAAGGATGTTCACCGGATAATAACTCGTAAAAGACTATACCCAGAGCATACAGATCGGTAGATGTGGTGATATTTTCCTGGCGTACTTGTTCAGGTGCCGCATAGCGAGGGGTGAGGAGGCGGGCACCGGTTTTGGTTAGCGCCTGGTCTTCCTCATCTTCTAACAATTTGGAGATTCCAAAATCCAGAATCTTAATGTTGCCTTCCCGGTCCACCAAGATATTACCCGGCTTTAGGTCGCGGTGAATGACTAAATTTTCGTGGGCATGACGAACAGCCTCCAACACTTTTTCAAATAATGCTATTTTATCTTCAATAGAACAATTGTGTTTCTGACAATAAATATTAAGAGGAATGCCATCTACATGTTCCATGATGATATAGGGGAAGCCCTCGCCGGTAATACCTGCGTCAAAAAACTTGGCAATACCCGCATGATTAAGCCCTGCCAGAATACGCTGCTCACGCTTAAAGCGGCGGGCATTTTCATCCGTTGCTTTGCCGGTTCGTATAATTTTAATAGCAACCTTGTGGTCAAAATCTTCGCCACAATGCTCGGCCATATACACCAATCCCATCCCCCCTTCGCCAATTTTTTCTTTGATGATATAGGAACCTATTTGTTTACCAATAAGACTTTGGGCGGCAGCAAGAAGTTCAACATCATCGGAGATTTCTTCATAAAACTCTTTCTTGTAGTCTTTTGCATTTTCCAGCCAGCCTTCGGACTCATCGATGGAATTCAGCAGTTGAGTTACTTTGCTCTTAAGCTCGGGTTGGCCCTCGCACTGCTTATCAATGATTTTTTTACGCTGGTCCTCCGGAAGGTCCAGGACTTGATCGAGTATGGCTTCGACCTGTTGCCAGCTGGAATCATTCATAGTGCTACTGATTTTATTTCTGGGTATAGAAAAGCAAACGTCCTAAAGGGGAGCATTCTTTAATACGCTTTAGCAAGACGTAATCAAGTTAGTATTTCTGAGATTAAATCTAAATTCTCTTCTTGCGTATATTGATGAATTCTTTTGCTTCATTGTTCCAGAAAAGTTGTAAGCTTTAAAGACACCGGGAATTTTCACAATTCCGTGTCATTAAATTGAGAATATCTTAATCTTAAATACATCAATGATATCACCTATTCTTTGGCTCTTATTTGGCCTAATCCTGCTCATTAAAGGAGCAGATTGGCTGGTAAATGGAGCTTCATCTTTAGCTAAAAAATTCAATGTATCCGATTTGGCTATCGGGTTAACAATAGTAGCCTTTGGAACCTCCGCTCCAGAACTTGTTGTTAATGTGATTGGGAGTTTAGAAGGTCATCACGAGATCATTTTTGCCAATGTAATTGGCAGTAATAATTTTAATCTGCTAGTCATTCTCGGCATCTCTGGATTAATCACCCCGCTTGTCGTTCAATCGAGTACCGTTTGGAAAGAAATACCGTTATCACTTTTTGCCGCGGTGCTTTTGTTTTTTCTGGCCAACGACTTTTGGAGCCCTGACACATTTTTAGTTTCTCGGGTCGACGGCTTCATCTTCCTTGCCCTTTTTTGTGCCTTTCTTTTCTATGTTTACAAACAACTTTCATCTGATCCTGCCGATGTAAAGGTGGACCATAAACCCATGAGTCCGCAAAAAATTTGGGGATTAATTATAGTGGGATTAGCAGGATTAGTCATGGGCGGACAGTTGGTTGTAGCAAATGCAATTGAGATCGCAACAGCACTGGGAGTCAGTGAAAAGATTATTGGGCTGACTATTATCGCAGCGGGAACTTCACTTCCTGAACTGGCAACTTCAATTGTTGCTGCTTCCAAGAAGAACGTCGATATAGCCGTTGGGAATATCATCGGGTCTAACATTTTCAATATCTTTTTGATTCTTGGGATCAGTTCATTGGTACAGCCCATTCAATATTCACCATCTTTCAACTCTGAACTTTATTTGCTGGCAGGCGGAACACTTCTCTTATTTATTGGAATGTTTACAGGCGGAAAGAAAAAACTCGATAGATGGGAAGCAGGAGTTTTACTGATTATTTTTATAGTCTATACATTTGCTCTTCTCTCTGGTAGGTTTTAATAAAAAAGGGAGCTGTTAACTCCCTTTTCTCTGAGGTTATTATTCTATTAATCCAGAAACGTAACTTTACCTGTTTCTAAATCATAGAAAGCGCCGGCAATTACCAAATCGCCGTTTTTTTCAAGCTCTGCTATTATGGAGCTATTCTCTCTCATTTCTTCAATAGTGTGTTTTACATTGTTGTTGACGACCGCCGTCACGTAATCATCGTTACTGGTTGATCGATCGCCATCATAGTTTTCTGTCATTTCAATGGCGGGCTTAATCTTCTCAAGCATTGCTGTGATATTCCCCATCTCTACCCCCTCGATAGCAGCTTTAACAGCACCACAGCTTTTATGGCCAAGCACAACCACTACTTTAGAACCTGCAACAGCAGTTGCAAATTCGGCGCTTCCAAGGATGTCTTCATTAACAAAGTTCCCTGCCACCCGGGCCACAAAAATATCTCCAACGCCTTTGTCAAAAACATTTTCAACCGGCACCCGGCTATCTACACAAGCAAGAACTATTGCTTCAGGATATTGTCCTTTTGCAGTTCCTTTTACCTGAGCTTGATAGTCTCTTGGTGTAAGGTCATTGTTTACAAACCGCTCGTTCCCTTCTTTCATGCTTTGTAAAATTTCCTCAGGAGTTGATGCTTCCTGAGTTTCACTTGTCATTACGTCGCCGAAAAGAGTTTCTTTCATCGTTGTGTCTTGTTGGTTTTCGTTAGTTGTACATGCTGTAATAGCAAAAGCTAAAACTGTTAGAGGTAATAAATTTTTTAAAAGATCTATGGTTTTCATGGTCCTGAATTTTTCTTATTGGATATTTGAAAGCCATCAAAAGGATCAAAAACCCTTATCCTTTCCTAAATGATTATATATGGGGATTGAATTTGCATATCCCTATTTAAGGGTACACTAAAACAATACCGGAGATTATAACCCTAAGGAGTGACGGCGATTTTAGGCGGGTATTCAGGCCAAGTCTGGTGGGGGCGTCAAAACCTGGGGTGTAAAAAGCCGAAGGTCAAGAAATGGATTAACTAAAAACTTTTTGTCAGAATAAGAAATAACAGTATATCCAAGCTCATGCTCAATCTCATCTTCACTTCCTGGTTCCTCTACAATATCAGGAGCAGGAATGGAAGATCCGGAAGACACAATAGTGGCTGGATTCGCGGGTATTAACCAGTCGAATTCATGCATCATCGAAAATGTTAGAAACAACATCGTCGAAAATACTATTAGCAATATGTATGGCTTTTCGGTAGTCATGAATATAAAATTTTATCTCCTAACTCTGACGTTCAATAAAGCGTTCCCACAAAACTACAGTCTTTAAAATTTCTCTAATGCAAAGAGCAGGAACGTTTTCAAGCTGTTACTAAGTTATGAAACCGGCATCTAATTTTTTTATAAAAATTCAATCAATGCGATTATTAGCTTTACTGTTTCTCTCCTTTATTTTCATTGCCCAAGCATCTATTGCACAATCCACCGGTTCCATCGCCGGTACTGTAACGGATGCTAAAACAGGGGAACCACTGATTGGGGCAACTGTAATTTTGGAAGGCACAAACCTTGGTGACGCCACTGACAGAGAAGGTCGATACAAAATCTCAAATATTCCGGCAAACTCTTACAATATCATTGCTTCTTATGTTGGGTTTGTATCCCAGACAAAGTTTAACCTCGTAATACGTTCGGAAGGTAATGCAGACGTTAATTTCCAGCTAAATGAAAACGTAAATGAACTTGATGATGTAACCGTAACGCCGAACCCGTTTCAAAAAGAAGAAGTTACTCCTCTCTCCATTCAGAAATTCAGTCAGGAAGAAATTGCTTCCTATCCCGGGGGGAATAATGACATCGCCAAAGTAGTACAATCTTTGCCGGGTGTTTCCGGCTCAGTCGGAGGCTTTAGAAATGATGTGATTATTCGAGGTGGCGCTCCCAATGAAAACATCTATTTCCTAGATGGAGTCCCGATTCCCAACATCAATCACTTTTCAACACAGGGTAGTGCCGGCGGACCTGTTGGCTTGCTGAATGTTTCCTTTTTTGAAGGAGTGACACTAACCGCCAGTTCGTTTGGTGCTGAATACGATAACGTACTTTCCGGTATCCTTCAGTTTAATCAGCGGAGTGGAAACGCTCAGGAATTTACGGGAAACCTTAGAGTCAGTTCAAGTGAAGCAGCACTTACGGTAGAAGGTCCCCTTTTTAAAGGCGATCAAGACCGAGCTAAAACCACGTATATAGCATCCGTCCGCCGTTCGTATTTACAGCTGCTCTTTCAAGCAATCGGCCTGCCTTTTTTACCGGACTATTGGGATTACCAGTATAAAGTGAATCACGAAGTTGACCGATATAATAGAATCTACCTGACAGGTGTAGGTTCGATTGATGATCTTGCTATAAATGAATTGGATGACTTTGATCCAGAACAGGAAGCCACCCAAAACCAAATCCCCGTCATTACCCAAAATAGTAATACAGTTGGGGTTGGCTGGAAACGACAGTTCAAAGATAATTCCGGTTTTATGGAGACCGTTTTGAGCAATAATACCTTGGGCAACAGCTTTTTCCGTTATGATGATAACGTGAATGAAACCGGTCTGTATCTTAAAAATGAATCTCGGGAAACAGAAACTCATCTTCGGTATAACGCTACTAAATTTATGGGGAATTGGACGTACTCAACAGGCTTCCAGGCTATCAACTCTGACTATTCAAATGCTACTGAAGACTTGGTTAATAATCGTCAGTTCGAAACCGACCTTAATTTTTTCCGATACGGGTTATTTGCTCAAGCCTCATCGAATGCATTCAAAAACCGGCTTACATTTTCTTTAGGGGCAAGGGCCGATGGGAATACATTCAGCAATACGGGCAATGAACTTTACAGAACTATAAGTCCACGAGCGTCCATTTCCTATAAACTCTCGGAAGATCAAAACTGGACAGCGAATGCCTCAGTCGGCCGATACTATAAAATTTTACCCTACACTACACTTGGCTTTCAGGATAATAATGGGAATTTCATAAATAAAAATTCTGACTATATACAAAGTGATCATGCTGTGTTAGGGCTCGAATATCTGTTGAATAAATCATCCAGAATTTCCGTTGAAGGGTTTTTTAAAAAATATGATGACTACCCAATTTCAACTACCGACAGTGTATCTCTAGCTAATAAAGGCGGTGGTTTTGAAGTCTTTGGCAGTGAGCCCATCATAAGTCAGGGAGAAGGAAGAACGTATGGTGTGGAGCTCTTATATCAACAAAAGTTCACCGGGAAATTTTATGCGGTAACAGCCTTTACATTCTATAAAAGTGAGTTCACTAATTTGCTGGGAAACGATTATGATCCGGCGGTTTGGGACAATGGAGTTCTTATCTCATTACTGGGAGGTTACAAGTTTGGCAATAACTGGGAAGTAAGCGGGCGGTACCGTTATCTTGGGAAAGCCCCATACGCTCCGGTCGATCAGGAAGCTACACTCAATAACTACCCGGCTGTTATTTTAGACTACAACCAATTAGGTTCTGTTCGACTCGATCCCTTTAGCCAACTAGACATCAGAATTGACAAGAAGTGGAGTTTTACGAAAATCAGTCTTGATGTATTTCTTGAAATTCAAAATGTGCTTGCTCAAACCGGTCCCTCCGAACCACGCTATGGGTTAGATCGAAATGAAAATGGTGAAATCATCACACCCAGAAATTTAATTCGAGTTGATTTGTCTCAGGATGCCAGCGTGCTACCCTCTATTGGTCTTGTATTGAATTTTTGATATTTCCAGTTTCAATACATATTACAGCTTATCGAAATTTAAAATGCTAAAGCATACATAACGCCATGGATTTAAAATTAGCTAAAAAACACTTTCTAGTTTGTGGAGCTTCAAGTGGCTTTGGACGGGCGGTGGCAGAACAACTACTTCACGAAGGAGCTCATATTATAGCTGTTGCCCGAAGAGAAGAAAAGCTGGATGAACTGATGAGCTCACATCCTAATCAAGTCAAAAAACTGGTTCGGGATTTATCGGATCAAGAAACTTTAACTGAAATTGAATCCTTAGTTTCAGCACTACAACTTCATGGTGTTTTAATTAATGCCGGTGGACCTCCTGCTCTTTCAGCCATGGAAACTACTCTTGATCAATGGGATGAAGCTTATCAGTCTGTGCTTAGGTGGAAAGTAGATCTTACAAAAAGACTTATTCCTCACTTTAAGGAAAATCAGTATGGCCGGGTTTTATTTGTTGAAAGTCAGTCTATAAAGCAACCCATCCCTTCTCTGGTATTGAGTAATGCATTTCGTGCAGCTGTTGCAGGTTTTGCCAAAACCCTTGCGCTTGAGATAGCTGGATCTGGAATCACCATAAACATTATAGCGCCGGGATCACATGAAACCCCTGCTATTGACCGCGTTATTAAGAAAAGGGCTGAGGACTCCGAAAAGAGTTTTGATGAGGTTAAAGCTGAACTAGAGAAAAGCATTCCTGTAGGAAGAATGGGTACCGGTGAAGAATTTGCTTCGTTGGCGGCTTGGTTACTATCTCCTCATTCCGGCTATGTGACCGGGCAGACCATTAGCCACGATGGTGGAAATATAAAAGGATTGTTTGGTTAAGAAGCTCCAAACCAAGATCAATTTAGCACAGTAAAATAGGCCACGGCTTTAGGCTGAAAACTTCGCAGGCGAAGCTGAAACTGCTCCGCTGTTTGCTCAATATCCGGCGTTACAAAACCCGTCTCGTCTTCCAGTATTTTTGAATAGAGTACGTAAACTTCGTAAGGTCTGACCTTTTCCACTTCAGCAAACTGCTCAATGGGAACGTCAAACTTGATGGTAACAGAAGAAGGGTTGTAGTTTACATTTTGCCCCCTTGGAAGTCCACGGGTTCTGATATATACTGTAGTTTCACCCTCCGTAAATTCAGATACATTCGCTTCGTATGAGACCTCTCTTTCTGAGAGCTCAATCACTCCTTCTGAATCTTCCAGACTTAGTATTGTAGAAATATCTTCTCTTACACCTGAGAGCTTCAGCGTATCCTGAATTTCCCATTCAGTTATATCACTAATTTTGGATTGTGCCCCGGTAACGGTAATGCTGTCCGGACTAAACACCGGTTCTCCAACCAATCCATATCGATTCTGAAAGGTAATGTCGGTATTAATTCTCACAGGCACTTTTTTGGACACCTTCAGCTCCATGTTAACGGAAAGCAAAAGAGGCTGTACTTTGGCAATATCTATATCCTGCAAATAACTTAGCCGTTGACGCACCTGATCAAATAGATTGATCTCACTTTCTTCGATGTTGATGACGACGGTCGGTGGGTCGTTATATAAATTAAGCAACTGCCACCCATCCCCTGAAACTCCAACTTGCACAAATTCAGGAAGATCTTCCGTCAATGCCATGCTTTCAGGAATATTTCCGGGCTCTACCGGAATGTTGATATTAATGCTAAAGCTGCCATTCAAATTCACGATAAACCAGAGAGAAACAGCCATGATATAAGCTGCGATAAAAACAATGATTTTTTCACGGCGATTAAAACGCGCTTCCGTTTCTTCATCTCCGGGCTTGGTTCCGGGTATGAGAAAGTTCTTAATGCGTTTTACAATTTCGTTATCTGTGATTTCAGCCATAGCCGAATATAGATGCAGGATTCAGGTTAGTCAACTAGCTGCGAACAATGATATCTCCGATTATGTCGCCTTTTACTTTTGAATTTAGTTTTTTGGCAATACTAAATCGATTTCCGTGAATTTCATGACGCCATGAAGGATGCTTAACGCGCATAACCAGTTTATTACCCTCAAAATGAAGGTCTTCCACTTCAGATGCCATCCTCTTGCCAACAATATCTTCAAATGCAGACAATATCATCCCTTGCTTCAATTTCTTTTTCTGGGGAAATTTCTCCAGGAAATCTTCTAATACAGAACTCAGGGATTTTGGCGGATCGAATCTCATTTTCTAACCTCGGTTATATTGCCATCTTTCACTTCATAAAAGCGATTGTTCACACCATCAAAGTTAACATAATCTTCGAAGGGAATGGGATTAGCTGAAGTTATAAATATTTGACCTTTATGTTGTTGAAGTGCATCCAGTAAAATTTCGGTTTTTTTAAGGTCTAAATCACCGAACACATCATCCAGCATTAGGATGGGGAGATCGTCCAGTTCGTCCGAATAATAATGCAACTGAGCCAGCTTCAAAGACAGCTTGAACAAGCGGTGCTGCCCTTGCGAACCAAACCGACGAAGTTCAAAATCATCCAGATAAAAAATAATTTCATCCCTGTGTGGACCTACTGACGTATACTCCCTATCGATTTCTTTAGGCTGAACTTTTTCCAACTGTTCATAATATTCTTTCTCAATAGCTTTAACATCCGTGCTGGGTTCGCAGAAAGTCTGGTATTCTAAATTTGTGGTCAGATCCATTCCCGATACCATCGCGTAATCTTTGGCGAGATACTCTTTTAGGTTCTCAAGTACTTCATGTCGCTTTGCTACAATTCTGGAACCGACTTCCACGAGTTGCACATTCCACGGTTCTAAATACGCCTCCAAAACTGAAACCGGGCCGCGATATTCCTGTAATAACGAATTCCGCTGTTTTCTGACTTTCCGGTATTCAATCAAATCGCGAAGGTAGGCAGGTGAAATCTGGCTTATAAAAGAATCGATAAATGAACGGCGTTCTGCAGGCCCTTCCAGTGTTAGCTTCTTATCGTCTGGGGTTAGAGTTACAACAGGCACCATTCCGATCAGATCTGAAAGGCGCTCAAGCGGAGAATCATTTACGAAAATCTTTTTCCCATCCCCTCGGGAATATGAACAAGCAACATCAAACTCAGAACGAATCTGCCCTTCAAAATGACCATTAATCATGAAATAGCTCTCATCCTGATTAACCACATACATGTCGGTATTAGATACAAAACTTCGGGACATACACAGATAATGGATGGCATCAATTAGGCTTGTTTTACCTGAACCATTCGGCCCTGTAATTACATTGAGGTTCGGCGCCCAATCCACCTTTGTGCTCAGGTGGTTCCTGAAATTTGTGAGTTCTGTGTGAGTATTTCGCATACGCTACATGGTACGCATTCTGAAGGTTTTAAGCAGAACCATTTCCCATAAAAAGAGCCGACCTTCGCTAAAAAAGTCGGCTCAAAAAGTTACTGTAATATAAGTATGTACTCAGTTAGAGCGATTTCAAACCCATTCCTTACAAAATATTTTCTAATCTACTTTGTGAGGATCATTTTCCTGGTATAAGATGTACCATTTACATCTAGCCGGTACATATAAATTCCGCTCGAAAATGAAGAAGCATTCCAAACTTCTGAGTAGGCTCCGGCTTTCAAAAAGCCCTCTTTTAATACTGAAACTTCCCGGCCAATTACATCAACAATACTTAGGCGAATATTAGCATTCTCTGCCAGCTCAAATTTAATGGTGGTTACGGGATTAAAAGGATTGGGATAGTTTTGAGAGAGTGAAACACCGCTTGGCAAATCATCATCTTTCTCATTAGCCACACTTACTCCATTTTGAGAACCGGGAGTTCCACCATAAGCTGTAGAAACAGCCCAGCTTTCAGGTAAGGCATTATCTGAGTCAGCACTTTTCAACTCAAGAGTAAAGCCCGTGCCGTCTGCTTCTTCAGGCCATGGAGCCTCATCATCGTATTCAACTTGATCAATCAAAACACCAGACTGGTCAAAAATCCGAACCTGATCACTTCCTCCTGCCAGACCAAAACCCATATCTCCCAGCAGTGATTCTCCTAAACTCAGGCTGCTGTAGACAGCCTCAAAATCCGCTTTACTCTGGGTGATTACGAGATGTCCTCCACCACTGAGAATAGTGTTTGCCGGAAATTCAAACTCGTGAGTATCATCTTCATCTTTTAAAACCCACCCTCCAATATTAATCTCGGTCAAAGACTTGTTATACAATTCTACCCAATCCTGAGGATCATTTTCATCTTCCCCATTGTACATAATTTCGTTAATAACCACATTGGTGTTATTGGTCGTGCTTACCTCAAATTGAGCAGTTACTGAAGGGGTTTGATTTGACTGAACCTCAATCGTCCGCTCTGGGGAACTGACATCTCCCGTCCATCCCACAAATTTATAGCCTGCTTTAGGAATGGCAGTAATCTTTATGGGCACATCCTGAAAATACTTTCCATTCCAAGGGTATGAACTTGGCTGAAGTCGGTTAACCCGAACTACGCCCTGCTCATTTCCTGATACACTTACCCGGACAATGTTTCTTTCCCCAACCCCAAAAAATGATGTGATATGGGATTCCACAAAACCCCCACGACGATCTGCAAAGTCCCGTAGTACCTGAACATTATTGTTCCAATTATCTATAGAGCCACCCCACCTCTGCTGATGCGTTGCCATCTCATTTTCAATTTGCGCCGAAAGTGAGTCAATGACTGAATTTATATTTGGTGCGTTGAATGAGGAATTCAATAAATCAGCATAACGGTTTATAAATTCATGTTTGAATGAATCATTTTCGAGAAATTTTCTAAACATATAGGTAGACCAGGGTGGATTTGGCCAATCGGGACCATTCGGGTCAGTTGCAAATTGAAGCATGTTCTGTTCGTAATTCTGTCCATACATGCTAAAACCGAAATCAGTGTCATAAATAATCCATCTCCATTGGGCACCACTTTTTCGTTCTCTCCAATATCTCAGGTTATTACCCGGCCAATCTGTGTTAGAAAAGAATGTTTCAGCGACCATATAGTCGATGTAGCTGTCCAGTTCTACTTGCTCAGCAACTTCTTCATAGTCAGCCTGAGTCTGCATATTAGCATTCTGAAGAGCATTCATAAACTCACTGTAAGCTTCAGTTCCACCATGCTTGGCTTCGCCATTGTTTTCAATCAAATCCAGATCATCCGTATCTACATCATGATTTGAAGCAATGAAGTGTTCGTTAATTTTCTCCCGGATATTCTGAATGCCCCAATATTCTCCATTCATATAAACAACCACAGGCTGATAGGCTTGGTAATCAAGCTCCAGCCCTTCAACTAATGTTTTCATGAGTGCATCACGAAACTGCGTGTTATTGAAATCGTTTCCTGAATTCCTTAAAACTATAGATTCAAACGTTTCAATTTCTTTTTCCTTGAACAAACGATACTCTAAATTAGGTATCCCATATTCGCCCCTGAAAAGAATAGCCAGTGATTTCTGAGGCTGCGTTCGGCTGCATCCGCCAAACATTCTAGCCCCTGCATTTTCACCAAATGCACGATTTCCTTCTTCATCAAAAAGCTCTAAATGAATTGGGATCTCCCAATCCTGATTCCAATTTACAGGTCCGTTGCTGCAATTTCCTGTAATACCATTAGTGCCTTGCACATAAATCCCGGACTCATCACTCCATAGATTATCCGGCTCTGTAACTACTGAGACAACAGGAAGATCATGCGTCCTATCAATGATAAATGTTTCGGTAACCACTTCACTTGGAAGTTTATCTTGCTCTATCGCTCTTAACCTAAACGTAGTTGTTTCAGATATCGATACCGGAGATAACAGAACCTGCGACGATGTTGTTGGAATAGACCCGTTTGTTGTATAGTAAACGTCACCGCCAAGATCAGAACCTAATGCCACCTCTATTCCCGATGAATAGAACCCTCCGGATTGTGATAAGCTTGGTACTGCCGTCCGGGCCTGATAAAATTCCCCTGTATTTTCTTCCATAGGACTTGGAGAAGTAAAAATCCCCCAGCCATTCTCCGCTTCACCATTACGGCCATATGATTCCCCTGCTAATAGTTCCGGAACTGCAGCCTGATCTACTACGCTTCCCTCGGGGCTCGTTAAAAACACAGTTTCTCCGGATGAACTGATTTTAAAATTTGTATGAGGGTAAGCAACCTCAACAGCTTCAAGTTTAGTTTCAACAGCAACTCCTCTGGAATTATCAGTAGGGTTGGTATACGCCAAGGTTAAAAATGGAATTATAGAAAGATCGGATGATCCGGAATCAAAATTATGTACCTGTATAGCTAATATATTTTCGCCTGGCTGTAGCAAGTTTTTATAATCGTCAAGAGAAATAGATTCTAACTCTCCGCCTTTAGCTAATATTGGTTCTATAAAAGTAGAAGCGGTAGCATTATATGCTAATGGCGCCACTCCATTCATATTTTGCCGTGAAACTTCCTCCCCGTTTAAATATGCTACATACCCGTCATCGAAATCTATGTGCAACAACATCCGGCTTATATTTTCGGGATCGCTGACCGTAAATGAAGTTCTAGAGAATACAGAGATCGTTCCCGGTGGAACCTCGGTAGCATCATCCCCATCTCCAAAACCAATGCCAAAAGGCCCACTTTCCCAGCTCTCATCATCAAAGTCTATATCTACCCAAGAGTTACTTACTATTGATGTGGGAATGAGGTATTGAGTCTCATCATTTTCTCTGATGATTGTTTCCCAAAAAGCAGTATAGCCTTTACGGTCTTTATCGGAGGCAAAAATAAGGTGATAAGATCCGGGCTCAACAATAACTTCAGGCATTTCCCATTTGAACAAATCTTCGGGATCATCAGAAACTCCATACCCGGTTAAATCTACGGCCTCAGAACCGGCATTATAGAACTCAACCCAATCAGGGCTATCCCCATCTTCGTCAGCGACTCCTCCTGAGTTACTGGAAACTAGCTCATTTATTACGACCTGACTAAAACCGGATCCAACAGTGATAAAGAAAAATAAAATATTGAACCAGAATATTTTGAAGCGAGATGATGTGCTGATTTTCATTTCTAAAAAGGCTTATTAGGAACTTCTGTTACTTTAATATAGCCTTATTTCCCAAAAACAAACGGTAGAAATCACCAATCGAAAATGGATAATATTTAGAGTGTTTTCAGCTTTCTTTTTCTCCTGAAGGCTGAAATTGAAGTTCCAATTCCCACAGAGGCGAACAGGAGTCCGAATAGAATTACGAAAATGGAAATAGCCCAATTGAATATCCCTTTATCAATGATGGCTTTATTGTGATTATCAGGTTGATGCAAAACTTCTACATGTTCTCCCCTGCTGTAAGAGGGAGGACTACTTCCTACATCATGAGTAAACCTGATCGCCTCAAAAGATCCGGTAGGCGAATATTCAACAATCGGGTAATAGGTATAGCCATCATCACTGCTTCTTTCCTCAAGATCTACAACTATGCCTGATGCCGGCACCGCTGTTTCCAAAAAGTGATAGCGCTCAACCCCCAGGTACATTCCCAAAGCAACAACACCAAGGCCGACAACAGTAAATATTGGACCGATAATTTTCAAGTCCCCTTTTTGATTAGTACTCACTTCCTGCATCCTGGCAGGCTCTCTTATTATTTCTTTTTCTTCTGCCTCCTCTTTCTTATCGCTTTTTAAAACCTCTGTAAATTCATCCACAGAATCGATTCCTTTAGATTTTAAACCCCTTCGAAACCACAAAGCAATCAGCACAAATACACCCAAAGAGTACAGTACATTCCAAATAGAAAAATTGAACATGGCCAAGAACACAGAGCAAAAAATCCCTCCGAAAACCATCAAAAACAGTCCTACGAAATAAGGCGTGTTTGATTTGAGTCGTGGCGTCTTACCCGCTATGTAAATTACCTCTACTTTCTCCCCAATTTGATATTGCGGACGCCCCGAACCATACCGGCCCGTAAAATCACCAAAGTAACTTTCAACAACAGGTTGGTAGGTCTTATTTCCCTTTGAGCCTTTTTTGACTTTGAATCCCGTTACTTTTCCGGTTGTCTCCAAAGCAATACGTACGTACCTGATATGATCAAATATCAGGTAAACCCCCAGAAAGAGCACGAAGCTTCCGATAAGAAAAAATAAAATTTCCATATCCCCATTTAACAAAAGGGCATAAAAAAAGCCATCACAAATGTGATGGCTTTGAAACTTTACATTCTCGAGCTTTTATAATCCAAAGGCGTCGTGCCCTAAGAAAATAGCAGAGTCACCCAGTTGCTCTTCAATACGAATCAATTGATTGTATTTAGCAATTCGGTCAGTTCGGCTCATAGAACCTGTTTTAATTTGACCGGCATTTGTAGCTACTGCAAGATCTGCAATAGTTACATCTTCTGTTTCTCCTGATCGGTGAGAGATAACAGCAGTGTATCCATTCTTATGGGCCATCTCGATCGCATCCAGTGTTTCCGTGATGGTACCGATTTGGTTCACTTTGATAAGGATAGAGTTGGCAATGCCACGCTCAATACCTGTGGCCAATCGCTTAGTGTTGGTTACAAAAAGGTCATCCCCAACAAGCTGAACTTTATCACCAATGGCTTCCGTCAGTTTTTTCCATGCATCCCAGTCATCTTCAGCAAGACCGTCTTCAATAGAGATAATTGGATATTTGTCAACCCAGGTGCTCCAGAATTCAACCATTTCATCTGTATCTTTTTTAGATCCATCACTCCACTTAAATTCATACAGACCTGTTTCAGTATTGTAGAATTCTGAAGCAGCAGGATCTAACGCAATCAATACATCTTCTTCAGGAAGATATCCTGCTTTCTCGATCGCAGTTAAAATAACTTCAACAGCTTCTTCATTTGATTTGAGGTTCGGAGCAAATCCACCTTCATCACCAACTGCCGTGCTATATCCTTTTTCAGAAAGAACTTTCTTCAGGGTATGAAATACTTCGGCTCCAACCTGTAATGCTTTGCTGAAAGATTCAGCTCCGGCAGGCATAATCATAAATTCTTGAAGATCAACACTATTATCAGCATGAGAACCACCGTTGATAATATTCATCATTGGGAGTGGCATTACTTTGGCATTCACGCCGCCAACATATCTCCACAAAGGCATTCCCAAGTCTTCAGCAGCAGCTTTAGCGCATGCCATTGATACACCTAAAATCGCATTTGCTCCCAGCTTAGCTTTGTTTGGAGTTCCGTCTAATTCAAGCAACAAATCATCTAAGTCAATTTGATTAAAAACAGATCGCCCGCGGAATTCGTCTGCGATTGTTGTATTCACATTTTCAACGGCTTTAAGCACGCTTTTCCCGAGATAGTAATCTTTATCCCCATCGCGTAGCTCAACAGCTTCGTGTTCACCTGTAGAAGCTCCTGATGGAACCGCGGCACGACCAACGGTGCCTGTTTCTAAAGTTACATCCACTTCAACAGTGGGATTTCCCCGCGAGTCGATGACCTGTCTTGCATGAACGTCTTCAATAAAACTCATTATAATTTCTCCGATTTGTAGTTAGTGAGATTAATTACTTTAAGGTACTGCGATTTAACATGTACTTAAAGCCATTTCGCCTGAAGTTTTGTAACTTTGTTGAAGATTTGATTAACATTTAAAACTTATTTTGCTTTGACACCACATCCCTGGGTTATTCTTTTTGATATTGACGGCACACTTCTGTCTGTTGACAGTAAATATAACCGAAGCCATCTTCGAAGAATTTTAGATGAGCTCGAAATTCATTATCCGGATATGGAGAAGGATTCTTTTTCCGGACGAACCGACCATGATATCTTTAGCTCTTTTTTAGTTAATCATGAATTTGATGAGTCTTTGTATAAAGAATATAAATCACGTTATCTGGAGTACATGGAAAATGTATTGCTAACTAAGAAAGAATATGTCAATCGCATCGATGATATTGACGAGGCTTTGGAATTCTTTTTTAATGGTGATTTTATTTGCGGCCTTCTCACCGGGAATTATCCCCAAGCTGCACAGATTAAACTCAAAGCAGCAGATATCAGCAGAGATTTTTCCTTTGGAGCTTTCGGTGAATTCGAAAAAGACCGAAATAAACTTCCAAAAATTGCACTAGATCAGGTTGAGAAACTCTATGACTTTTCTCCCGAGCCTTCGCGGTTTATTGTTTTAGGTGATACTCCACGGGATGTGATTTGTGCTAAGAAAGCAGGAATGAAATGCGTTGCTGTTACCACCGGTAAATATACCCGGGCTGAGCTAGCCGAACATAATCCCGACGTTATTATCGACAGCTTAGCTAATCCGGAAGAATGGTTTTCTCAGGTGAGCAATTAATATTTGTTACCACATCCAGCCAAAGATGAAGCTGATTTGAGCCGTACCAAAATACTTCCTCGGATCATTAGCTTTTTCAAGAGGCGCAAAAGCGTCCGGGCCAACTTGAACTGAGGTTGGTCCTAGTCCACACGGATTTGTTGGAGCCATCCCTATTCTGGTTAAGTCAGGCTGACAAGGTTCTAATACCTGAATTCCATCAGCAAAGTAATTCATCGAATACCCAAACTGAATGGTTGAAAGGTTTGAGAAGTTTTCACCGAAATCAACTCCTATCACAAATTCTCCTCCTAAACCCCAATGAGTTTCGGATTCGTCAAAGCCTGAGAATACATCATTGATTCGTTCAGAATAGCCATAGATAGCCGCGTCATTTTCTCTGAATCCATTTTCAGAACTGTCATTAAAGTAGGCGTACGATAAAGCAAAAGTAGGCCCCACACTTAAAGAACTGAATACCCGGAAGTTATCAGAAATGTCTTCTGCGAAGAATCGTTTTTTCAATCCAATATGTAACGGAACTGCCAGTACACGTTTATACTTTTCAGGAACGGTCTTGAAACCAAAGTAATAGTCAATGAATGTTTGTTCTGTAGGATCTTTAAGTCCAATAATCTTCAAAGAGACGAGAGCTTCAGAATATGAGTTTAAGCCGAATCTAAATTGTCCTCCTGCCCCAAAACCAAAATCACTCAGAGAGAGATTAATACCAAAGCCGGTTTTATATCCTTCGTCAAATAGGTTTCTCGGAACTTCCTTTTTTTCCACTTCAGGTTCTCCAAATTGCGCAATAACTGGGTGCGACACTCCAATAAGTAGAAATAAAAGAGTATACGTGATCAAATTTTTCATTAAAAAATCGGGTTTTTGAACGTTTTAAGTACATTATCTGTAACTAAAACGAAATTTTATTCATTTTCTTATTGCCTTAAAGCAATAACCTGTTATTTTCAGCACAAATTTTGATTTACAAAACATTCCTTTAAAATAATTAATTCAAGCTACAAAGCATGAATTCACACACAACTTATTTTGTATTTGGGCCAACTGCAACGCTACGCAGAATGTCTTCTAAAATGTTCAAAGAGCATCCGCCTAAATTCCTTTACGAATATTCACCTGAGGGTTCTTCAGAAACGATTTATGTAGCCGTTTATGAAGAATATGAAAAACAGATTAACTCAAGTGTTACGCTTACTTGTATTGTCGAAAGCTTAGGCAAGCATAATAAAATTGTTCTTAAAAAGACCGGTGGTCGCATGGGATTTCGGGGAAGTTCTCTCTCGGAAGAACGTAATGTAGAATCCAACGTTATTGATTTTGTTCTGGATTTTTCAAAACGCCATGGCTTAACGCTTCAGGAAGAGCAGCCCCCGAAGCAAGCCGAGGAAGAATAATTCATGCCTAAAGTTCCTTCCGTATGGACGGTTCTTAGCATGCTGGAGTGGGCGACTGAGTTTTTTGAAGAAAAAAACGTTAAGTCACCACGGATGAGTATCGAGTGGCTCCTTGCAGATGTACTTTCCGTTAAACGACTGGATCTTTACTTGGAATACGACCGTCCGCTTTCTACTGCTGAACTGAATGAATTACGCCCAAAGGTGAAACGCCGTTCTCTTCACGAACCTCTTCAATACATTACCGGTGAAACTGATTTTCATCATGTTCATATCAAAGTTGAGCCCGGGGTACTTATACCCAGACAAGAAACCGAAGAACTTGTTGCCTGGATTCTTGAGCTATATCCCAAAGACACAGAGCTAACTGTTTTAGATGTTGGAACAGGTTCGGGTTGTATACCGATAGCGTTAAAAAACTCAAGGCCAAATTGGAACCTCTATGCTACTGATGTTTCAGATAAAGCTATAGAGATTGCGAAAAGTAACGCATCATATAACGAAGTAGAAGTTGAGTTTGCAAAGGATGACTTATTCCAGCCTGCACAATTTTCCGGCCTCAAATTTGATCTCATCATATCCAATCCTCCATACATCCTTCCTTCAGAAAAATCTAATCTTGACGAAGAGGTTAAGAACTATGAACCGGAGGAAGCCTTGTTCTGTGAATCCACCCAAAAAATGTATGGTGCTATAGAAAAATTAAGTACTCAATTACTGTCCAAAAATGGAGCTTTGTTTTTAGAGCTTCATGAAGATACCGCTCAGGAAGTACAAGAGCTTTATGTGGAGAGTAATTGGGAGGTAAACTTAAAGAATGACTATGGAAATAAGCCCAGGTTTTTATTAGCAAAAAAACTTGACTTGGGGTGATTTTTTTTAATGACGAAATCACCCTAAGTATGTAAATTAAAAATGTGGAAAACTTGTGGAAAAGTATTTTACCCGTGTTTTACTCCCATTAAAAAAAGGTCATTTCCTTGTTACGGCAATGTTACGCGCTGTCAAGTAGATTTTTAGAATTAATTGCTAAAAAACACAAACCACTGCTGCGCAATACTTTACAGGTTATAAGTAAATGTGGATAACTTTTTGAAAACACCCTAAAGTAGGTTTGACAAGTGTTCAATAAATTGCCATTTTCTCAGCAGTACAAAATCAGCAATAAAGTTTTTTTCTGTGGATAACTGGTTTTGATTTGATCTAAGAACAATAAGTATTTACCTCCAGGGGGATAAGGGAAATTGCACGAGCTTTCGGTTGAATCGGCATGGGAAAAGTGCCTCGATATTATTAAGGACAACATTAGCTACCAAAAGTATAAGTCATGGTTTGAACCTATCAAACCTGTATCCCTTAAAGATGGAACCCTAACTGTTCAAGTACCCAGCCAATTTTGGTACGAATGGTTAGAAGAGCACTACTATAATATGCTGCGCTCAACGCTCGCCAAAGTTCTTGGACCTGAAGGAAAATTGGAGTACTCCATCGTAATGGAGAAGTCAGATCAGTTTGAGCATAACCGTTCAGTAAGAATGCCCCAAAGACCGATGGGACCCGTGCAGCCTCAAGAGTCAAGTGGATATCCTGAGTACCACCCTGAACGAATTGAAAATCCTTTTGTAATACCCGGGATCAGAAAGACCAAAATAGATTCGAACTTAAACAACAATTACGTTTTTGAGCGCTTTATTGAAGGTGACTGTAATCGACTGGCCCGTTCCGCTGCCATGGCAATTGCTGATAATCCCGGAAGTAATTCCTTCAACCCATTTTTTGTATATGGACCAACAGGTTTAGGGAAGACTCACCTTGTTCAAAGTATCGGGAATAAGATAAAAGAGAAGTTCGGGGATGAGAAGTCAGTACTATATATATCATCCGAAGCTTTTACGAATGAGTTTGTTCATTCTATTCGAAATAACCGAGCCAGTGAATTCTCCATGTTCTATCGCAACATTGATGTGTTGATGGTAGATGACATTCAGTTCTTCAGTGGAAAAGAGAAAACTCAGGAAGAATTTTTTCACATTTTCAACGCGCTTCACCAAGACGGAAAACAAATTATTCTAAGCAGTGATCGCGCTCCCAAAGATGTTCCAGATATTGAAGAACGACTTATTTCCCGCTTCGGCTGGGGACTTAGTGCTGATCTTAAAATGCCTGAATACGAAACCCGCTATGCTATTCTCGAACGTAAAGCGAATGACAACGGTATAGAAATTGATCCACAGATTATTGAGTTCATCGCTCACAACTTTAAATCAAATGTTCGGGATTTAGAAGGAGCAATCATCAAACTCTTAGCTCACGCTTCATTGCAAAGCATCGATGACATTGATTTGGCTATGGCCAAACGAGTGCTCAAAGACATGGTCAAAGATTCCAACACACAGATTTCCATTGAATCTATCCAAAATTATGTGTGTGATTACTTTGGTATTGACACCAATAAAGTTCGCGAGAAAACCCGGAAGCAAGAAATTGTTGAAGCAAGACAAATCGCGATGTATCTCTCCAAAAAATTCACCAAGTCTAGCTTAAAGACTATTGGACTGCATTTTGGCGGACGAGATCATTCTACCGTAATTCATGCTATCTCAACGGTTGAGGAGCGTATTTCAACCAGTGCAAAGCACAAGCGTATGGTTGAAGAACTTCATCAGCGTATCGAAGTCGCAAGCTTGTAATCATGGATTCCCTCTCTGTTATAGGAATGAAATTCCATGGACTTCACGGAGTTCAAGAACAGGAAAAAATTGAGGGTAACGACTTTGAGGTGGACGTAGTTTTCCAATCTGATTTGTCAAAGGCAGCTTCCACAGATAATCTTGAAGATGCTATCAACTACACCAAAGTTCAGGAAATAACCGCATCGGTAATGCATGGAGACTCGGTTGATCTAATTGAACGACTCTGTTTCGACATTGGGACTAAACTCGCAGAACACTTCAAAGAAGCAGAAGAACTTGAAGTATGCGTTCGGAAGCTAAATCCTCCGATTAAAGCTCCCGTTGCTTATACTGAAGCGAGGATGTCATGGCCCAGGTAGTGATTGCACTGGGTTCAAATCTGAATGATCCTCATCAACAATTACAGAAAGCTTCAGCCTTTTTAGAAAACCTCTCGGATTCACAACCCCAAACTTCCAATATCTATAAATCGGAACCGGTAGGTCCTTCAGAAAATGATTTTCTGAATGGAGTGATTGTCATAGAAACCGATCTCTCTCCTGAAGAATTATTCGAGAAGCTCAAAGCTCAGGAAAAAAATCAAGGCCGTCCCTCCCGCTATCCCAAATGGACTGCCCGAACTATTGATTTGGATATTATTGCCTATGATAACTTGGTCATTGAAACAGATAGCCTTATCATTCCCCATCAGGAATACACCCGGCGTTTGTTTGTGTTATTGCCGCTAAGCGACGTTTTTCCTCAATGGAAAGATCCTAATTCCGCACAGCACATTAGTACACTCATTGAAGAAGCGCCGAGTCTCGAAATTGTTAAAACTACATTGAACTGGTAGCTGATGCCCAACTCCTATGATTTTATTGCCATTGAAGGTGTGATTGGAGCAGGTAAAACTTCTCTTGCCACTTTGTTGGCTGAGCGCCGGAACGCGCGCCTTGTTTTGGAAGAGTTTGAAGACAATGCTTTTTTACCAAAGTTTTATGAAGACCGTGAGCGATACGCCTTCCAAACACAGCTGGCTTTTTTAGCGAGCCGTTTTAAGCAACAGCAAAATATGATGAGCCAGGATCTGTTTCATCAATTTACGATTTCGGATTACATTTTTGATAAGGACCGAATTTTTGCCCGGCTGAATCTCGATCAGGATGAGATGGCCTTGTACGACAACATTTTTAATATCATGACCGGAATTGCCCCACAACCTGACCTGATAATTTACATACAGTCATCCATCGAACGGCTGATGGAGAACATCAACAATCGCGGTCGTGATTATGAGCGGAATATCACCCCAGAGTACCTAAAAGAACTTAATGATGCCTATAACCACTTTTTTCATCATTATAACCGGGCTCCGTTAATTGTACTGAATGCTTCCGAGATAGATTTTGTCAATAATGATGAGCACCTAGATTATATAGAAGAACAAATTTTTGAGAAACAGGTTCTTACTAACACTCATATTCATATTGCACCCTGAGTTATGCTAAAGTTTATTGTTTTCAGCATTGCGTTTTTCTTTTTGATGAGATATATCAACCGATTGTTCTTACCTTCCAAGAAACGCCAACAGAACTTCAATCCGTTTTCCGGAAGTTCTAGAAACGGGCGTAAGGATTTTAACGAAATTGAAGAAGCCGAATACGAAGATCTTTCTAATAAAGACAACTAAACACACTCCATGAATTTCGAAGAGAAACTAAATAAAGGATTTGAATTACTACGCGAAAAAGACATCGATTATGCTTTAGACGTAGCACGAGAGTTGCAGAAAGAAGAACCCGATTCCCACGAGGCTCACTACCTGGAAGCTCTGGTTATGCAGCAGCTTAATCAGTGGAGCCACAGTATTGAAGCCATTGAAAAAGCAATCAAGCTTGATGATGACAACGCCCCGTATTACAACCTTCGCGGTAACGTACGCATGCAGCTGGAAAAGCTTGACGGCGCTGAAGAAGATTTTGATAAAGCCATTGAGCTCAGCGACACCTCAGCCGCTCACCGTAATAAAGTGATGTTAATGCTGATGACTGATCGTGGTCAGGAAGCTATCCCCTATTTAATCGAGCGCATCAAAAAAGATCCAAAAGATGCCGAGAACTGGATCCTGATGGGTGACATGATTAACAAAGGCGGTCAACCCGATAAAGCTGCAACTTATTACGAGCAAGCGCTTAAGATCGATCCTGAAAACGATTATGCCAAGCGACAGCTTGAAGGCGAAGAAGAACTATAAAACTAAAGGCTAAAGTGAATCGTCTTATTATTGAATAAGAGCAATTCGCCTAAGCCTGACGTGAATGTCTGAACGGATGTACACTCAGCAAAACCCATTCATTTATTTGGATGGGTTTTTTTATGGGAATGAATTGAATTTTGAACCTTAAAAACGCTATATTTGTCGCCCTAGATTTACTACCAATGCTCACGTGGCGGAATTGGTAGACGCGCACGCTTGAGGGGCGTGTGACCTAACGGTTGTGGAGGTTCGACTCCTCTCGTGAGCACATATATTTAAACCGGGTTTTGCTTAGCAAATCTCGGTTTTTTTATGGCTTAGAATTGGGTTTTATAGCAGTAACTGCTTTTCAATTGCCTAATTAAGATTTTAACCATTTCCAATATTATAGTGGATAAAAGTAAAATAGTAATTCCCCATTATTACTTCTACATTGTACACTTAAACTTAATTACCCACCTGCTAGGTAAACTTTACTGAAAAGACGCGTTAGTCCAACTCCTTTCTTAAAAGAAATCTACAGGTGCATAAAACACATTTCTTATGCCACAACAAGGCAAAATAAAATTTTTCGATGCCCAAAAAGGATTTGGGTTTATCGATCCCGATGAAGGAAACAAAGACATTTTTGTTCACAGAAACAACGTTGAAAATCTTGGTTTTGATCAAGGTCTTGAGGATGGTGAATCCGTGGAATTTGAGGTCGAAGAGACCGACAAGGGGCTAAGCGCCATTAACGTGCGAAGCTTGGGTTAAGATAATCTGAATTATCCAACTTTGGATCCAAAGCCCCGGCAAAAATGCTGGGGCTTTTTTATTCATACAACCCCGCCAACTCCCACTTCTTAATCACATCTTCAATAAGGTTTCCGATTCGGATATTTACCCGCTTAAAATATTCATTGGCCTGAGTCTGGTCAAAAGTTGGGAAGCCATGCCCTGCTTCATACAAGCCAATGGACGAGGGAAACGGATAGGCCGACCATGTGCTTCCGCTTGGATATGGAGTGGTCATTTCTTCTCCGGTGTATCGGTCGGGGTGAATGTGATTCGGGACAATAGCTTGCACATAGCCGGTTTCATTAAAATCAATTACCTGACTCCTTGATACTCAAACATATTTAAGTTAAATACTATTGAATTAGTACTTAACTTAAGAATCCATATTCTACAGAATCCCGCTCATTTCTATTTCTCTATTTTTGCTCTTTATAAGCTGCACGTCCAGGCAACCTGCAAAAAACGCAGAGCCTTCCGAAATAAAAATCGATACCGTCTATCGGTTTATGGACTTTGAAACACATGAGGTTGGTCGGCCCGGAGACCTGACATTCCTGCCCAATGGAAACCTTGGTGTAGTAGACGGACAAACGAAGACCGTGCTCATTGTAAATGAGGAGGGCGAGATCCTTTCTACTTTTGGAAAGGAAGGCCGTGGTCCGAAAGAATTCATCCGTCTGACCCAAATATTAGTCACTGATAACCACATCAATATTGTGGATATAAGCCAATACAAAGTGCTGGAGTTTGATTTTGAGGGCAATTATATGGATAACTACGCTTACCAAAGCAGAGCTTTTGACCGGACTTTAGCTCTTGATGAAGGCCGGGTTTATTATACCGGAGCATCCGGAGAAAACAACAGCCTGATTAAGCGAGTAGATCCTGACGCAGATTCCGCCTTCTTTTTTGCTGAAGCCAAAGGTAGCTTAATCGAAGATATGGATATGGAAGCTACCCGAAATGAAATTAAAAAGGGCAACATCCCCCCTTACTTTAAAAATAATGCGAACCTGGTTTTAGGAGAGAATCACATCTACGCATTTCTTGACTCTTATAGCGAGCTGCGGAAGTATGATTTAAATGGAAACCTCATCTGGGAGAGAAAAATCGAACTTCCCGATAATCAGGTTTTATTCGATCAAATTGTGGAAGCCGCCACTAAAGTACCCAATGCCTTACCTTTTCTTCGCTATACGCAGGATGTGGACATAGTGAATGACATGGTCTATCTTTTGGGAAGCAATCCGGGGGAATCTCCCCAACATCTCACCGTTGTGAATGCCGAGGAGGGAAACATTGAAACTATCTATGAATTGCCCGGTTCTGATTATTACTTCACCAACTTTGCTGTACATCCTTCCAGCCAAAACATTTATTTTTCTGATATTATGAAGCGTACCGTGTTTAAAACCAAACTACCATAAATTATTCTCCATGAATTTATTTTCACCACCTGCCCTTTTTGTTCTGCTATCTTCCATCCTCCTTGTTTCAGCCTGTCAGAAAAAACCGACTGCCGACCAGACGGGAATTCAACGTATTGAAATAGACACCCTTCATACCTTCACAACGTTTGAAGAACACAATATCGCGCAGCCTTTTTCCATCAATATCTTGGAAAACGGGACTATTGCTGTTGTTGATTTTGGGCAAAAAAGCGTGAGTTTGCTGGAAAAGAATGGAGAGCTCATTACTGCATTCGGCAGAGAAGGAAGAGGTCCCGGTGAATTTATTCGCATCAGTAATATGATAGAAACCAATGGCGTCTTAAATATAACAGACAGCGACCTGGCACTCGTTTCCAGATACGATACAGAGGGGAATTATATCAGCAGCTACCCGTTTAAATCCAGTGGTATTTTAAATGACATTACATTGATAAAGGATAGCGTATATGTGGCATCAACAGGCGGTGATGATGGATCGTTATTGGCCATTACTGACCTCAGAACTGACAGCACAATAAAATTTGGCATATCAAAGACTGAAAGTATTGCCACTATAGATTTCCAGAAAAGCCTGACTCAACTTAAAAACGGAGAAATACCTGACTTTTTTAAGAACATGGTCACTCTAAGATCAAATAATGAGAATATTTATGCTTTCTTGAATTCATACAGCGAGCTTCATAAATATGATTCGTCCGGAAAGTTACTCTGGCAAAAAGAGTTACCTCTTCCCTACAACCAAGAGATTTTTGAAAGAACCGTAGAGCAGGCGAAGAATTCTCCCGGAGGGATTCCGGCTTTTAATTATATCACAGACTTTAAAGTTGTAGATGGCGAAGTTTACATCCTTACCAACAGAAGAAATCAGGATGACAGCCAGTTATTGATCAGGGTTACCGAGGATGAAAACATCACGCATATTTATACGCTGCCGGCAAGTGTTGGGTATCTTTCAAGCTTTGATCTTTTGCAAGCTGATGGCACGATCTATTTAACTTCTTCACATGATGGATTTGTTTATAAAGGGAGCATTCCTCTATAAACCTACTTCCACAAACACACCCTTTTCACTATGAGTAAGCACACTTTAAGCCCGGTATTTCTCCTATTAATAGCAGGTACATTCTTATGGTCTTGTACTGAGGAGTCAGATCAAGAGGCTGCTCATAGTATTCAAGAAATTACGATAGACACCCTCTATACCTTTGCTGATTTTGAGAAACAAAATATCGCTCAGCCTACCAATGTCGAGATACTCAATAATGACCTGATTTTGGTTTCTGATTATGCAACCAATTTAATTACTGCGATGGATAAGACCGGAGAGGTGAAGTTCGTTTTTGGCAGAGAAGGTCGTGGACCGGGTGAATTCCTGAACATCAATGATGTGTTTGAATTAGATAACCAGATCATGGTTTTTGATAATCACCTATATAAAATTTCAAAATTTAACTATGACGGTGAATTTCAAGAAAGCTATACCTTTCCTCCGGATATTTTTAATAAGGAAATTGCGCTATTCAATGACAGTATTTTTGTTGCTGGTTTTGATGGAATGGAAGACTCTTTATTTCAAATTAGAAGCTTTAGCTCAGACTCTAAACTAAAGTTTGGAAAACCTAAATTTAAGAGAAATGGAAACCTTAATATTAGCAAAAGCCTTAACCAGTTAAAGTCTGGAGAAATCCCCGACTTACTTAAAAACCAACATAATTTAGCTGTTAGTAAAAGTCATATATATGTATTTTTTGAAGTTTTTAGTCGGTTAAGAAAGTACGATCTATCCGGTAACTTACTCTGGAGTAAAACAATCGATTTGCCATATAATGAAGAAATTTTTGCACGGTCTGTAGAAAATGCAAAAACTCATTCAATCCCAAGATCTATGCCTGGCATCAACTATATCTTAGATTTCAAATGGTTTGAGGAAGGTCTTTTTATTTTAACTTCAAGCTCAATCAAAAAGGTTCAAAAACTTGTGAAGTTAGATCATAATGGCAAAATCAGGACCATGTATACGTTACCAGGTAGTGCTACCTATTATGATTTTGATATCAACTTCGAAGAAAACATCGCGTACTTCACGTCCTCAAATTATGGGATTGTTGGGAAAGCTTTATTAGAGTAAAGCCTACTCATACAACCTCGCCAATTCCCACTTAGTAATCACATCTTGAATCAGGTTTCCAATTCGGATATTTACTCGCTTAAAGTATTCATCGGCCTGAGCCTGATCAAAAGTTGGGAAGCCCTGCCCTGCTTCATATAAGCCAATGGACGAGGGAAACGGATAGGCCGACCACGTGCTTCCGCTTGGGTATGGAGTCGTCATTTCTTCTCCGGTGTATCGGTCGGGGTGAATGTGATTCGGGACAATGGCTTGCACATAACCGGTTTCATTATTTCCGGCATGTCCGCCGTTTTCCCCAAATACTGCAAAGGTATCTTCGGAAGCCACGCTCCACCAGTTGACCACCAAAATCCGAACTTCCAAAGCTTGAGAAAGCTCGTTGGCTACGCTTTGCAAAATAGCCGTTTGTGGTCCGCCGTGACCATTCAGAATAATGATGTTCTTGAATTTATTTTTAGCCATTCCGCGAATGATATCCCCCACAAAACCTCGGTATGATTCTTCACTGATCGCAAACGCTCCAGGATAACCGGCCAGACTTCCGGTAACCCCGTAGTTCAGCGTTGGGGCAATCATGGCATTTACTTCTTCCGCCAGTGCCTTAGCCATAGCCTCAGGGGCCAGGTTATCCGATCCATTTGGGATCACGCCATGCGGTTCCAACGTTCCTACGGGAAGCAGCACCGTTTCAATTTGGCTGGGAACCACTTCAGCAAACTCCATCCAGTTAATGAGATTCATTTCCCGGGTAGTTGGTTCTTGTTGTGCCGTTGCATGTTGGTTTACCATCAAAAAAGAGCAAAGGATAACGAGTAGGTACTTCATAACTGGGCTATTAAATTTGTTTTCAATCTGATTTTAGAATGAACGCGTATTTTATGATGAAAGCAAAGCATTGGTTTGTATTTGAAGAAACGAAGTTCAGCAAAGTATTTGTTACCAATCATGTAATAGAATCAAGACCAATGTAGTCTATTCAATGAAACCGTAATTAGATGGTAGATTGTCATGTTTAAATCATTATTTATAAGTGGACTTATTTTAGGTCTTTCAACATTATCATTATCAGCTCAGGACAAGGATATGAATCAGGAGAAAAATATACAGAAAGCAACCTTTGGCGCCGGGTGTTTCTGGTGTGTAGAGGCTATTTATGAAATTGTGAAAGGGATCGAGCATGTAGAATCAGGCTACTCCGGCGGGCATATTGAAAACCCTTCGTACCGGGAAGTAACATCGGGGCGAACAGGCCACGCTGAGGTTGCACGCATTCACTTTGACGCAAATGTGATTACGTATGAAGAACTGCTTGAGGTTCTTTGGCACACGCACAACCCAACGACCTTAAACCGTCAGGGAAATGATGTCGGGACGCAATACCGGTCTGTAATTTTTTATCACAACGAAGAGCAGAAAGAAATCGCTGAAGCTTCTTTGAAGAAAACAGACGAGTCTGATTTATGGGAGGACCCGATTGTGACGAAAATTCAGCCTTTGGAAAATTATTTTGTGGCTGAAAATTATCACCAGAATTACTTTGAGAATAATCCCAACGCCGGTTATTGCTCTTTCGTAATTGCACCTAAAGTGAAAAAATTCAAGAATGAATTCAGTTACCTCTTGAAGGAAACTGAACAAGTGAATTAAATTTCTACTCAATCCCGTTAAGTCCCGTGCTTTAGAAGGTGCGGGACTTTTTTTATATCTGTACTACCTGTATTATACAGCTCTTAAAAATTTGCTCTAACTACCTATAGAATGAAGAATCACTCCTTCGTATTACTGTTTTTTATAAGTACTCAAATTGCTTGTGCCCAACAGGCTGACACTACTATGACCTTTGAGGAATACCAGCCTGAATCTACCCTTGTCGTTCCCGGCGAAGTTATTGAAGAAGCCAAGTTTCCCTTTGTAGATATTCATAGTCACCTGTGGCGAATGGCCTCTATGGACTTGACAGAAACCACCCGGGAGATGGACAGCCTGAATATGAAAGTACTGGTTAACCTGAGCGGCCGTTCCGGAGAAACTTTAAAAGCTATGGTGGATGAAGCCCGAGAACAAGCACCCGGCCGCTTCATCGTTTTTGCGAATATTGATTTTGATGGTATTGATGAACCTAATTG
>Ga0306867_1000106_pt1 | contig 57035 bp, 39 predicted proteins | sample AntRauTorckE6831_FD_190432 | JGI IMG/M metagenome (GOLD analysis project Ga0306867, IMG submission 190432) | Saline lake microbial communities from Rauer Islands, Antarctica - Metagenome Torckler E6 #831 (v2) (version 2) | ecosystem: Environmental > Aquatic > Non-marine Saline and Alkaline >...
TCGTCGAGTACGATGATCTGATTCACCAGTTAAACAAGATCATGAATAAGCTGGAGCGAAGTTGAGTTTGAGGGGCTTTGTAACAATTTTACTCACCCTCAATCGGTTCTTTAAAGGTAAAATTGATCGATGCAACGGCATAACTACTTAAGGTTGAGGGACTTTGTATCGACTTTCATATCCCTTAACCTGTCTTTCAAAAGCAATCAAGATCGATGCAACGGCATAACTACTTAAGGTTGAGGGACTTTGTATCGACTTTCATACCCCTTAACCTGTCTTTCAAAAGCAATCAAGATCGATGCAACGACATAATGACTTAAGGTTGAGGGACTTTGTATCGATTTTCCATCCCTTAGCCTGTCTTTCAAAAGCAACCAGGATCGATGCAACGACATAATGACTTAAGGTTGAGGGACTTTGTATCGACTTTCTTATCCCTTAACCTGTCTTTCAAAAGCAACAAAGAGTGATGCAACGACATAATGACTTAAGGTTGAGGGACTTTGTATCGATTTTCTTATCACGTAGCCTGTCTTTCAAAAGCAACCAGGATCGATGCAACGACATATCTACTTAAGGTTGAGGGACTTTGTATCGACTTTCTTACCCCTTAACCTGTCTTTCAAAAGCAACCAGGATCGATGCAACGACTTAATGACTTAAGGTTGAGGGACTTTGTATCGACTTTCTTATCACGTAGCCTGTCTTTCAAAAGCAACAAAGATCGATGCAACGACATAACGACTTAAGGTTGAGGGACTTTGTATCGACTTTCTTATCCCTTAACCTGTCTTTCAAAAGCAACCAAGATCGATGCAACGACATATCTACTTAAGGTTGAGGGACTTCGTATCGATTTTCCATCCCTTAACCTGTCTTTCAAAAGCAACAAAGATCGATGCAACGACATAACGACTTAAGGTTGAGGGACTTTGTATCGACTTTCATATCCCTTAACCTGTCTTTCAAAAGCAATCAAGATCGATGCAACGACATAACTACTTAAGGGTGAGGGGTTTTTTATCGACTTTCTTATCCCTTAACCTGCCTTTCAAAAGCAATCAAGATCGATGCAACGACATGTCTACTTAAGGTTGAGGGACTTTGTATCGACTTTCTTATCCCTTAACCTGTCTTTCAAAAGCATCCCAGACTGATACGACGACATAACTATTTAAGGCTGAGGGGCGTTGTAACAATTTTACTCAACCTCAACCTGTTTTCAAAAAAGCAAAATTGATCGATACTACGACAGAATTACTTAAGGCTGAGGGACTTTTTATCAAATTTACTTAGCCTAAACCTACCTTTCAAAAGCAACCAAATCCAAAAAAGAAATGGTCTTCTTAAGGCTGAGTAATTCAATTTCATCTTTCTAAACCCTCAACCTACCTTTCAAAAGCAACTGAGACCAAAACAGCAAAATATTTCTCAGTGCAGACCAATTCTAATTCAACTCACACACCCCTCAGCACAATCCCCAAAAACATTCATTTACTTTAAGTCTAAATCTTCTTTTTTTAAACTGACCTTAACTGTTTTAAATAAATGAATCTAAAGAAGATATGGATAGAAAAATTCGACTTGGTATGGTAGGTGGGGGACCGGATGCGTTTATTGGTGCGGTTCACCGGAAAGCTGCGTCATTGGATGGACATTTTGATTTGGTATGCGGGGCTTTCAGCCGGTCGTATGATAAATCCAAAGAGACCGGAAATATGCTTCAGCTTGATCCGGAGCGCGTCTATGAATCGTTTGATCAGATGTTTGAAGAGGAACTCAAACGGCCAGAAATTGACCGAATGGACGCCGTATCTATCGTGACGCCGAATCATGTCCACTTTGCGCCCGCAAAAAAAGCTCTCGAGAATGGATTTCATGTCATTATTGATAAACCGATCGCTTTTACCCTGGATGAGGCCAAAGAACTTGAAGTGCTGACGAAGTCAACAGGCTGTGTTCTGGCTCTTACCCACACGTACACGGGCTACCCGATGATCAAAGAAGCAAAGCAGCGGATTGCTGACGGTCAAATTGGTGATCTTCGAAAAATTTATGTGGAGTATCCTCAGGGATGGCTCGCAACGCCTCTTGAAAGTGAAGGTAACAAGCAGGCGTCGTGGCGGACTGATCCCGAGAAATCAGGTGCGGGCGGCGCGATTGGTGATATAGGAACTCATGCAGCTAACCTTGCAGAGTATGTTTCCGGATTGGAAATCTCGCACATTTGCGCTGATGTTCGGACGACGGTTAAAGGCCGCCGGCTGGACGATGACTCGTCTGCACTGCTCAAATTTGGCGATGATGTGTCTGGCGTGCTGATAGCTACCCAAGTTGCAACTGGTGAAGAGAACGACCTTAAAATAAGGGTTTATGGTTCAAAAGGTGGATTTGAGTGGACTCATACCGATCCCAATACGCTGCTTTACAAGCCTCATGAAGAACCGACTCAAATTCTGAGGGCGGGTACCGGCTATTTGACAGCACTTGCGGAGAAAAATACCCGGCTGCCGGCGGGACATCCTGAGGGCTATCTTGAGGCTTTCGCCAATATATATGTGGAGTTTGCAACTGCTGTGAACGATCATCTCAACGGAGAATACAAATCATCGGATGATTACGATTTTCCTGATGCCTCAGAAGGTGTGCGCGGAATGGCGTTTGTAACAAACATGCTCAAATCTTCGAATTCAGACAAGAAATGGACAGTGTTTGAGATTTAGCGACAATGTCATATTTCGGTACGAATTTCCCCGTTTTCTAAATTTCTAATTAACCAATCAACCAAATATGAAATCAGTTAAAGGACCCGCAATTTTTCTTGCACAGTTTGTAGATGATGAACCACCATTTAACGATATCGTAGCGCTGAGTAAATGGGCAAAATCTCTTGGCTATAAGGGTATACAGATTCCGACGTGGGAGTCACGTTTGATCGACCTTGAGAAGGTAGCCAACAGTAAAACCTATGCGGATGAGTATAAAGGAAAAATTGAAGCGACGGGAGTGGAGATCACTGAACTGTCAACACATTTGCAGGGACAGCTTGTTGCGGTAAATCCGGCATACGATGCAATGTTCGATGCCTTTGCACCCGAAGAAGTCCACGGTAAGCCAAAAGAGCGACAAAAATGGGCGGTTAATCAGCTGAAAATGGCGGCGAAAGCGAGCGCAAATTTAGGGCTTGACGCCCACGCCTCATTTTCCGGTGCACTTATGTGGCATACCGTCTATCCCTGGCCACAGCGTCCCGCAGGACTTGTTGATGATGGATTTAAAGCCCTTGCTAAGCTGTGGAAACCTATTTTGAATGAATTCGATAAGTATGGCGTGGATGTTTGTTACGAACTGCATCCCGGTGAAGATCTCCACGACGGGGTGACTTACGAACGGTTTCTTGAAGCTACCGGCAATCACCCGAGAGCACGCATTTTGTATGATCCCAGCCATTTTGTGCTGCAACAGCTTGACTATCTCGAATTTATTGATATCTACAAAGATTATATCGAGGCGTTTCATGTGAAGGATGCCGAATTTAACCCCACGGGAAAAAGCGGTGTTTACGGTGGGTACCAGCCGTGGATTGATCGCCCCGGTCGATTTCGATCACTTGGTGACGGGCAGGTTGATTTCAGCGGTATCTTTACCAAGCTATCTCAGTACGGAATTGACTGCTGGGCAGTGCTGGAGTGGGAGTGCTGTATCAAACATCCTGAGCAGGGAGCGGAAGAGGGCGCGCCTTTTATTCAGGATCATATCATTCGCGTGACCGAAAAAGCATTTGACGATTTTGCAGGATCAGGGGCAGACAAGGAGCTGAATAAGAAGATACTCGGCATAGACTAATCGAGGTAAAATCTAACATGACCTACGGTTGTACCGTGAAATACGATTTATGACTCGTGGCCATAGGTAAATAACGTATACCAAAAAACCCGCAGTTACTTAGTGGCTACGGGTTTTATTATGTCTGATAGTAAGATTAAGTCAGCGGTGGTGACGTGATTGCCAACAATAACTCACCTTTACCCGTGAATCAAATTGCTAAGCCCTCTGCAAAGGTAGAACAGAGCAAATGATAAGTGTGCCATAAACTTCTGACACAAATGGTTACGGATCCGGTGTAAACTCTACCTCAAGGATAAAATCTCCGGTTGTTACTGCATCCTGATCCCATACGTGAATCCGGTACTCATTCTGTGCAGAAACCTCGCCTTCCCAAATATAGAGTTCCTCTCCGATGGGCGAGGGGTTTTCAGAACTGGCAGAAGTTAATGCGTTGGTGTCCGGATTTCTCATCACAATTCTGAGATTGCCGTTGTCATCGATACTGTTTGAATTAGCAGGTTTCAATGAAATAGTAATCGTGCCGGCTGCATCCGGTGAAAAATCAAAACGGTCGATATCTCCGCTTAACCGCACACCCCCTGAAAGAGAAACGATATCGTTTGGCGTGAGTGAGAAGGTTTCGCTTGGTTCAAGTTCAACAACAGTCAGGTCAATATCGGCAGGACCGAATATTTCTGACGCTACACGCAGAAAATAATTGCCAATTTTCTCAAATACCATTGGTATGAAACTTTGTGAGCCGAGGAAAAAATTTAAGTTTATAAAATCTCCGTTTGGATCTCTTAAAAAAGAAGAATCATAACCGGAACCAACAGCAGCAACTGATACCTCTGTACCGAGTATTATATTATTGATCCTGTAATAAATGAAGCTGTCTGATGGAATCTGTAGATTGGTAGTTGTGTTAAATGTGATGCTTTCCGCATTTATCAAATGTAATCTATAATCTTGATTAGACACCTGCTTAACATCTTCCCGGCTATTGCTCACCACAATGGCCCTGTACGCCTGATCCGTAATTTGAAAATCAAGTATACTGCGTTTCCTGGAATTCGAGTTTGTACTCGAATTAAATGTGTCTCCTGCAATCAGCTGGTGATTTTCATCAAAAATAAAAATTTTGCCGTTAGGTCTGCTCGCGAAAGCAGGGTAGAGTTGTAATCGTCCAAATCGGCCCGTTTTTCCGGTAAATGTGTAGAGGTTAATATCCAGTTCATTCTCAAAAAATTCATTTTGGAAAATGCCAAATGTGGCGTCATCAAAATCTTTTGTTGGGGGATTTACTGTTTCCTGCAATAAAAGTGAGAACAGATCTCCTTCCGGTGATAGATCATTCGCATTACCAGTCAACTCAACTTTGTATGTTCCGTCTACGGGAAGAATGTAGCCGATTCCTGCGTCGCCGAGGGTACCAAAAGAAGCGCTAATTTCGTCTAACAGTAAATCATTTGGATCATAAAGCCTTAATAAAGGAAAGAGTCTGTTGGATATTTCTCTTGTATAAGGTTTATCGGTATGAAGTCGTATTAAGTCACCCGCATCACCTTCAAACGTATACTCATACTCCTGGCCAAGCTCATAAATTGGGCTTAGTATAGAATCTCCATACGCTATTTCAGAATCCTCGTCGATGAAATTATCAATCGTATTCACATCAATTAAGTATTCACCGAATGTCCGATCGTTAGCGCCGCCTACTTCGAGGGTGTATGTTCCATCTTTCTCCTCCAGTTTATTCACCCACACATTGTAATTAAAGAAAGCAAAGCTTTCGCTAACCAGTGGATTAGTCGTGTTTAACTTCAGCTCGGCATTCAAACTGCCTTCTCCTGGAATATTTTGTGCAATAATCTCAAGAACATCGTCCGTTTCTCCCTGGAAGGTGTAGATATTTACTGTTCCCGGCCATAGAAAATCAAAGATCCTTTCTCCATATGAGATTTCACGGTTTACCGGGCCATCAAAAAGATCCAAACTGATGTCAAAATTTGAAACTTCTGAACTGGCAACAACATCGATATAATAGGTGCCGTTTTCGGGAAGATTTTCGAATAGGTATCGGGAAAAATTGTTTGCATAGCTACCCTGCTGTAATATCATTTCATCGGAGTTTAAAAGGAATACATCGCCGGTACCTTCAAAGCCTACTGCTTCACGAAGACGTATTTTAATAAAATCTTCCTGGTCACCTTCGAACTTATAACGAGTAATTTCTGATAATGTGGATTTACCTTTTAATAAATCACCATATGCGATAGGAATGGCATCTAAGGTTGTTCTTGGAGACAAATTGATGATGAGTTCAATGACCTCTCCACTGTTGGTAACAGGAGGTACGGAAGCACTACCTGCCAATTGTCCTTGTCCTGAAACGGCACTTATTTCAAAAGTTTTATTTAGCGGTATGGGTAATTCAGCACCGCCAGAAGGTATGACCACAGTGGGTGCATACCCTGCAACTGTGCCATCAGAATTAAGTGATCTTCCTCGAAGAGTACAGTTTGTAAATTGATTCGTTTCAGAATTTTTACAGCGAGGTATAAGGGTATAGGATCCGGTAGTTCCGACTCCTGTGCCTGTGCCTCCGGTAAACACATCAATGTTTTTCCACGAAAAATGGCCGGTCTCAGTCAACATTGCAAGACCGGTAGGAGAGTTTGAAGAGGCAATAATTTCACCTGTTCCTTCTTCAATCCAGAGACCCGTCTCCTCATCCAGAGTCCACAATGGAATCACATCACCGGTCTCTACATTGGCATTCGTCACCGGTATCTCAATTTCAGCAGATTTCCCCGGCATCATTTGCAGGGTTTCACCGTTTTGTGAAAATGTAAAATCAGCTACACCAAAGCTAACGATATTGCCCTGTTCGCCATCGGGCCGTACTCCTTCAAACCCGCCGGGGAACCCAAATATCTCGTCTGAGGAGACATCCAGAGGTGTCATCGTCAAATCAACTTCGCCGGTTATAAGGGCACCATTAGCGTCAACAAGAGCATCCACCGGCAGGCTGACTCTCGTTCCAAATTTCCCGGACATGTTTGTGCCGTTTTCAATAGCTGGGATTGTAACAGGCTGTTCGAGCGGAATCATGGCCGTCGTAAAGAAGTTTTCTGCGCTATTTTCATCCGGCGTGAAACGGACTGTTTGTGTTGCATAGTCTGGTTTGTTTAACTGCATGACAACCGGTACACCCGATGGCAGATCACTAATAATAATTTTACCATCCGTTCCGGATACGGATGTGCGGTCGTCATTCACGAGGTTTGCTGTTACGCCTTCTAATGGCTCCAGTCCGACTGTTGTAATCTCACCGTTTATGATGGTAGTGGCAGGTGGATTCGGTGAATTGGAAATGTTGATCGATTCTGTTGCCGTACCTGTTACACCAAAATCACCGGAGACGGTCAGTGTCACTGTTGCGTTAATTGATCTGGCATAGACATGAGAAATAGACTGGCTAAATCCGCGCTTCCCATTCCCAAAATCCCAGGAGTAGGTGAGCTCTTCACCCGAGGCTCCGGTGGATGCCGATGCGTCAAATATGACAGGGGAGCCTGCCTGCAGGTCACCTGATACAGTAAAAGCAGCCGCAGGCGCTGGAGCTTCAGTAAGGGCTTGATCAACAACAAGAGTGTCTGGCAGCGATACTGATATTGCGCTTTCAAAATCTTCATAGCCGTCTTTGCGGTAGAGGACCGACAAGTCGAAATCCGGACCGCCCTCAAGATTTACAATCTCATCAACTGTGCCGGCATCGTCGGCAAACAGGGGGCCAGCCAAAGTGTCTGAGTTGAGATCGTTCAGCAGGTATATATGGGCGCGATTAACAGGGGTTCCTGTAGATTCTTCCGTAACTACACCCTCAAGCTGGAGCTGATTGTTACCCAGTGTTTTTAACTGTGTAATTACGGTCACGGTTTGATCTTCAGATGCAATTTCAATGGTCTCGTTAATAGCATCTGTGTTGCCTTCGTCCGCGTTCAGTGTATAGAAACCTGATTTAAGCGTGAGTGTATCCGGCGTGATAATCCCTTCAGAAAACTGCTCACCTTCCACCAGAAGCGATACTGCAACATCCTGAGACGGGCTTGCTTCATCCGCAACTCGGAAAATAACCTCGTTATTCCGACTCAACTCTATAGTAAGGCTTGTATCTGAAACCACCTGGATTGACTGCTGACCAGTGTCGAAGGATTCGTTAGACGCAACAAGGGTAAGGTTTCTGCCTGTGTGTTCGTCCAATGTTAAAGCAGTAGCTCCGGGCCCGTTACGTGTCACGAATGTTGCAGGATTGATATCAAGGATTGACCCACCGGAAAAGATGCGATCACCTACTTTTGTCATTTTGATAGTTTGAGCCTGCAGGCCAAAAATTCTCAGGAAATAAACGCCCTGTGCGAGATGACCCAGTGAGCTCTGAAGAGTATAGGTGCCCGGCGTGAGATTTACCTGGAGCGATGCCACACGCTGACCAATAATATTGTAGATCTCGGCTTTTACTTCCTGAGCCTCATCCACCTGAAGATCTACGTTTGAGGACTTTTCAAACGGGTTCGGGTAGCTTTCACTAACCTGAAAAGACTCCGGTATGATATCTCTGGGTTCATCAATTGAGGTCACGCTGATCAGCAGTTCAGCCGTACCATTTTGGTTTGTCGTGCCCGACGCAATCTCACTGCCTCCATCCAGCAGGCGTACAAGCACCGACTCAACAGGCGCATTGGTGTAATCATCCTCCACAGTTACGGTGATTGTGGCTTGGCCATCCTGCATGGCAAAAAGAGATGTAACGGGTAAAAGGCATATTGGGATCAAAACCAAGAGGAGTTGGTAGTAGCGTTTCATGATGGAACAGGGTTTTATTAATGGTATATCTAATTATGCGTCGTAAAACCCACATATGAGTCATTAATCTGAAATTATTTTTTTAAAATTTATAGTCGTCAAAAGAAAGTTATGCAGCGCAAAGAGATCCCGGATAATTAAATTTATTTTTGAGTATCGATAATTATCAATGATGAATATGTATGAATGGTGAATATTGAACATCAGGGGAGAAATGATCTCAATATTTAACTGACAAAAAAACTAATCAGATTACGTAATATATACAGACCCCGGTATGGTTTTGCAAAGCCTTCGTAAAATACAACGTTCAGGTAACTCATTAACCTAAAAGACTAAAAGCTGAGGCATTTGAGATAACCGACAGATTTTGTTGGCTGTGGAAAGGGACTTAGATTTGAGTTAGTGGCATTCAATCCTGTCCAATAATATAAAAGCCCGGCCCGCAAACAATTTTCCGTTTACAGACCGGGCTTAATAAAAACAGATTCACTGTATACTTTTTGTTACACCACCTTTTTGTATTTGTCTCTGAACCATGCGGTAGTGTTAACGCCAATGTAGTACATGGCCGGAACTAAAATCAGAGTCAGGAAAGTGGCAAAGCCCAATCCAAAGATGATAGTCCATGCCAGAGGACCCCAGAATGAAGCGTTGTCTCCCCCGAAGTAGATATTTGGGTTGAGGTTGGCAAACAGTCCGTAAAAGTCGATATTCAGGCCAATTGCCAGCGGAATCAGCCCGAGGATAGTAGATGCAGCCGTCAGAAGAACCGGGTTCAGTCGTGTAGCTCCGCCTTCTATCACGGCGTCCTTCAGAGTGGAACCGTTGTTACGCAGAATATCAATGTAATCGACCAGGATAATTCCGTTTTTCACCACAATTCCGGCTACGGCAATAATTCCCATACCTGTAAGTACAACCGACATATCCATGCCAAATATTGAAAATCCGAGGAATACGCCAATGAGACTGAACACTACCTGTGACATGATAATAATCGGCTTTCCGATTGAGTTAAACTGCGCAACCAGCACAAGGAAAATCAGCATAACGGACGCCAGTAGGGCAGTGACAAGGAATTGGCCGGTTTCGGCCTGCTCTTCCTGCTCACCTGTCAAAGAGATATCATAGCCCGTTGGCACTTCAAAATCCTGCAGGGCCTCCCGGATCTGTGCGTTGACCTCGTTGGCATTGTAACCAGTCAGCACGTTAGACGACAGCGTAGCCACGCGCTCAAGGTCGATCCGGTTAATGGCGCCGTAGCTGTTTTCCAATCGAGGTGTTGCTACGGCAGATATTGGGATGTTGCCGGTAGGGGTGGCAAGCGTCATGTTAATCAGGTCGGTAATATTCGAGCGGTCTTTCTCAAGCAGGCGGAGTGTGACATCGTATTCGTCTTCATCTTCGCGGAAAGTGGAAATAGGTTCACCCAGAAGTGCCGTTCGTATCGCACCACCAATCTGCACATTGCTGAGTCCGTAACTGTTCGCTTTCTCGTTGTCAATATCGATAATCATCTCAGGGTTGCTTACCTGAAGGTCGGAGCTAAGTTCTTCAATTCCGGCAATGTCCTGGTCCTGAATATAGCTTTTCACACGGTCTGTTAGCGCAATTATCTCAGCGAACTCATCGCCGGTAACCTCAATATTAATCGGTTTGCCGGTCGGAGGGCCGTTTTGCTCTTTATCAACTGTAACAATGGTTCCGGGAATATCCTGTACGTTATCCCGAATTTCCACAAGGAGTTCCTGAGTGGAAACGCCGTTCCTGTACTGATAATCTACAAACTCAACGCTTACCTTACTTTTATTGGCCGAAGGTGTGGGATCAATGCTCGAGGGCGGGTTTGCGCCAATCGCGACATTAGATATCACGGATTTTACAATGGGATTATCCCGGCCGACAACTTCATAGACACGATCCTCAATCATTTTATTCACGCGGTTGGTTTCATCCAGGTCGGTTCCCGCGGCCATTTCATTATATACATAAACGAAGTTGGGCTGATTCTCGGGAAAAAAGACGACTTTTGGAGATACCACGCTTAACAAATAGATGCTGAAAAAAAAGAACACGATTGTCCCAATCAGCGTAAACCAGGGGCGTCGCCCAACAAGCACCCATTCTATGGAATTGTGGTAATATTCCTGGATTTTGGGCAGTGTTGTTCTGTTAAATCCTCGAATCAATGGCCTGAGAACAAACCTCTCAAGCAACCAGAGTAAAAAGAGAAAAATGAGCAGGTTGGCAATAAACGTTAACCCTGTCAGGTAGAAAATTGCAGCAAGCGCACCTATTACTCCTCCTGCAATCCAGAGGAATTTGTTGCCTGTTTTAGACTTATCATCTTGTGCGTCTCCATCATTATCGTCCATAAATGAGACGGCAAAAACCGGATTCATGACCAGTGCCACAAACAGTGAAGCCGTTAATGTAAGTATGATGGTAATAGGGAGATAAATCATAAATTTACCAATAATCCCTGTCCAGAAGAGAAGCGGCACAAACGGTGCTATTGTCGTGAGTGTACCCGTGATAACGGGCAATGCAATTTCACCAACTGCTTTTTTGGCTGCATCAAACTTGTTCAGTTTTCCCTGGATGACGTGCCGGTAAATATTCTCTACAATGACGATAGCGTTATCAACTACAATTCCCAGTCCCAGAATCAGGGCAAAAAGAACCACAGTATTTATCGAAAAGTCAATCGAGGGCATTATAGCAAATGCAATCAGAGAGGAGAGAGGTATGGCCAAACCCACAAATATAGCGTTCTGCACGCCCATGATGAACATCAGCACGAGCACAACAAAGAAGAACCCGAGAATTACGGTGTTAAACAGGTTCGATACGCTGTCTTTTGTGTTTTGAGACTGGTCACCGGTAATGTTGATATTCAGTGATTCGGGAAACTGTGTCTCCTGAAGCTCCCGCACAATTGCCAGACTGGCTTCGGACGTTTCAATTAGGTTACCGCCGCTTTTCTTCTTCACGTTCACAGTAATTACAGGCTCTCCGTTGAGGCTTGCGTAACTCTCCCGGTCTGCAAATCCGTCTTCAACGGAAGCAATATCTTTTAGGTATACCTCGTCATCCCGATTATTTTGTATGATCAGATTTTCAAGATCACTGGCCTGTTCAATTTCGCCATCAACCCGAACGGACCGTTCCATGCTACCCATATTAAGCTGACCTGCTGACACCGTCAAGTTCTTATTCTGAACAGCGGTACGGATATCGGCAAACACGATACCGGACGCCTGCATTTTAGTCAGATCCACACTTATCTGAATCTCACGTTCCAGCGCACCGATAATTTCAGCCTCATTCACATCCGAAAGGCTTTCAATCTCATCCTGGATTTCATCGGCAAATGCTTTCAGTTCAACCAGGTCAAAATTTCCGGACAGGTTAATGTTGAGAATCGGCTGGTCGGCCAGGTTAAAGTCGTTCACCAGAGGCTCCTGTGTCAGCTGTGAAGGCAGTTCAGACCTTGCTTTATCTACAGCATCGTTAACTTCCTGCTGAGCGACCAACTTGTCTTTACTGGTCAAAAATTCTACCGTTATAATGGAGGTCGCCTGCTTGGAAACACTGCTGATTTGGTCAATTCCATCAATGCCTTTCAGCTCTTGTTCGATAGGGCGGGTGATCACATTCTCGATATCCGCCGGTGAGGCTCCCGCGTAAACGGTAACCACATTAAAAATGGGAATCTCCACTTCGGGAAATGACTCTTTGGGGAGTATCAGGTATGAATAAACACCTATAACGGTTATCAGAACCGTCAACAGATAGACCGTTGTGCGGTTGTCGATCGCCAGGCTTGAAATCCTAAATTCTTTAAAATCCATGGTTAGTTACTCGCTACTGTGGTACTGTTTTCCTGAATTGAGATGGCGGCTCCATCCGACAGACTGGCGTAACCGGAAGTGATTAACAGATCGCCTGAGTTAAGGCCGTCTGTAATTACAAGGTTATTTTCGTAGTTGTATCCGGTAGTAACTTTTCTGTTTACCGCTATCCAGCCGTTCTCTGTCTCTTCGGCCAGATAAACATAACTCACGCTGTTAGCTTGCTGAACTGTATTTGCGGGAACCACAATCTGGTCATTCAGAGTTATATCATTTATTTTAACCTGCGCCATCATATTTGGCCGTATTTGGTCACTGCCGTTCGGGATAAATATCTCCACGCCAAAGGTGCGGTTTGATGCATTAATTGCCCTGCTCACCACATCCATCTGCGTATTGATGGATTCATTCAGACTCGGGAAAGTAATTGTCACACTATCCGTTTGAGTGATGCGGGTAATATATGCTTCCGATACCCTTGCGGTCACTTTCAGTGCGTCTGAATTGGCCAGCTGAATCACGGGCATGGCCGGGCTAACAGTTTCGCCAACTTTGAGATCAACGCGATCTATAGTACCGGAAATAGTGGCACGGATGGTATAATTTGCATACTGTTCGTTGAGCGTTGCAAGCTGTCTTTGAAGAGTCTCAACCCGATTTTGTGCCTGAAGGAATTCCACCTCAGATCCTATGTCCTGATCTCGCAGGTTACTCTGTCGTTCATACAAGGTTTCGGCAAGATCAAGCTGCGTTTCTACTTCCCTTATCTGACTGTTTGTTATATCACCATCGAGACGCGCCAGTACATCACCTTTTTCAACCTGCTGGCCGGCCCGTACCAGTATCTCTTCGACGGTCGCCGAAACTTTGGGGGAAATCATGATGGTTTTATCGGATTCGACACTGCCCAGCACGTTTACGTAATGGCGGAATTCGGTATGTTCAAGTTCATCAACATATACAGGTGTGGCGTTTCGTCTGGTTTCACCGGTTTGCTCAGGCTGGCCATTGCCGCAGCCCGAAAAGGCAAACAGAAGTGCAAATAGTGCAATGTGGGATTTCATTAGAGTCTGTGTTGAAGTAAGTTTCATATTAGTTGATAGATATTTTGTCTTGGATATCGCGGACGTCTTTTCCTACAAAAGGAACCTGTCCAATAGCTTGGTCGTACTGAGCCTTTGCTGTCAGATAGTTTGAGATGGTCTGCGCATAGTTAATTTCTGCTTCCTGAAGTTGCAGGTTTGCATCGTTGATTTCCTGTTGTGAACCCAGCCCGTTTTGGTACCGGATCAACGCGCGATCGTATCCTTCTTGAGCCTGGTTGCGCACATCCTGTATGGCTTCACTTGTTTGCAGGGCTTCACGAACCGCCTGAGCTGCCGAAAGAATTTCTTTGTTTGCGGTTTGTCTGGCCTGAAACTGCTGCAGCTGTACGTCTTTAACTTCAATTTTAGCTTGCTGAACCGCTGCGGTTCGCTGAAACCCCTGAAAGATCGGGATTTGTACGCCTACAGATACTGTTTGAGATCGCGCCCGCTGCATGGAACTCCCAAAAAAGACCGGTTGTCCGCCCTGCGATGCATTCCACTGCAGATTATAGTTAGCGGAGATAGTAGGCAGAAACAGACTTCGCTGAGCATCAAGCTGCTTGCCCTGAAGATCTTCCCGAACCTGCAGGATTCGTAAATCACCCCGAAGCTGCATCGCTTTTTCGGTGAACAGTGAGTCATTTTCTACCTGTCGCGGAATCATCTGGTCTATGTACTTTATGGATTCATTTGCAGGATTGACCAGCTCCGCATTGTTTATATCGTATGAACTGAGATCGCCGCGAATATCAATTGAGAGCTCAACCGGTAGGCCCATGATATCGAGCAGATCACGCAGTCTGCTGTCAACTGAATAGCGGGCCCGGTTAATTTGGGGTGTTAGATTTCCCAGCTGAACTTCAAGCTGTAGGACGGCATAATCGTCCACAAAACCCTGTTCAGCCATTTTTCTGGTATCTTCAAGATTCTTTTGGATTCGGTTAGCCTGTGCCTCAATAAGCAGCAGTGATTCCTTTGCTGCAAGCGCCTGATAGTAGGCTACTCGAGCTTGAGTGACGACGCCCTGAGAAATGGCCCTTAGATTTTCTGACTGAGCGGCTTTAAAAAGCTCTGAGCTGCTTATGCCCACAAAAGCCCGCCCGCTGAAAAGGGTTTGAGACACTGAAAGGCCACCTACCCAATTGTTGTCAGTTCCGAAAGCGATCGGGACTAAGACGTCAGGATCCCCATCTTGATCGAATACCGTTTCCGGAATAAAGTTTACCGGGATTTCAAGATTTCGAGTGTAATTTCCTGAAGCAGCTACCTGCGGCATTACTGTGCCCCAGGCGGACCGAACATCTTGATCAGCTGAACGGACATCAAGAAGAGCCCGCTTCATATCTGTGTTGTTGGCAAGTGCTGTCTGAATAGTCTGTTCAAGATTAAATGTTCGCGAGAGGGTGTCGGTTTCCGTTGCCATGTCCTGAGCAGAAGCTGTTGGTATGACCAGGGTAAATCCAAGAAAGAGAGCTGCAACAGCCGTTCCTTTAAAAATAGATGTCATAGGTTTTAAAAAGTCGGTTATATAAAATTGGGATGTAGTCATTGCCTGATTTTAGCCCGCAATATTTTCTGTGGGTGGATTTAAAAGAGTTTGGATGAATTGGTCAATAATTTGGTGTATTGTCGTTTCCTGTTCTTCAATGATTGCATGTACAATTCCTTTCTCACATGCAGTGTAATACAACAGAATTCCGCGCATTTCGAAAGCGAGGTGAAGCCCAAGAACTTTTGGTGGTAGTTTACTGCGTATGCTTTTATCCTGAATTCCAATTTGGAGCGCTCTTACCATTAACATGAAAAGTTCATTTTCCAGTGATCTGCAGTCTTCTGAAATATCGTCACCTTCCGTTTCTACTCTGTTCGATTGTTCGAAAAGCATCATTGCTCTGTTGAAGGTTCTGTTTTGAAGGATAAAATCGAGGTATTCAAATGTCATCTTACGAACAACTTCCGCTCCGGTTATATCGTCATGGAAAATATTTTGAAATTTCTCATGCAGTAACGCAAGTGCTTTCTTTTTGATTGATTGATGAAGTGCAGACTTATCTCTGAAATAGAGATAGAGCGTACCTTTGCTGATGTCAGCTTTTTCAGAGATTTCGTCCATAGTGGTTTTTTCAAATCCCTGTTCTTCAATCAACTCAATTGCTGACGAAAGTATCAGCTCCCTGCGTTGTTCCCGATCCTTGCTTTTTCGTTCGTTACTTCCCATTCAAATAAAATAATGACTAATTGCTGACTAACCGTCAGTTTTTTAATACTATTAAGTTTACTGATTAGTAAACAAATTAAATAATAAAACATTCCGAACGTGGATCTTTAAATTATTGACTTCAAAAGGGTTTTAGGGAGCTATAATTATCGGTGAATCGGTGTTATATTACAGAAAAGCGATTCCAAATAGATGCGATCTGTTACTGAGATGAGGGGAGTGGATAGGCTTTAAAAAATAAATTTGAACTGTGGGTCAGTTTTTGTGCGCGGTGGACGTTAGCTGTCTTGACTTTCTTTATATTTTTTTATCAGGTCTTCAGTTTGTTCAGCAAGAAACCGGTGGAAGTCGTTGGCTTTTTTCAGTCGTTCGTCGTCAGTGCTTTCGTCATGTTGCACAAGCTTGAGTCCTTTTGCCGTAATCGTTTCAAGATCAAGAGTCAGTTTCATTTGCTTCTCCATGAACTCCATCAGAGATCCTTCTTTGAGCTGAAAATAGATTTGACGTTCTCGTTTCACGCGTAACTTTTTAATCAGTCCCCGTTCAATTAAAATCCGTGTCGTATTGCTGACAGAGGCTTTGCTAATATGAAGGTTTTCCATGAGGTCGGAAAATGACTGATGCGGAGGATCGCAGATAAGCAGCCAGCCGAGTATTTGTCCATATATTCGCGGGTGACCCAGTTCTTCAATTTTAAGACTGAAGTCATCAACGAATTCTGTTTTATTCGAGTAGTCTGCTGAACCCATAATTAGTAGATGATATATTTACTTTGTTTATAACAATGTAAACAAAATTGTAGTGTTTTATTGAATTCTGATTACTGTCAGACTATTGATACTTTTTCTGGGGGCTCCTCACCTTAAAAATCTCACAGTTAAGATAATAAAACTAATATCCGAGCTACAGAACTGATGAGAATCTCTTTCCGTTCGAACGGCTTATGTCAAAATAAACGAAGCAGCTCCCCGGTACTGAATGCTAAGTCTGATTAACCTTAAAACTCAGGTTTACCTGCCAAAGGAAAGAACCTGTACGGGATCAGTTTTAGCAGCAATTCTTGCGGGCAGCCAGGACGCCAGTGCACACAGAAGAATGGTAATGACTCCCACTATAAAGAAATCAATAAGATGAGGTTCAACCGGTGCGGTACTCATATAGTAGTTTTCCTGAGCCAGTGGAATTATATTATATGTTGTCTGTAAGAACCAGAATAGCAGTGAGATGCCAATGCCGATAATCAGTCCGGAGACAGCAACGAAGAGCCCCTCAAGCAAAAATATATTGCGGATAGCAGCGCTCCTTGCCCCAATAGTTTTGAGGATTCCGATGTCGCGTACCCGTTCGAGTACCATCATTAATACGGTGCCGATGAGGTTAAATGCGGCAACGATTACCATCACGCCAATAACAAGGGGAATGGTTTCCTCCTGCAGATTTATCCAGGCAAAGATATTTCGGTATCGCTGGTAAATGTTTTCAGTAACAATTGGGAAGGAGGTTCCGTCCCTGATGGATGCGTATACTGCCGGTATTTGAGACACATCCTGAACATTAATTTCCATAACCGATGCCTCACGTGCACCAAGACCAAAGAGTGTTCGAACCGTTGAAATATCAGCAATTGCAAAACTGTCATCAAACCGATCTATTCCGGTTTCATAGATGCCGCTTAGATGATACTGACGAATTTCTGGCGTGTTAAGAGGGGAGGGCAGTCCGTCGAGAGCAAATACGGTAACACGTGAGCCAATCTCCGCACCGATGGATTGAGCCAGTGTTTGTCCCAATATGATGCCCGGTAGCCCAGATGAGTCCGGTGCAATGGAATAGATTCCACGAGTTATGTATGTATAAAGCTGGGTTACATCACCGTCGGGTTTTATTCCTTTGATGACAGTTCCGCTTATGCCTGATGCGGACTGAATCATCACGTTGCCTGTAACGGTGGGTTCTACACGCGCAACTCCTTCAAATTGCTCCAGGTAAGTCTGTAGTGTATCGGCTCGCTGTAAAGGAGCACCCACAAATGTTTGATTGGTGATATGCGGGGCGAATCCAAGAATTTTCTCGTTAATCGTAGATTTAAAGCCGTGAACAATGGCCAGTGAAATTAAAAGTCCGGCAGAGCCCACAGCTACACCGATAATGGACATGACTTTAATGAAGGACAAGAACTTTGAGTCTCGTGTACTCCCCTTAAAATAGCGTTTGGCAATGTACCAGGTGAACGACATGTAGTGCCTGTTGATCTGTTATCGAAGCTCAGCTTCATTGTTGTCCATAAAAGATCCTGCTTTGATTAATGTTCAAAGCGGAGCCGATGTACCTTTAAAAAAATCAAAGCAAGTGTGCCGGCTAATCTATTCCGGTTTCATTTGTGGAAAGAACAGAACGTCCCGGATAGAATCGGAGTTTGTCATAATCATCGTTAGTCTGTCAATGCCTATCCCGATACCGGCCGTTGGCGGCATACCGTATTCAATTGCACGGAGAAAATCTTCATCCACCGTCATTGCCTCATCATCGCCGCCGGCACGAAGCCGCGCCTGCTCTTCAAAGCGCTCACGCTGGTCAACAGGGTCGTTCAGCTCAGAAAAGGCGTTGGCAATCTCTTTTCCGTTACAAACCGCCTCAAATCTTTCTACAAGGCCTTCCTTGCTTCGATGCTTCTTGGCCAGGGGACTCATCTCGATTGGGTAGTCGGTGATAAATGTAGGCTGAATCAGTTTCGGCTCAACAGTCTCACCAAATATTTCATCAATCAGTTTTCCCTTTCCCATCGACTTGTCAACATCAATATGCAGTTCCTTTGCAATGTCGCGAATTTCATCTTCGGATTTACCCGACAGGTCGTGGCCGGTTTCATTTTCAATAGCTTCATACATTGGAATTCTTGGCCAGGGGCGTTTGAAGTCAATGTCATGCTCACCTACTGTTACTTTTGTGGAGCCGTGAAGCTCAAGGGCAACTTTTTCAATCATCTCTTCCATGAAATCCATCATCCAGTTGTAGTCTTTATAGGCTACATAAAGTTCTACCTGCGTAAACTCAGGATTGTGAAAACGGGAGAGACCTTCATTTCTGAAATCCTTGGAAAATTCATAGACACCATCAAACCCACCCACGATGAGTCGTTTGAGATAGAGTTCATTTGCAATCCGCAGATAGAGATCCATATCGAGGGCGTTGTGGTGAGTTACAAACGGTTTGGCTGCAGCACCCCCATAAATTGGCTGAAGTATGGGGGTTTCCACCTCCAGGTAACCGCGTTCATTCATAACGTTTCGCATGGTTTGAACAAGCTGTGTCCGTTTGCGGAACGTTTCACGGACTTCCGGATTGACAACCATGTCTACATATCGCTGGCGATAGCGCTGCTCTTTGTCGGTAAATGAATCGTAGACAACGGTTTCTCCATCCTCATTCTCAACTTCTTTAGGTGTAGGGATGGGACGAATCGCTTTTCCGAGAAACTCAAACGATTCCGCGTGAATGGTCGTTTCGCCGGTACCGGTCGTAAAAACAAACCCTCTGATACCGACAAAATCACCGATATCAACCATTTTTTTAAATACCTTATTATACTCGGTCACGCCTACGTCATCCCGGCGAATATATACCTGAATGATGCCTTGTGAATCCTGAAGCGTAAAGAAGGAGGCTTTGCCCATAATCCGGCGGGACATCACACGTCCGGCAACTGACACTCTCGGTGACTCATCACTGTTCTCAAAAATGTATGACTCTTTATCCTTTAGTATCTCTTGGGAGTGATGGGTTACATCGTATTCATACGGATAAGGCGTGACATTATACTCTTTCAGCTGATCCAGTTTTTCAAGTCGGATCTCTTGTTGTTCACTAAGGGTAGGTTCAGATTGAGCCATAAAATAGATGTAGAAATTTTTCTGATTTTTTAAGAGACCCAAAAGTAAGAAAAATGCACGCAAAATGGCATTTCTTATTCAAATCTAAAACGTATCTGATTCTATCCGAATCTGTGAATGAATCTCAGAACAAACGTTTCATTTTAATCGTGAAGCAGGTACTTTCATTCAAGAATCTATTTATAACTAAAATTCTTTCGAGCCGGTGATAAAAACCTATCGGAAACTTCAATTTTCATCACTTCCAGAGACTCTCATAGCGGGCATGTCGCTGCTGCCCGATACCGATAAAGATCACGCGGTGATGGAACATTCAGTTGAATCACTTTCTGGCCGTGAACTGCTCAGGCAAATGATTACGGACTGCTACAAAAAAGGGGAGCCCGATTTTACGACCGTTAAATATGAGAAGCCTTCAGCTACTTTAAACGGTGATGTGATCTCTGTAAGCTTTACTCACACCTCAAAGAATGTTGCCGCGGTTATTTCAAAGGAATGGGTCGTTGGTATTGATATGGAGAGCATGGATCGAAGGGTTAGTGAACGCCTTGCAGAGCGGATGAAACATTCGAATGAAACATTCAAGTTATATGAAAAAAATCCGATAATAAGAATATGGACGATGAAAGAGGCCGCATTGAAAGCGATCGGAACCGGACTCAGAAAACCGATGAACAGTGTCTGTCTGGACTTTGTTTCGGATGAAAATTTCAGCGTTCGGTTTTTTAATGGGATTGAAGCTGAGATATTCAGTTATCAATTGACGGATCAATGGATCTCTATTTGCTATATATCACCTGAATTAACTGAATCATATTTATCTGAATCATATGTGCCTATTCAAACAAGATGAGATTAAAAACCACTTGGCTCAATCAGCTGCTAATATTTCCGGAGACATTTATCCGCTTCGAATTGTCTTTTCGCCGACATCACTGAATCACTATTCAATCGACCGGTTTTCTGAGATTTACAGCCGCGTTTCGGAAGATGATTTTGATACGGTTGTGATTGTTGAGTCGCAGCCCGGTACCCATGAAAAGAAATTGCCGATGCCGTCTCATAAATTTTTTAACACCCGTTTCGGTAACGTTAAGGTGAACGATCAGCTGAGAAATGAGCTATGTGACGAAGATGATGATTTTTTCATTGATGATGAGGCATTTTCTAAAGGTTTGAGTTTATTTGATCAGCTACTTTTCCTTCAAAACAGACTTAAAGATTTTACAGTGCTCAGCATTCAGATCACGGATGAATCTACGGAGATCGTAAAAGAACTGTCTTATGCTCTGTCAGAGATTCTGGCGTCCAGAAACGCACTCTTGGTTTTCTGTTGCGATATTCATCACCTGCCACCGGCCGTTCTTAGCAAGGTGGTATCTCAGTTTGAAAATCAAAATCACTCAGGGATGATAAACACTCTCAATTCGGCCGACATATCAATGAATGGGGCAGGATCATTCCTTGCCGGACTGCTTGTTGCGGAAAAATGGAAAACAAAACTTACCTTTACCCAATCTGATCCTTCTGCGGGACCGGTTTCTGCATTTGCAGAATTACAATTTCAACCCATTGTTGCATAATGAATCAACCTATATCGGTATCGGTGATTGGCCCGGGAGCTTTGGGTGGTGCAATCATCGATCTGATATCCCGGCACAACGACTTCTCTCTGCACTCCGTCTGGGGACGTGAACAGGCAGATTGCTACTTTGTAAAGGACGCCACGCACAAACATCCCGCTGAAAAACCGTTCCCGTCTCAGGATAAGGATCTTGGAAATCTAATAATCATCTCTGTTCCCGACGATCAAATCAAAGATAGCGCAAATCGATTATCAGAGACTCTGATCTCATGGAGCAAACGCAGCGTTATTCATCTCTCCGGAAGCCTTGACAACACGGTTCTTGATCCACTCGCTAACAAGGGAGTGCTCACTGCTACTTTACATCCGCTCCAGACATTTACCCGCGGGGACAAAGCCGACCGATTTGACGGCATCTGGTTCTCACTGCACGGCAATGATTCACTATTTCCGCTTCTCAATCAACTTATTGAACCGTTTTACGCGCGCTCTAAAGTTCTGACGTCGGAACAGAAATCTGCCATGCATTTGGCCGCAGTCTTTGCATCGAACTATCTTGTGTCGCTGATGGATGTCGTGGAGCAGATCACTCTGAGCGAAGGCATTCCTGACGGTCTGACGATGCTGGAACCTATTGTTCATCAAACCATTCAAAACATATTTGAAAAAGGCCCGAAACATTCATTGAGTGGTCCGGTTGCACGGGGTGACAGATCAACTGTTTTGAAACATCTGAAGCAGCTTGAAGACAACCCTGAGTACTATAAATTGTATCAGCAGCTTGGTTTGATAGCATTTCAAATCGCTGAGGCATCGGGGCAGGCTGTTCCATCTGACATAATGGCCATTCGTGATATTTTTGAGTCAGAATCAGATTCGGATGAGTGATTCAAACGACTATTACCAAAAGGTGTATGCAGTTGTTGAACAGATTCCATATGGAAAGGTTACAACATATGGAGCAATTGCCGGGCATCTTGGTGTTCGGTCAGGCGCACGGATGGTCGGTTACGCGCTCAATAATTTGCTTAGTGGGTCAGTCGAACGCAATGTTCCGGCTCACAGGGTAGTCAATCGATTGGGTCAGCTGACAGGTCGTGCATATTTTCCGGGAGATACCATGAGGGAACGCCTCAGGCAGGAGGGAGTAGCGTTTAAAGAAGAGTTTACCGTTGATATAGAAAAGCATTACTGGGAACCGATAGATTAAATATCCTGCCAATATAAAAAACTCTACCCGACAAGGATGGAGCTTTCTTATATCCTGAGTTCGATTCATAAATCAAGTTATAGAAAGTCCCCCTTCCCCGAAGGGATACCCTTTCCGAAAAAAGAGGTGGGTGGATGTTTATCAGAATGTGGAAAAACCCGATGAACACCCCTCTGGATCTCTCCGTCAGCCGACGGAAGACTTCTGTATTCGTTTTTATAATCGATCTCAGGTTTATAAATTAAAAAGCAATAGATATGTCAATCGGCGGTTCCGGGGCTTGTCTCTTCAGAACCTGAATCCGAGATGAGTGATAGTCCCTCAGCCTCAAGAGTGTCAGCTTCCACTTCATCATCCCAGAAAAGGATGAAGAACATAACGGCCACACCGAGTGCAAACACAGACGGCATGATCCAGAACTGGAAGGCTCCATCAAGCCAGCCTGCTTTTGTGGAACCGTCAAGGCCAATCCTATCGCCCCACCAGCCCAGCAGGTAATTACCAATAAGCATACCGGCACCGTATGTGAGCAGATTAAAGAATCCCTGAGCACTGGCCCTGAGATTTTTCGGGGCTTTTTTATCCACATAAAGCTGACCTGTTACAAAAAAGAAGTCGTAACAAACGCCATGCAGTGCAATTCCCAGTATCAATAGAGAAACAGACTCCGGAAACATACCAAACAGAAGATAGCGGGTTGTCCATGCCAGCATCCCAATCAGCAGCATCCATTTTACTCCGAGACGGAGAAGGAAGAACGGAATAAGTATCATAAAAAGAACTTCACTCATTTGGCCAATGGCCATAAAAGATGCCGATTGCTCACCAAAGGCCACGGCGGCAACGAAATCGTTCGTCCGGGCATAGTAGAAGGCCAGTGGAATACTTATAGCAAAGCTGCTGAATGAGAAAACCGCGAAATTTTTGTTGGTCAAAAGTTTCAGTGCGTCAAGGCCAAAGGCTTCTTTGAGACTGAATTTCTTGCCTTTTTCAGACGGGGGTGTTTTAGGGAGGGTGAAGCTGTAGAGCCCGTAAATAACAGAAATAATTGCGCTCATGTAGAGGGGAATACTCGTACTCTGAATGCTGCTTTCAATCCCAGTGAACCATGTTAAAAACGGGACTTCAACCCATCCCAGAATGGTTTGGGCGACAACAAATCCTGACACAATCCATCCAATTGTTCCCCAAACCCGTATTTTTGGGAATTCTTTATCGGGATCACCGATGTTAGCAAAAGAAATCGCGTTAACCAGTGCAAGGGTAGGCATGTAGAGCATAAAATAGGCGAGCATAACCCAAATAAACAGTCCCGGTTCCGTCACCCCTGCAGCGTACCAGAGCAACCCGGCACCAAGAATATGACACACTGCGTTAACCCGCTCTGCATTAAAATATCGGTCAGCGATTAATCCTACTATTACGGGAGCAAGGAGGCCGGCCCAGTTATGAGTTGCATAAGCCTGTCCAATAATAGTGTTAAGCCCCTCTTCGCCCTGAAATATTTCAAGGAGATAGACTCCCATCACCACAAAAAATCCACCCCAGATAAAGAACTGCAGGAACATCATGATGCTCAACCTGGATACCACATAACGGTCTGAATTCATAGTCAAACGATCTTAGTTTCGGTTAATTTAGATAGTGATGTAAAAGACTGAAATTCTTAACTATGATGCAAATACAACCTGCAGTTGAGATCTAATCTTAATTAGACGTTCTGATGACTATAAGGTAAGTATCGGATAGGATATGAGCTGTTTTTAAACTCTAATTTGACCAGCGAATTCCAAAAGAAGCGCCAAGTTGAGACCCAAACAGATCGCCTGAATCAACGCCTACATCGACAAGCAACACCACGGGTTGATTGAAAAACGTCATATTTCGCTGAGAAAGAACCCCAAAAGAGAGCTGATTGACGGGCGTTTCAAATGGATCATCGCGCGTGCCGTAATTCCGGCTTATGGTAAACTTGCCAATCAGCTGTGTTCCCAGTAATTCCGTTTCAACTCCAAGATGATGGGCAACAATGCGGTTGTTGTCAATGCCGTCAATGAGCCTGTCCAGTGGGATGTCTGACGTACGAAACAAAGGGTTACCGATGGTTCGCCCCCGTGTAGCCCACCCAACTCTGTAGATGTGGTGATTATAATAGTTTTCATTCCCCTGAAACGGATCACGGCAGTTTTCAGGAAATTCGAAGCATTTCGTACCATCATCAAGAATATTTTCTGTCCGGGGACCATCCTGCCATTTGGTATACAAAAATTCATATGTCAGGCCTTTAATCGGAAGGTCAAGGCTTTCATCAAACCGGATAGACAAACCATTAAGTGCATCCTGCAGGCTTTTCAGTTTCAAGTTGTCTTTGGTTTCGAGTGGAAGCTGCCGGTAAAAATTTATCTTAACATTATTGAGTTCAAGGAAAAAACCAAAATCCCAGGCCCCTAAGTGATCGCCAAGAAGGTAGTCCGCCTCTACATCCGGTGCGCGTTCATCACCCCCCACACCAATAAACACCCGAAAAAAATCTGAAAAGCTTGAAGGAAGGTCGCCGTAGAACGGGTTATCCTTGCCTCCCCACATGGCATAATGAGCCAGCCCCCCGTAGACATTTAATGGAAAATCTCCGCCAAACAGAAGGTGACCCACTTTTTCCTGGAACAGCGGGCTTTTTGTATATCGGTCCTCCTCAAGCCAACCGTGCGACAGGTGTGCACGAACCTGAATAAAGTTGTTTGTAAGGGGGATGCCGGTCCACTCCGGTATACCGAATCGTATCTGAGGAATTGGTACGGCGTTACCGCTCACGCCAAGCGAACCCATGCTGAGAGCTTCATCGTGTATGGGGGATGTATTGTGAAATCGCCCGCCGGAGAGTTCAAATGCATAAGCCTGAATCTTCAGGTAAGCCTGATTGAACGATAGGGTGCTCTGCGAACCGGGACGGGCAATTAAATCGGTACCGTAGGAAATACGAAAAGGTCCGAAGATGTCGGGTTTGGTTGTGCCGTGTGCCTGTATGCGGGTTAAAAACTGGGATCCGTTGGATGCAAATCTGCCAAACCGATTGGATTCAATCCAGAATGGTGTTTGGCCGGATGTACTTCCCACACCAACCACATCAATGGTTACTTCAACTGACTGACCTTGTGAAAATGTTAATATTCCCGATACTAAAAGTAGGAGGAGCGCTAATAAGCTTATCCTCAAAAAAAATAAAGACCAATTAGAGTATTGCATTGCACTGATATGGGACAACCCTTTTTTTTCTTAACAGTAGAAAAGTTGAGGTTAAAATATTTGTGTTAAGATACGATCAAACTCCGACTAATGAGAAAGATTGTGCAAAATGTTACTATATAGATGAATATCGGCAATCACCATTTTTACAAAGATCTGCCCGGCATACACCAGTTTTCAAATATAGTAGAAATCAGCCAATCCCTGCCTCTGCCCAATGACTGGCCGGTTATTGCTACTGATGTCCGCGGCTCCAAAGATGTAATTGCAAACGGTAAATATATGGCTGTTAACATGGCCGGAGCTTCCGCAAATGCTGCTATCTTCAACGACTTTCCCGATCTTAATGTCCCGTTTGTATTTGGCGGTGATCGAGTGACCATTGTCATGCCTGATTTAGGGAAAGATCATGTAACGAGATTATCGAAAGACTGTAAATCTTGCGTTGATGCAAATTCGACATAATGCTTTCCAGTTGTTTTTATTTGTTGAGTATAAATAAGCCGCAAAAAATGATATTACAGGAACGAAATAAAAACCTAAAGAGATAAACGAAAGCCAAGCGCGGCACCTACCTGATTTCCAAACAACTTGCCGCTGTCGAGGGCAATATCCGTAAGCAAGGTAATTGGTTGATTGAAGACCGCAATACTGCTTTGGCTGAGAATACCCATAGAAAGCTGATTATAGGGTGATTTAAAGGGATCGTTACGCGTGCCGAAATTGCGGCTGACTGTAAGCTTTCCGATAATCTGTATAGCATTGACAGCCATTTCGAGACCAAGGTGATGAGCGACAATCCGATTATTGTCGATGCCGTTGCCAAGCATGTCAATAGGAATGTTTGAAGTGCGAAACAGGGGATTGCCAATAGTTCGTCCATATGTCGCCCAGCCTGATCGGTAAATACCATGGTTATAATAGTTCTCGTCACCATTAAATTTGTCGCGATTGGGACCATCCTGCCATTTAGAATATAAATATTCATACGTCAGACCCTTTATTGGAAGATTCAGGCTCTCTTCAAAACGTATTGATAAACCATTCAGTGCATCCTGTGGGTTTTTAAGTTTCAGATTGTTCTTGTCCCCATATGGCAATTGTCGATATACCTTTATCGAAACGTCATTCAGCTCAAAAAAGAGACCAAAATCCCAGGCCCCGAGGTGATCACCAAGCAAATGAATAGCTTCAGTATTGGGAGCTCTTTCATCCCCGGCAAGACCCATAAACACCCTGAAAAAGTCTGAGAACTTTGCGGGAAGGTCGCCGTATCGCGGGTTAGATTTACCACCCCACACAGCGTAATGTGCCAGTCCGCCGTAAATGTTTAACGGAAAATCTCCTCCAAACCGCAGGTGGCCTACTTTTTCCTGATAAAACGGCCTTTTAGTGAACCGGTCTTCCTCTAGCCAGCCATGGGCAAGGTGGGCGCGAATCTGAATAAAGTTATTAGTGAGAGGTATACCGGTCCACTCCGGAATTCCTATACGAACCTGCGGTATCGGCACGGCATTGCCACTTACCCCCAAAGAGCCCATGCTTAGCTGTTCATCATTCACAGGCGACCTGTTGTGAAAGCGCCCCCCGTACAGCTCAAAAACGTATGCCTGTATCTTTAGATAGGCCTGGTTGAAATATAGTGTACTCTGGCTGCCGGGCCTTGCAATTAAATCTGCTCCGTATGAGAGTTCTAACGGACCAAATCTGTTGGGGGCTCTACGGCCATGTGCCTGAAACCGGGTTAAAAACTGGTTTCCACCAGACGCAAACTGACCGAAACGATTTGATTCTATCCAGAAAGGTGTACGCTCACTTGAACTTCCTACCCCGATTACGTCAATTGTTGTATCAATAGTCTGACCTTTCGTAAATGAAAATATTCCCGATAACAGTAGAAGCAGAAGTATGAAACTATTTCTCAATAAAAATGCAGTCCAATTCGAGTATGGCATTGTATTAATGTTGGGATACACCGTTTAGAATGGTGATAGATTATTTTAGGTGCGTTCAGGCTTCACAAATATACGATCTAACAGGTGTTAAATAGAAAGATTGTTCAAAATGTTAACAATTAAATGAATATCAGTAATCGTCATTTTTTTAGAGATCTGCCAGGTATTCACCAATTTTCTGAAATTGTGGACATCAGTCAATACCAACCGCTACCGGATGACTGGCTTGTCATTGCTACTGATATACGCGGATCCACGGAAGCGATAGCGGATGGCAAATACAGAGCCGTAAATATGGCGGGGGCATGCGCAATTGCGGCTATAATTAATGATTTCCCCGACCTTGATATCCCGTTTGTCTTTGGCGGTGACGGGGTAACTATTGTTATGCCGGATGTTGGAAGTGATCACGTTTTGGGACTGATGAAGTATTGCATAAAGGCGGTTGAACAATCATTTGGTCTTGAACTTGCGGCCGGATGCCAAACGATGGCAGAGATCAGAAAAGACGGGAAGGATATCAAAATCGGCAAGTATGTCCTTTCGGAACACATCAATCAGGCCATTTTTTGGGGTGATGGTGTTGATTATATCGAAGAGATCGTCAAACAACCTGAAAATGACCTTTCAAACGTTCAGATGATTGAGGGAGATTTTACGGGACTTGAATGTCGCTGGAATGAAATACCATCTGAGAAAGATGAGGTGGTTTCTGTCATCATTAAATCAACTATACAAGATGACAAAGAGCGAAGCCTGTTTTACAGGGAATGTTTTCAGGCGATCGAACAGATCTTTGGAGACGAATCGGAATATGCGCCTGTGAGGCAGGATAAAATGAAGTTGTCAGCCAAACCAAGAATTCTGATGGGGGAGGCCACAATTATATCCTTCCCGGCTTCGTTCATTAAGAAGGCTGTGTATTATTTAAAGCTTTATTACATGCAGCTTGCCGGCTGGTATTTAATGAAGAATAAAATATCAACAAAACATACTGACTGGGGCAACTATAAGTCCGATTTCGTAAAGAACGCAGACTTTAGAAAATTCAGTGATGGCCTTAAACTTGTACTTTCCGGAACGGTTGACCAGCGGAAACGTCTCAGGTCGTACCTGAAGAAAGAATTTAAAAATAGAAAACTCATTTTCGGAACTCACTCATCGCCCGCTTCTATGACCACATGCTTTGTGACAGATTACCAGAAAAAGCACGTTCATTTTATAGATGGAACTAATGGTGGATATGCAAGTGCATCAGTGGAACTAAAAGAACAGATGAAACAGTTAAACAACCAGAAACAGTAAAGAAAAACATGAACCTGATGAAAATATCGTCTGTACGATTAATTGTATTTCAGTTTATACTTTTGTACGCCGTTTTAATTTTAACTGCATGCAACTCCAATAGCCAACAATCTATGATGACACAAGAGGATCACACCGAATTTTTGGAATCCATCACCTACCAGGAAGCCTTAAATGATACCGATACAACTAAAACAGTTGAACATACTGAGGAAGAGTGGGAAAACAGGCTTAGCTCAGGTGAATATCGAATACTCCGAAACGAAGGTACGGAGCTACCCTATGTAAATGATTATGACGGGTTTTATGAGGAAGGAATTTATCTGTGCAGAGCCTGTGGTAATCCTTTATTTCACTCTGATGCAAAATATAACAGTCGAACCGGCTGGCCGAGTTATTGGGAACCTGTACGTGAAGGTGCTGTTGGAGAGCGCGTTGACAAGAGTCTGTTTATGACCCGGACCGAAACCGTGTGTGCGCGCTGTGGATCTCATATCGGTCATGTGTTTGATGACGGCCCAGACCCAACCGGCCTGAGATACTGCTTGAATTCCAAAGCTTTAAAGTTTGTGCCAAAGCCAGATGAAGATAGTAGAGATTAAACTCCTTTGTGTGGAATTTAAAAACTATGTTATTCCTTACTAACTGAGAATGTTTGGGTGTGCGTGAATGGGATTCCAAATTCAGTAATACCCTCAATTTCAATCCTGTAGTTTGAAGGAATATCATTCGTCCAGAAGGATATGTTTGCGCTGCCATTCTCCAGTTTCAGGTTAGGTTCCCAGTTAAGCGTGATTCGATTATCCTTTTCCTCCAGATCATTCGGTACATTAAAACCATATCTTGGCGAGTAAAATCGGGTTGGCGGCTGATATCCTTCAACAAAAGCTGTTTCGAAACCACGAGTTGATTGTCTTCCTTGGGTACCGCTCCGGGTCCTTACGTTTATTACCCCCCCTGAACCTCTGCTGCCATATAATGACAACTCGGTACCACGTCTGAAAACATTAATGGTTTTTATATCGCTTGTTGAATAGTTAATTAGAAAAGAGTAGGAAGATTCAATGCCGTTTACAATAATTAACGGACTTGGAGTACCTGAAAAGGATGCCGCTCCTGTACGGACAGAAATGTTATTCCGGTTTGCTGTAACACCCGGTATTTGGTTCAATAAAATCTCAACAGGAAGAGATGATAGGGCAGGTGATTCATCTAAATCCACCCGCTGACTGCCTGAACTACGAACTCGAAAATCTCTTTCAAACTGATCCTCAGTTTCTCTTTCGCCGCTAACTTCTATCTCTTCAAGTTCTCCCCGCATCTGTACATCCGCGTAGATTTCGGTTCTTAACTGAGCAGACTGGGCCCTGTCAGAAATGGATTCATTTGTTTTTAACCCAATATCTTTTTCTGACTCCATAAATACACCAAGCGGTTTATATTTACCCTGGTTTATCTGCAAAGTATCCGTGGGAAGATGACTGAAAGGTTCCTCGAGCCGGATTCTTACATTGTCTCCCCCATCTTCATTATTTGCACGGATAGTGATTGGTTCAGACCCGGTAACATTCAAGTCGGGAATTGTAAAGTATCCCTCATCATCAGTACTCACTATTTGTACATCATCGTGCTCCGCACCCATGGAAAATACGACGGTTGCATCTTCCATACCGCGGCCCAGGAAGGGACTCTTAATCTGCCCTGAAACCTTGATTCCCTCTTCAGGCATGGAAAAAAGATTTATCTCTTCAATATTTTTTACTTCATCCATCTCAAAGGCTCTCCAGCCTTGGGTGAGCATTAATAGATCAGCATGTGCATGGCGATCTTCTGCATCACTGAAATAATATCCCGGATTTTCAATATGGCCGGCGATGTCAGACTCAAGCAATAACTTTGTCCGAATATCACCGCGGTAGGGATTGAATGTGTCGATTTCATCATCAAATACCGAAACACTCGCAAAAGCGTTAATTAACTCCTCCTCTTCCGGACTATCCGCATTGATGGTAACCTCCACCTGTTCTCGAAACCCATAGGTATCTCTGATTGAATCTAATTCAATGTTCACGCTGTCTATTCTATTTTCATTAAAAACAAGTCGCTCTGAAAGAGGTTCTCCATTGGAACTTAACACTGTAAAATGAATAGGCCCGGTAGGAAACATTGATTTTGGGGCAACGGTAAAACCGGAGCCACTTGTTATCTCGATTTCAGATGCCAGATAAACTTCTCCGCGAACATGGCCAAACACGAGATATGATGATTGCGGACTGTTACCGGAAGCTGTAAGACGAAGATTAAATTGTTCATATTCATTTTCTGAGACACTAAAAACAACACCTTCAGCCATGGCACCGGGCAGGGCAAAACGGTTGCCGTCAACAACGGCATAGTACCCGTCAGTGGTATCAGGAGTAAACTTGAAATCACCCATCCCTGAATGTTCAGTAGTGAAATCAGTGATAGGCTTATCATTCGGGTCGTATACTACACCACTTACATCTATCCCAAGCCCGTCGCCTCCAATGGCTTTAAAACCAACCCTGCTTTCAATACCTTGTACAAGGTTACCGCCTTCAGGCAAAAAATCGACATCGAATTCATCTGATGACACCATTTCAGGAGCATCGGATGCCTGGTTGTGAATCTCAATCTCTTTCATCCATGTATACGACTCACCAAAATTCAAACTCCAGGCTGTGTAAGCTTTTAATTTGTACACGCCCGGTTCGGATTCGGAATCAATCAATATACTTCCCCGTCCGCGACCACTTTTATTTTCGAGAGCAATTCGTTCAATTTGGTTCATTTCCGGATCATAGAGTTCAACATAAAGAACGGTGCTTATTTGTGAGAGGGCATTAACACTGCCAGCTGTCACATAGGAAGAAAACCAAATTCGGTCACCCGAAAAATACCAGTCCCTGTCGGTGTGCAGGTACACTCTTTCACGGGGCAGGTCTTTCTGTATTGCATTGAAAAGCTGAATAAACTCAACATCCCCCCGAGCAGTTTGAGCGCTCAGATTTTGACTGATAGGTAACATTGAAATTAAAATCAAACAAAAGGAAATTAGTCTGATGTATAATGAGTGACACATAATCATAATTAGAGGAATAGGGGTTAATGACTAAGGCAAAGCCTTCGCATACTAATTTTATTTCGAAACTACTTTCTTTGGTAGCATTTGTATAATTAAAAGGATGAATATTTTATCAATACTATAATAAATAGTATACGCCTGCAAGAGAAATTAAGCATCTTTTTTCCTTATTTTTAATGATGTAAACCCGATGATTTACCATTTCTCAAAAAAATGAATATATTCCCCTTAAACAAATCAAGGCATGTGGCGTTATGTAAAACTAGGGCTATTAACATCCTATCTAAGAAGGCTCTTCAAAAGTGTAAAAAGACTCATTAAGTAGATTAAAACGTCGAAGACTATCACATATTTATTATGAATTTCGCCGGATATTTAACAAAGCGGAATATAGTGCTGTAATCTCTATACATAAATTTTACAGACAGTAAATTTTACATAGTTTCCTATATGAAAAAATTTGTCTTACAGAAAGATGATTCGCAGGCGCCAGAAGATTTTAAGATTGAATATAAAGATCTGTTAAACGCTGCTCAGTTAGACGCGGTGATGCACAACTCAGGTCCTGCTCTTGTGATTGCAGGTGCCGGAACAGGGAAGACCAGAACGCTTATTTATCGCGTAGCGCGTCTTATCGAAAGTGGAGTAGATCCTAAATCAATTCTGCTCCTTACATTTACCCGCCGAGCTGCGGGTGAGATGCTGCGCCGTGCAAGTACGCTTCTGGATGACAGATGCCGGCGGGTAGAAGGTGGGACATTCCACCGCTATTGCAGTAAGCTATTGCATATCTACGCAGACCAGATTGGTTACCCTGAAAACTTTACCATCATCGATACCTCTGATGCCATGGATACCATTCATCTCTTGCGCGGACGGCTCGATACCATCAAACAGACAAAACGGTTCCCTAAAAAAAGCACGCTCTATTCGATATTCAGCACATCTGTTAACAAAATTATTCCTATTCATGAGGTACTTGAGAAGGAGTATCCCCAGTTTAAAAAGCATAACGATACTATTCAGAAGCTTTTTGATGAGTACAGCAATTATAAAAAGGTCAACTATGTAATGGACTTTGATGACCTTTTGGTCCACACCCGTGATCTTCTGAGAGACCGTAAAGACGTTCGTGAAAAAGTTGCCTTTTCTCATAACCATGTGATGGTAGACGAATACCAGGATACGAACTCACTTCAGGCGGAATTAACGGAACTGTTCAGTTCTGTGCACAACAACGTTTTGGCTGTGGGTGATGATGCACAAAGCATTTACTCGTTTCGCGGTGCAGAACCGGAAAATATGAAGCAGTTTCCGAAGCGATTTAAGGGTACTAAAATAATCAAGCTCGAGGAGAACTACCGGTCTACTCAGCGTATTCTTGATCTGGCCAACCGGGTTCTGTCACAGTCGAAAGAGACATTTGAAAAAAAACTCTTCACCAACAGGGTAGAGGGGGAGTTGCCCGGACTTGTAAAAGCGGCAAACGTGAATGATCAGAGCCGTTTTTTAACCCAGATGATTCTGAACCTAAGGGAACAGGGCAGAGAGATCTCCGACATGGCCGTCTTGTTTCGTAACGGCCGGGATTCGTACGATCTGGAAGTGGAGCTGAACAAGAAGGATATACCCTTCGTAAAATATGGCGGCCAAAAGTTTACAGAAGCGGCGCATGTAAAGGACGTGATTGCACATCTGAAAATTTTTATCAATCCAAAGGATACCATATCGTGGAACCGTGCGCTGATGCTGATGGAGGGAATTGGTCCAAAGACAGCAGAGCAGTTTTTCCAATGGGCACAGAACAGCAGCGATCCATTTAAACCACACAAAGCTCCACATGCCAGCGAAAGGTACCTGGAGCAGCTTCGGGCACTCAGCAACCTGTTTTCCGATTTGAAGCGATTTGAAGGCTCTGTACCTGATCAGCTGAAAACCGTTGTGGAGTATTACAGCAAATTTTGTAAGAAACGGTTTGATGATCATCCCAAACGGATGAAAGATCTTGAAACATTTGTGGACATTTCCGGAAGCTATCGGTCTCTGCAACACATGATTGAAGAAGTGGCACTTGATCCTATTGAGGCAACAGCCATTGAAACTGAAGCTGCAAATAAGGATGAAAGCCCTCTTGTTCTCAGCACAATTCACTCAGCCAAAGGCCTGGAGTGGGGCACTGTTTTTTTAATTCAGTGTCTGGACGGCATCATTCCTTCCGGGTATGCTATTGAAGACCCAAAACAAATGGAGGAGGAGATTCGGCTGGTATATGTGGCGGTCACACGTGCTAAAGATCAACTGTTTTTAACCTACCCGGCCATGCATCAAAGTTTTTATGGCGATTACTTTACAAATCCGTCCCGTTTTATTGAAGACTTGCCGGAATCATTACTGGAACCCTGGATGCTGGTGGAAGAACAGGAACAGCCTGTAATTGATGATGATAAAGATACACAATACCTTGATGGAGATTAAGTTACCGATGAGACTGTCCAAAAAGGAACATAATAAGTTGCTAAGCTTAAAATAATTTAGACTTTAAATCCCTCTATTAGATAGATAGGGAAACAGGGTGAGTCAGAAGTAGATTCCTAAATTATTTAAGCGGATTCCGGGGCAAAATACTTTTTGGACAGCCTCAGGTAACAGGCCAAACTGTTTGAATCCTATAAACGCTTTAGCTGTCTTTTCTGGGAAATCATATCTGAAATAATCCAGAAAACCGGGTAAAAAGGAATAAAGATAGCAAGTACAAGACGTAAAATTGATTTTTTCTCGTTGTCGTGCTCTTTACATATCCCTGCAACACCTGCCATCCAGAAAATGAAAAACATAAAGATCATGAGTGCAATGATGAGCGATCCAACAAATCCGAAATTATTGTAAAATGATTCAAGCATATTCTTGCCAATTTATCGTTACCTTTCGTTCTCATATATTTCTGCCAATTCAGTCAAATGTCAGGTGTGTCGGCGGAACACATCGCAAACTTACGAATTAACTACATCAGATGTTACCCACGGTTTCTATAGTAGGACGACCCAACGTTGGAAAATCGACCCTTTTCAATCGGTTAATCGGTGAGCGCCAGGCAATTGTGCATGATGATTACGGCGTGACCCGCGACCGACATTACGGGGAAAGTTTCTGGAACGGTCGGGATTTTAACGTAATCGATACCGGTGGTTATCTGCCGGATGAGGCTGGTGTAATTGTTGAGGGTATTCGCGAACAGGTACATATCGCCATTGAAGAGTCAGATGTCATCTTGTTTGTTGTTGATATTGAACACGGGGTAAACACACTCGATAAGTCGGTTGCAAATATTCTGCGACGCGTCGATAAACCTGTGCTAATAGTTGTCAATAAGAGTGATAATGAAGAGCGGGCGTTGAATGCTGTTGAATTTTACGAGCTCGGCCTTGAGGAGATATTTCCTGTGTCAGCAATCAGTGGAACAGGAACCGGAGAACTGCTGGATCGTGTGGTTGAACTGCTGCCGGAGGAATCAGAAGATGCTGAAGAGGATAAAAATCCCAAAATTGCATTCGTCGGACGCCCGAATGTAGGTAAAAGCTCACTCATGAATGCACTTCTCAAGAATGAAAGGTGCATTGTTACCGATATTCCGGGGACTACCCGCGATTCCATCAACGATAAATTAACTTACAAAGATAAAGAGTATACGCTGATTGATACCGCTGGTCTTAGGAAACGCGCAAAAGTTAAAGAGAACATTGAGTTCTTCAGTACGGTACGGACCGACCGATCGATTCGTGATTCGGATGTTGTAGTGCTCCTGCTGGACGCAATGCGCGGGTTTGATGCTCAGGATAAGCGAATAATCCGCGAAGCTGAAAAGTATAATAAAGGGATCGTCATTGCGCTGAATAAATGGGACATTGTTCCCGATAAAGACACGAACGTTCTCAAAGAGTTCGAAACATATATCTACGATCGGATACGGACCTCAAATTATATTCCGATTATTTCTATTTCGGCACTAAATGGAACAAGAATTGAGCGTGTGCTCGACACGGCCGACATGGTGATTCAGGAACGGAAGAAGAAAATTAGCACACCGGATATGAATAACTTTGTACAAAAGATACTGAAAGAACGACCGTTGCCTATGAAGCGCGGCCGGCAGCTTAAAATACAGTATGCGCTTCTGGTAAAAAGTAATCCCCCTGTATTCAAATTCTTCATGAATAACCCACAGGAATTACCGCCAAACTATCGTCGCTTTATCGAAAACAAGATCAGAGAAGAGTTTGGGTTTACAGGAGTGCCGATAACAATGGTCTTTCGTCAGAAATAAGTTGGTGAATACTGAAATAACTTTGAACGATACAGCGCAAAAGGTTATTTTTGTAGACTTAGTCTCAAATATTATCATTTATAAATCAGATAGTTCTTTAGATGGAATTAGATAAGCCTGTTGCTAATGCGTTAACGGAAGATTTTCAGCGGGAGCGTAAACTATCGTTTCTGGAAAATCTCTATCTGCCTGAGATTTTCAAGGGGCTTTGGTACACCTTCAAGCAGATGTTTGCCCCTACATTTACAATGAATTATCCGGAAGAGAAGTGGGATCCGCCATCCATTTTCAGAGGCCGGCCGGTTCTCGTTGAAGACAATGGCAAAGAGCGATGCGTGGCATGTGGGCTCTGTGCCCGTGCGTGTCCTCCACTGGCAATTTCCATGCAGGCCAATGAGGACGAAGACGACCCGAAGGAGCGATACCCTGATTTCTTTGAAATTAATATGCTTCGGTGCATCTATTGCGGTTTCTGTGAAGATGTATGCCCGGAAGAAGCCATTGTGATGAGTAAAGATTACGATATTGTTTTTGAGTCCAGAGAAGACGCTATTTATGATAAAGAACGGCTGCTTGTACCGAAAGAAGATTTGAAGGAGCGGCTCGATTTTCTCAAAGAGTACAGAAATAATCAGTTTGGTCAGTTTTGGGATTTTCAGGAAGAGAATAACATTCACTCAGTTCGCGATCGTGACCGAGATTGGAACACAGGACTATCGTTGGTTGATATGCTTGAGCAGCAGAAGCGAAATGACGAGACAAAAGCGTCTTCAAACTGGTCTGTTTAATTTTTTGTGGCCGATATTATGAGCACTGATCAAGAGGTTACCCAAGAAAAATACGAGCAACTGCTTGATGACGCCAAATATCTTCAGGATGAAGCTGAAGCTTTGATGTACATCATTGATCAGGTGCCGTATACTGAAGTTCCTACTGATGGGATGTCAATCATTCAGATGCTTGCTTTGATCGATCACGCTCAGAAAAATTACTATCGTCCGATCATCGAAAAAAGCTTTTCAAGCTCCCGGTCTCTCCAGCTCAATAAGTTTGAATCGTACGATGAGACCTTTGAATTTTCGGACGATGAAAAAGATGTTCAAAAAATCCTCAAAAAAATAAGCAAGCACAGAGCGGCTGTATTAAATCTATTTGATAAGATCCCGTTAATCGATTGGGAGAGAGAAATAAAGTCCGGATATCAATCGCTTACACTTTTTGAATTTGCAAACAAAATGGTTCGGGACGAGCGAAGAATTCTTAAAGAGATTGCCGATCTCGTTCTCATTTATCAGAACAATAAGCAGGCGAATCGACAGGTAGATGCCAAAGCCAAACAGCGTCATAATATCGGGGAGTAGAGTTTGTGGAGCTATATTTTACTTGTACTGATTTCGCTTTTCACCTGTGTTGTAATATACAGGAGATTGTCTCCGCTCCCGCATCCTGAATATCTGAGCTACACTATTCTTTTACTGAACGCCGTGATGTTCGGGATGATGATTGCGGGTTCCGAACATTTGGACCGCATTATTGAACTTATGTTGCTGTCTGTGTTCTTGCTTGTACTGGTTCTCCTATTAATCTCGGTACGACAAATTCAGCCCCAATATAGCAGGCAACCCGTCTTATATGCCTATTTCCCCCTCTTGATTTTACCTTTCTATGCTTACTTTGTTGACAATGAGATGCTTGAGTTTATTACTAATGCCACCATTCAGGCAACTGCTCTGCTTGTTTATTTAGGGCTGGTCATTAGCTATTTTAGTACAGTTAGGAGGGGATACCTCTTATTTATCTCCATACTAACTTTTACAGCTGCATTCGGCCTCTATTGGTATCCGGTTTACATCTCTGTCCCCATCTCAGCAATTCATCTGTTAGTCGGTGTTGGAATGATCATCTCAGGCTTTAAGTTTCCATCCATATTACTTGAACATAAACGATAAACTTAATCATTAGACATGGCTTTAAAATCAGGTGACATAGCTCCGAATTTCGCGTTGAACAATACATCAGGTGACACAGTCTCTTTTGAGGATTTGCAGAAAGAGAACAGCGGTGATATTTTGCTTACTTTTTTCCCTCTTGCGTTCTCAAGCGGTTGCACAGATGAACTTTGTACGATGCGCGACAACATGAAACTCTATGATTCACTTAACACTACGGTTGTAGGAATAAGTATCGACAGCTTTTTTACACTTAAGGAGTTTAAGAGAACGAACAACATTAAATTTCCTCTTTTGAGTGATTTCAATAAAGAGGTTTCAAAATCTTATGGCGTTCTGTATGAAGATTTTTTTGGAATGAAGGGAGTTGCCAAACGGTCTGCATTTATCATTGGAAATGGTGGCGAAATAAAATATGCAGAAGTACTGGAAGATTCCGGAAAACTACCCGATTTCAAGGCTATACAGAGCGCGTTGTTGGCAAAATAAGCACGTTATTTCGGTTATAGGACCCTCAAAAAGCTCTATACCGCGTTGATTTTTAACCGACTATACGTTTCTGATTCTATGTCATTAGGGTAACGAGAGTGTCCGCCTTATCAACCATTCGCCGGTGAGAAGAACGAGTACAATCACAAACCAAAATGGAGAGTTGTTGAAATAACGGGTTTCTTCAGTTGCCGTTTCAACTATTTGGTCCAGGTTATTTTCCTCAAGATACCGTAGCATAGGTTCCGCAGAATACTCCTCTAAAAAGATACCGCCTGTTCTCAGGGCGAGCTGCTGTAACAGCTGATCATCTCGTTCTGTAGTAATAAACTCAACCATTGATCTGCTAATACTAAACCGAGCCTGATCTCCCCCTATGTCTCGCTCGGCTTTTGTTGCGCTGCCGTTAATCTGGTAGTTTCCCTGCGGAAGATTCCCAATATTTACTCTGTATTCACCATTTCTCGTGTGGCGCATGATAAATCGCTGCGTATCCGATTCGGGGGCTGTTTCTGCTTCAACTGAAGTCACTGATATTTCAATAACTGCATCAGTTTCAGACTGTTGCCGTTCATTCACCAATGAGGCTCGTATTTCAATATCCTCTGTTTCAGTAAAGGTTGGCTTGATTGGGTCTATCGCCAGATTTTGCTGATTTGGTGACGTAGCAGCCCACGAAAATAAATCTGTAAAAAAGGTGGTATAAAACGTAGAAACCGTTTCATTAGCTGTCCGGTTAAACCTATGCCATCCATAAGCATTAATACCGGCAAGTCGGCGCACGCCAGTTGATTCTGTTATTATCAACGGAATATCTGTTGCAGTTCTCTGGAATTCACCGGTAAATAGTACTTCCGAAAGTGCAGAACTCACGATATCAGTCCTATAAGTCTTAAGAGTTGGAAATCGTCTGAAATCTTGTGGCGAAAACTCCAGCAGAGGATGACTGTAAGGTTCACGATCCTGTAGCAGGTGCACGTCGATAATGTTTCTCAGGCTGCCTTGTACAGTGTATGTAAGAAAATTTGAATTATTGAGCTGCTGATGGTTTTGCCGTGTGGCCGGTAGCATGAAGTATATAACCGGGACCTCATTCTGCTGTACCAGCCAATCAAACAGTGGATCATTACTGTCGGGCAACCCGTGAAGAACGATCAGGTCAGGCGAAGTATCAAGCGCAGTTACATCCTCTCCCATGCTTTGACCGTTGGAAAGCCGGGTTGCAGAAATTAATTCATTCTGCTGGTCCGTTGCAATTAATCGTCTGAATGCACCAACATCCGGATGAATCTCAAAAGCGAGGGAGACAATCCGTGTTTTTTCATCCAACACCTCAACTGAAAACTGTTCACGATTATTTTGCAGGGTGAATTCGTCATCAAGACCGGGAATATTAATTTCATACTCGTAAAATCCTGAGTCCGTATGCTCATCTGTAAATAATAAAAGGTGATTAGAGATTGATTCAGGAAATGTGATCTGCTCTGATTGTGACAATTCACCGTTTTTCAGGAACTGCACGGTAGCTGTTTCTCCTTCAAATCCTTCCTGGTTGATATTTACTCTGAACGACTGCTCAGTATTTGTATAAGACTGTGCATTAAATTCAACATCGCTGATAACGACGTCCTGTACATCGGTGGTGTCTCCTACAGGGACTGTAAAAAGAGGAGTGCTTAAATTCTGAGCGCTGAAAACCGGATTGCGTCCCTGTGTGTAGATTCCGTCGCTAAATAACAGGTTGGCTACGGTCTGCTCCTGGTTTTCAATCTGATGGTCTATAGAGGATTGCAGATTGGTAACTGTGCCGTTTCCGTCAATCTCCCGGCCATCTTTAATAGCTGAATCAAACAGGTAATAATTTACATCAAAGCGGCTGTCTACCTGAGTCATAAACTCATCAACAATAGTTCTGTAGCTCTCAAGGCCTGAGTAATCGCCGCGTTCAACCGTTAAACTTTGCGTATTATCCAGATAGACGTTAATAAGAGGACTGGACGTATCCACATTGCGATCCACAAAAAATGGATTCAGAAGCAGAACAATCAGAATTAAAAATACAGTTCCGCGAAGGGCTGTAAGGCTCCACTTTTTCCAGGGAGCGACAGATGTAAGATATGCATAGCTCCACCATGCCACACCAAAACAGACAATGATCAGAGATAGTCCGGCAAGGAGAGGGATGCTCGGGTTAAATCCCTGGAAAAAAATGGGGGTCATTCCTCGGCTCCGCTATGGTTTACAATGATTTTAGCAGACGGTTTATGACATCCACGGTTGAAATTCCTTCTGCTTCAGCCGCATAATTTGTGACAATCCGGTGGCGCAGAACGGGTACAGCAAGTGCTTGCAGATCGTCGAGTTCAACATTATACCGTCCCTGTGAGAGAGCCCGGGTCTTTGCCCCGAGAATAAGGAATTGGGACGCTCGAGGACCTGCACCCCAGCCAAGGTATTGATCTACAAAGGATGAGGAGTGTTCGGTACCCGGGCGTGTTTTTGTGACAAGTTCAACCGCCTGGCGGAGCACGTGGTCAGGAACAGGCACTTCCCGGACAAGATTCTGCAGATCCAGGATTTGATTCTTCTCCAGAATCGAATTGATCGTTTCCTCACGCACGGAGGTCGTTTGTGATACAATCTGAATTTCTTCTTCAAGGGCAGGATAATCGAGCCAGATATTGAACATGAAACGGTCGAGCTGTGCTTCAGGAAGGGGATAGGTCCCTTCTTGTTCAATTGGATTCTGAGTTGCAAGAACAAAAAATGGAAGATCAAGTTCGTAGCGATTGCCTGAAGCTGTAATGGTGGCCTCCTGCATGCCCTCTAACAGTGCCGCCTGAGTTTTAGGTGGAGTTCTGTTGATTTCATCAGCAAGGACGATATTCGCGAATATTGGACCTTTTATAAACCGGAACGCCTTTTCACCAGTCTGCTTGTTATCTTCGATAACTTCAGTGCCGGTGATATCTCCGGGCATCAAATCGGGCGTAAACTGCACGCGTTTAAACGAGAGATTCATCGTTTGTGCAACGGTCCGGATCAATAGTGTTTTTGCCAGTCCGGGAACTCCAATAAGAACACAATGGCCCTTGGAAAAGAGGGCAATCAGGAGCTGCTCAACAACGTCATGTTGTCCCACAACTTTTTTCCCGATCTCTGTCCGGATTTGTGAAAATGATGATTCGAAAAAGGAAGCGGCTTCTTTTGGATCGTTCGGAATTGAATTCGTTCCGCTCATTCCATCCCCACAGGTTCAGGTTCCTGTACAGGCGACAGAATATTGTCTTCATCGATTGATTCCGGCATATCAATCCTTATATCTACATATATCTTTTCACGGAGGCTTACAAGCCAGTCGTTCATAATGCGCATTTGTTTTCTCTGCAGTGCAATATCACGTATTCGGCTGTAGTCATCTTCAAGATTGGCAACATGCTCAGGATAGTGGGCATCCAGCCGCACAATTCGATAAGCTCGTTTCTGGTTCTGCGGCAACGTAAACGGGCGGGGGTCTGAAATATCGCCGGGTTCATCGAGAAGCAGGGCAATACGGTAAAGAGATGGCTCCAGGTCGCTAAGCGCCATTTTTCGATCCCCGGTTTGCATGTTCATAACCCGGCCGCCCATTGCACTCGTTGATTCATCTTCGGAATGACGACGGGCAAGATCACGGAAAGTTGCACCGTGATTGACAACGCTGTCTTTCAAGGCTTCCAGTTTATTGATGGCAAAATCTTCATCCACACCTTCATCATCAACCTCAATAAGAATATGGTTTGTTTCTATGTTATCACCCTGCCGATTATTCAGACGAATTACATGGTAACCGAAATCAGTTCGAACGACCTGAGATATTTCTCCGGGTTTAAGGGCAGAGGCTGCGGCTGAGTAGTTGGCTACAAGATCTCCCAATGGCATCATGGGCAACAACCCTCCGCGCGATGCCGATGGACCTTTACTATATTTGCGCGCCATTTCTTCAAAATTCTTTCCATAGTTGACAACTGAATCACGAATTGCTTCAGCTTTTCGAAGTGCCTCGTCTCGGGCATCCTCAAGTTCAGGAGGTGTCACAACTATTTGAGAGAGTTCAACCTGTTCAGGAATTGTAGGGAGCTGATTTTCGGGAATTTCGCTGAAGAAGTTCCGGACTTCCGGACGGGTAATCTCAACGCTGCTCATTTTTGTTTGTTGAAGCTGCTGTGTTGTCATCTGCTCGCGAAACTGATCTCTGAATTCCGCCCGTATCTGGACAATGCTATTTCCAAGCGCGCGTTCGAGTGCTGCTTCGCCGCCGGCTTGTTGCATCATCTGATTGATACGATTATCCATCGCACGGTTTACCATTTCATCGGATACAATAACAGAATCAATCTCTGCCTGTTCGAGCATTACATTACTGTCTACCATTGATTCCAGGGCGCTATACCAAAGGTCTTCAGAAAAGGTAACTTGCTGGTTATTGGACTTTGCCTGCTGCAGGTACTGCCGAACTTCAGCATCCACATCAGACTTCAGTATTATACGATCATTGACGACCGCAACAATTTTGTCTGCCACTTGTTTTTGCTGAGATAGCACAGTCCCGGTTCCCATCAAGAATGTCAGGGCGAATAAGAGTAGCGATTTAAATTTAATAAAGGTCATGAATTTAATTCAGTTCTAAAGTTGAAATATAATCGTTAATGATGGAATTCATCTCCTCATCCTTGAGCTGCTCTATTTCATTGTTAGATTCAGCCTGCAGATAAAGATTACGTTTGAAAGCGTTTGTTATTCTTTTTGATTTTTCAAGTTCCAGCCATTGTTGAATTTGTGGAATTAACCATTCGAAGTTCGGATTATCTCCTTCATTTCTGATTTCCCTGAGCTGAACAAAATGATACTGGCCGTTTGCAAGGTGAACAGGAGATATTTCAGAAATCCCAATCACATTAAGATAGCGATTTAACATGGGGATATCAGATACCGCTATCGAAATTGGTAAATACTGGGTTGACTGGCGCAGCTGCAGGTCAGGATTAACGCTGTAGTTGTTTAAAACCTCTTCCCATTTTACGCCTCTCAGCAGATCCCGCCGTGCATTATCAATTCCGGTGCGTGTTGTGGCAGTGATGTGCCGGAATCTCACATAGCGTTCGTTCAATATGAATTTATCACGGTTGGCCTGATAATAGTTTTGTGCTTCATCACGGCTGACCGTGAGATCATCCGCGCTTTCGGCCAGTATGTATTGCCTAAGCATTTCGTTAAGAAGCTGCTGCTCCATCCGCTTCAATTTTGCCTGAAAAAGTTCATCGTTGGGGAGGTCAAGCCGGCGGGCCTCATTTTCAGTCACCTTGTCGTTGATCCACTGCTGCTTGAAGTTCTGAAAAGCTATAAGAGTGTCCTGGTGTAAGGCGATATCCGGTATCTGAGAAAGAGCCATTTCTACTGTAAGTTGCTCATTACCAACGGTGGCGAGTACAGGTGACGAGTCCTGATTGTTTCCCGTTATGCAGGATACAGTCATCAGGGTGAAAATTACCAGGGTAACATGCTTAGTAAATTTGATTATATGCATTTGATAAGGGGTTACCGGATTCGTTCCGGATAGATTCTGACGCGGTATTCTGATCTTAAATCATTCATGAAATTTTCTTCCCGGATAGGCTGATAATCGCTGCCCACCCTGTTAAATGCCTCATCAAAGGTCATTGTCCGGGGCTCCAGAAGCTGATGATAGATCACATACGCATCGCGGTTGCGGTATGTAAACTTATCGGATGTTTCACCATTTTCTGTAGCATTAAGAGCTGAAAAAATCTCTTCGGCCGGCGTTTCGAGAGAATCGCGAATGGCGATTAGGTTGTTAAAGGTATTGGATACGCTGTCTAATGAGACGGATTGGCGGGTCATCTCCAAAGCCGCCGTAAGAACGCTGTCATCCCTGGACGCCAGCAGTGTGTAATCATACCGTTCATCAAACCGATATTGACTCTTGTTGCGCTCATAATATTGCTCCAGAGCTGACGAGTCGGCTGTCTCAATATTCCAGATGTTGTCATTGCTAACCTCAAAAACAACAAGGCCGTTTAAAAATCCATCTGTTTCTTGTTCAAACTCTGGAAAACGTTCGGATGTCATTGGAATGACCCGGGAATCGAGAAGGTACTCTTCATACATCTCGAACCAGAGATTTGAAAATTCAGTTGTTGCCCTGTCTGCGTGTGTATCGCTCAGCCACTGTCTAAAATCACCGGTTGTGTATGTTTGATCATCAAAGGTTACAAGTGTTCTTTCTGCCAGATCCTCAGGAAAATCCAGGTTTTGTATAGCGAGAGAGTCAGATTGTCCGAAAAAAGTTCTCAGAGCAGATTTAGCGGAGCTGTCAGCTGAAAAGTTTCCGATATCAGAAAGCCGTTCCAGTACCTGTTCACGGCTGGCTCTATAGCGGGGCAGTTCTTTAAGCTGGCTCATGAGTTCTTCTCTACGTTGGTGATCATTTCCGTACGACCGAACAGAATCTATCCTGAAAATATGGTAGCCATAGTTGGTTTGAACCGGCTGAGAAAAAGAAGCTATAGGATCAACGGATAAGACGGCGTCAATGAAGTCGGCGGAGTACTGAGTTCCGTATCCAACCCAGCCGACATCGCCGCCGCTGCTTGCGGATGATCCATCTTGTGAAAACTGCTGAACGACCTCATCCCACGGACGGCCCTGTTCAAGTGACGCATATGCGCTGTCTGCCAGGAGTTCGGCTGATAAATCATCCCGGGAACCTCTGAAAAAAATATGGCTTGCATTTCGTTGTGGCGTTCGTTCTCGACGTTCCTCAAGATAGATGATGTGAAACCCAAATTGGGTTCGAACCGGTTCGGATAGTTCACCTTCCTCAAGGTTATAGAGTGCGTCTTCAAATGGCTTAACTGTGACACCGACTGAAAACCAGGGCAAATCACCTCCTGCGGGTCGCCCTTGCACCCGACTTGAATACTCCAGGTTTAACTCCTGCATGGTCATCTCGCCATTAATGAATTTCTGACGAGCCTCTTCAATACGTTGCATGGCTTCATTCACTCTGTTGGGGGGGCTGTTGGGATCAACTTGAATGAGCACATGAGATGATTTTAGCTCATAACTGCTCCGTTCGATATACTCCTCGGTCATCTCTTTTTTGATTTCATTTTCAAGCCAAAAAGAGAAAGCGGCCTGTTTGGAATAATTTTCAAATTCCTGCTGTAGCTCCGGGTCGGTATAGAGTCCCTGATCTCGGCCATAGGCAAGTTTTAGTTTATAATCCACATAAAACGGAAGGAACTCTTTTAAATCATCTGTTGAATAATCATCCTCAACATTGTTTCTCTCGTAGTATCTGGTCAGATCGCCAAGTGTAATTGTTTCATCAGCGATCTCTGCCACAACAGCATTCATTCGGCGACTGTCTGCAGAGGATGTCTGTGCAAACAGAGAGTGTGATGACAATAAAATTAAAGAAATCAGCGCAGAACTTATGATAGGCTTTATTCGATTCATTGATTCTATACTATGTATTGTCTGAAGTGAGGTATTTTTTGGAAATTAACAGGATTCAAAGAGTTTAACAATAGTCGCTAATGTAAACGGTATCTGTTAAAATTTACTGAGAGCCATTGGTAAACGAGTTTTTTCGCGTTTCATTACGTATTAGTTAACATAGATCTGATCGATCTGTTCCATTGGATATCTCAAAACAAAATTCCCGCAATTGCAGCGTTCATCAAATTAACGATTGAACCGGCAATAACGGCTTTGATTCCAAATTCTGCAAGTTCTGCTTTTCGTCCGGGAGCCAGACCGCCAATTCCACCGATCTGTATGGCAATAGACGCGAAGTTAGCAAACCCGCAGAGAGCAAATGTAGCCATCGCAATTGATTTGGGCTCGATGGCCTGCTGTTCAATCAGCTCCAGCAGATTCAGGTAGGCGATAAACTCTGTTGATACTATTTTAATCCCCATCAGGCTGCCGGTAGACAAAACATCCTGCATTGGCACGCCGATAAGAAAGGTGATCGGAGCAAACACCCATCCGAGAAGAGTTTCAAGTGTAAAACTGCCGGATGGGAGAAGGCTTGCAAGTGTAGTCGCTTCACCAAACCAGCTCAGAAATGAATTGATCATTGCAATTATAGCAATAAACGCAAGGAGCATGGCACCCACATTGAGGGCAAGTTTTAATCCTTCCGTTGCACCTGATGCGGCTGCGTCAATTCCGTTTTCATCCGGCTGTTCAACCTGGGCTTCAATGTTCCCCATGGTTTTTGGGGTATCCACTTCCGGGTAGAATATTTTGGCTATTACAAGGGCACCGGGGGCCGCCATAATACTGGCACCCAGAAGCTGCTCAGCAAACATTTGTCGCGCAAATTCAATACTCACATCATTTACAATAGCGTATGTGTCACCCAGCATCTGAATATACACGGCCATAATACCTCCGGCAATCGTTGCCATTCCACCGGTCATCACCGCCAGAAGCTCTGAACGCGTCATGCCTTCAATAAACGGCTTAATGAGCAGGGGTGATTCGGTCTGCCCCACAAAGATGTTACCGGTAACTGAAAGGGATTCAGCACCTGAAACACCCATTAACTTTCTCATCCCTTTGGCCATTACTGCTACAATTTTCTGAAGTATGCCGTAATGATAAAGTATGGTGGTAATGGATGCGAAAAAGACAATTGTGGGCAGAACCTGAAAAGCAAAAAATGATCCCATGCTTCCTTCCATTCCCGGACTAAGGGCAAGGTCTCCAAATATAAACCGTGCACCTTCAGTTGTGTATCCAAGAAGTAAAACAAAAAAGGAGCTTACCTGACTGAATATCCATTTTGGCCAGCCCAATGGTGCAAAGAACTCACCCATAGCGGCTCCCTTGATAATAAATATACCAAGACCGGCCTGAAGTGCCAGACCACGCGAGACAAGGCTCCAATTTACCTTTCGCTTATTATTGCTGAAAAGCCAGGCTATTCCTATTAGCCCGAACATACCTAAAATACCGTGAATAATATCCATAGAGTTATTTAAGATTCAGATTCGTCAATTTTATTTTTCTTATACATATGGAGTGGCGGCAGAGGTGTACCTCTTTTCTTGTCTACCGGCGGGCGAAAGCAGTGGCGGGCCCGAGGTTCATATGCATCTTTTTCACCAACCAGCACCTGATCGTCATTTTTAACGACTCGTTGAGAGTAGTTAGCCATTACGCCGCTCTCAGCACAAATTGCATGTAGTTTTGTTACGTATTCAGCGATAGCAAGCAACTGCGGCATCGGTTCAAACGGCTTGCCTTCAAAATCCATATCGAGACCGGCTACAATAACCCTTTTTCCATCATTGGCAAGTGTGTTGGCCACATCAATAATGCGGTCGTCAAAAAACTGGGCTTCATCAATACAAACAACTTTTGCAGAGGAGGTGAGCAGAATAATCTGATCAGCTGTATCAACCTGAAAGCCCGGCAGGGCAGACTCATTATGAGACACAATATCCGTTTCGCTATACCGGTCATCAACCGTAGGCTTTACGATCACTACTTTTTGTCCGGCGATATGTGCACGTTTTGCCCGGCGAATGAGCTCTTCAGTCTTACCGCTGAACATCCCACCGCAGACGACTTCAATCCAGCCTACGTTAGCAGGCACAAACCATGGTTCATTAATCATAAACTACAATTCCTTCGTCCGGTCATTTTCTGCGTGGAATATATCCTCTAAGTGTGTAAAAGGAAAAGATAAGTTTTACTGTACATATCCTGTTTTGGGGCATTGCAATTATTGGACGTATCTGCTACTACCTTTGCTATAAAAATTTTGTAAGTTTGAAGCCTGTAATTTAATTCACAGTCCGTGCGTCAAAATATTAGAAACAGCGGATTGATTCACCATCCATATAGAAGATCATTTATGTTAAAACGATTACTAATCTTTGCTCTACTAAGTATTTCAATTTCATCTATCGCCTACGGACAGCTCTTTGAAGATTTTGAGGAGAATCAAAAAGCGGGATATGCGTCCGGGATTGTCAGTCAGCAAACCGGAAATTGGTTTTTAGGTGACGCCCTGATTCGAAGTGACGGCTCTGGTGACCTAAAGAATGGAAATCAGTCTGTTCGTATTCGTGACGGTCTTTTACAGATGAATTTTGATTACTCCGATGGGGCAACAGAGCTTTCGTTTCTGGCTGGAAATTCGTCGTTCAGCGGTGATGGAGGCGGTAAGGTTCAGGCATTCATCTCGACAGATTCAGGATCGAACTGGACAGAAATCGGAGATGAATTTACGCTAACTGACACTTTTGAATCTTATGCAATACCTCTTGACCAGACCGGTCCAGTACGTTTCCGAATTGATAAAACAGCAGGCGGCCGGATTAATATTGATGATTTCAGAATTGAACCGTTCGTTGAACTTGATGCCACTCCAACAATTGTAGTACGGCGTAATAATCAGCAGATTAATAATTCAGAATTCATCGCTTTTCCGGCTGCTGCAGTTGATGCCAGCCGCTCGATTGATATTGATATCAGCAATAATGGCGAGCCCGATCTGGATATTTCTTCAGTTGACCTTTCTGATGGTTCTGCCTTCTCAATCGATTCGGATATCATCGGCTCTCTCGCTTCACGAGAAAGCAGTACGCTCACACTTACCTTCACACCGCCGGTAGTTGATGATTTTACAGATCAGTTGACGATCTCAACAAACGACCCCGAAATCCCTGATTTTGTACTGAACCTCAGCGGATCAGCAATTTCCGTGGACGATATCACACCCATAGCGGAAGCCCGTGAGCTTGAATTCGGAACTCGTGTGACAGTCTCAGGAAGAGTGACGGTCGCGAATGAATTCACAGGCCCTTCATTTTTACAGGATGAAACAGCCGGGATTGCCGTGTTTTGGAATCCGTTCCATGAAGCTGTTCAGCGCGGAGATTCAGTCATAATCACCGGACCTGTTACTGAATTTAATCCTATTGGAGGCACACCCGGAACGTTCTTATTTCAAATTGCGGAGTATCAGGGCGACGATGATATTACCTTTGAAGTCATTGACACTGAATCAATTGAAGTTGAACCTCAGGTGATATCGCTGGCTGAGATGAATTCAGGAAACTACGAGAGTCAGCTGATTACGGTTAGCGGAGTATCGTTTGATGAATCAGGTGCGTTCCAGGGAGGAACAAACTATCCGATTTCTGATTTTTCAGGCTCGGCGGAACTTCGAATTGATCAAAATGCATCGGATCTTGTTAATGCATTAATTCCTGAAGAACCCCTCGAAATTACCGGGGTTGTAGAGGAGTTTAACGGAGTCTCCCAGCTCAAGCCGCGTGACAGCCAGGATCTTGAAATTGAGGTGTTTGAGCCAGTTGGCGATGATATACCCAAAGATCAAACCTTTGATGTGGTCACATGGAATGTGGAATGGTTTGGCAGCGGCGGCAACGGTCCGGACGACACGGATTTGCAGCTCACAAACGTAATTACCGTTGTTGAAACAATCGATGCTGATCTGTATGCGCTTCAGGAGATATCAAGTGAAACACAGTTTCTTGCCCTTGTCGACAGTCTTGACGAGTACTCCGGATTTTGGGCCGACTATTCAAGCCAGACTCAAAATACCGCGTATCTTTATAAATCATCCGTTATCAACTCAGTCAACAGCGGACTGCTTGAAGCGGGTCAGCAGGAATTTGACTGGGCGTTTCGACTGCCGCTCTTCTTTGAGTTTGACGCAACCGTTGAAGGAATTACACGCCGAATTCACGCGTACAATGTTCACGCAAAAGCCCTGGCTGACCAGGAATCCTATGAACGCCGTGTGCTCGCCTCACTTCGTATGAAGGTCTACCTCGACAATAACCGTCAGGATGATAACGTGATCTTTCTCGGCGATTACAACGATCAATTGTTTACATCTACCTTTAATAATGAAGTATCACCTTACGATAATTTTGTAGAAGATGATACTTACTTCAAGGTTACCGCTTCACTGGAGCAGCGTGGTCTGAACTCATATATCGCGGGCCAGAATCAAAGTATGATTGATCATATCACCGTGACTAATGAACTTGTTGAAGATCACATTGAAGGAGCACAGCGGGTGGAGAACCCCAGCTACATCGGCAGCTATATTTCAACCACATCTGATCATGCACCGGTCTGGACGCGCTTTGATTTCAGCCGCAGCCTGGTCAGCATTGATGATCCGCTTTCTGAATCACCGCGGTCGTTTGAGTTAAATCAAAACTATCCGAATCCATTTAATCCAAATACGAATATTTCATTCACACTTCCGGAGCGTGCAGATGTATCGCTGAAGGTGTATGACGTGATGGGGCGTCAGGTTGCCACACTGGCAAATAACCGATCGTTTACGGGAGGTACCCATACACTATCGTTTGATGCATCCACGCTTGCCAGCGGCATGTATATTTATCGGTTAACGATGGATAACGGCATGACACTCTCCAGAAAAATGATGATCGTGAAATAACCCGAATACATTTTACTTTTAGCATATGAAAAGGCCTTTCGGGGCCTTTTTGATTTTGAGAAATGTATATAGGTTGTATGACTCAGGTTCTGTCAGCAATTAGCTGCCAGTGAACTACTTAGCCATAGTATAGGTTGAAATGCATGACAGGAATGGTTCGGTAAAATGGATTCATCTCCTCGAACGATTTTTGAACTAATTATCATAAGATTATTTAGACAGATACAATGAATACGGATTTAGAAGTTGCCCTGAAAGCAGCACGGGCAGGTGTTGAAACAGTCAGAGAATACCGGGATAAAGCTCTTAATATCAAACAAAAAGGCTACCATGATTTAGTAACTGACGCAGATCTGGCATCAGAAAAAACCATTTTAGGTATTATATTTGATCATTTTCCTGATGATGTGGTATTGGCCGAGGAAACCGCAGACCATAATACATTGGATGAATCCAGAACATGGATTGTTGACCCGATTGATGGAACAACAAACTTCGCACACGGCTTCCCAATCTATTGTGTATCGGTAGCTCTGTGGGAAAGTGGTGAGCCTAAAGTAGGCGTCGTTATTGAGATCAACCGGAATGAAGAATTTACAGCGGTTAAAGGGGAGGGTGCCCGGCTGAATGGAGAACCAATTTCTGTGTCTGATAAAGATAATCACAAGCATGCGTTTATCGCTACCGGTTTCCCGTATAACGACCTGTCGATGGTTGATACCTATCTGAAACTTTTCAGGCACCTGATGCAGCAACTGCAGGGTATTCGTCGTCCCGGAGCGGCTTCCTACGATCTCTGCTGTGTGGCATGCGGGCGGTTTGATGGATTTTATGAATACTCGCTGCACGCATGGGATGTGGCCGCAGCCGCTTTAATCATTCAGGAAGCAGGCGGAGTAGTTACAAACTGGACAGGTGGAGATGACTGGCTCTTCGGTGAACGGCTGGTTGCAGGAAACAGAGACATTCACGGGTATCTTCTTGAGCAGATCGAATCATATTTCGATGAAGATCAGAGAAAAAATGTGGTATAGCCGCTGTAATGAGTATTATTTTAATATTCGCTTGAGATTCTGTGAATATTCTCTCAAGTAGTGAATCCTTTTTTTACGGAAATAAATAAGTAAACCAACAATCAGCATAGTCTGTAAGCAAATTTAAATGTCGAAACTATCAAAGAACGATACGTTTATTGATCTATCGGACTATGGGCGGCCCATTGCGGTTGCCGCAGCGACTAAACTCAAGCAAACGTCAGCAACACCGGTTCAGGTTACCATTGCATTTGGTATTACCGGCCTGATTGCAGTCTATTGTATTCTGAATGGTTATTATATAGCAGCAGGTATTTTCCTGATTTTGAAATCTATCATCGATGCGATGGATGGTGAACTTGCACGAATGAAAAAACAGCCGTCCTATACCGGACGCTATCTGGATTCCGTATTTGATTTCGTTCTTAATTTCATTGTTTTAATTGCCATCTGGTCAGTCGACAGTAACCCCATCTGGGCCGCATTGCTTGCTTTTTTCTGCCTCCAGCTTCAGGGTACATTATACAACTATTATTACGTCATTCTGCGCCATCATTCGCTGGAGGGGGACCGGACAAGTAAAATTTTCGAAACGTCAGTTCCCGAAGCGTACCCGCATGAGAGTCAGTCGACGGTGAATACTCTTTTTAAGATTTACAGACTGTTTTACTTTTCGTTCGATAGAATTATCTATGCATTGGATAAAAAAGCTCCTGAAGCCGATCCGTTTCCAAAATGGTTTATGTCTCTGCTCTCAATCTATGGACTTGGATTTCAGCTGCTTATGATAGCGATATTTCTGGCAGTCGGTCTGATTCACCTTATCATCCCATTGTTTGTGCTATCCTCAGCTTTCATATTTATTTTAATCGGAATCCGACGGTTGTTTCTATCCGGTAAGTCTAATCAAAGCATTGTTTCTCAAGATTAAGACATAAAAAAAGCCGGAACTGGCTGTATCCAATTCCGGCTTTTCATATCGTATTCAGATAGAATGTTACATTGAAGCCAAACGTCTGACTGTATCTGTAAATTTATCAATTTTATCAGAACTGTTGATTGTCTGTGAGCCAATACGCTCGGCAAGTGTTCTGAGAATCTCACCCTGGCGGGTACCCGACAGTCGCTCTGATTCATTCAGGCTTCGTCGTGCAGCTGAGATTTCTTCAACTGTCATATCTCTGTTTCTTGAAATTTGATCAAGGTATGCATGTGCCAGGGCGTAGGTTGCCGGCCAATCGAATTGCACTTGTCCCTGAGGATTAAACTGTCCCAGTTCCACAGTTCGGGATGCGGCGATTTCATTCTCAGTAAGATAGGGACTTGCTTTCAATTGAAAGATGTCGAGTCCACGTGAAATCTCTGAATTAACCAATACGCCATTATACCAGTAAATAGACCAGCTACCGCCGCTTGCCATTTCATCTGCACTCACGGGGCCACGATCGTGGAACGCAATTTCTATCGGGTTTTTTGGATCCGTGTAATCGAAGACGGAAATTCCGCCCTGATACCATGACTGAACCATGATATCCCGTCCCGGAATGGGGATCAAAGAACCGTTGTGAGCCACACAATTTTCTTGTGCTGTTTGCGGAGCAGGCATTTTATAATAGCTTTCGAACTGCATTTCATTTTCGCTGTTAATAGAGAAAATAGCGTTGGCTCCCCACTCCATTGGATCTTCTGCACGGCATTTGGGCTGACCGCCACCGCCCCACTCATCGGTAAACAGAATCGTTGAACCATCATTATTAAATGTTGCAGAGTGCCAGTAAGCGAAGTTGGAGTCAGCTACAGCATCGATACGCTTCGGATTCAGCGGCTCAGAAATATCCAGGAGTAGGCCGTATCCTTCACAAGCGCCACCGGCCAGGCCGATCGCAGGGAAAAGGGTTATATCATGACATTGGTTCGGTCCACGTTCTTCATCGTCTCCACCACCAAACATCTGGGCGACAATATCAGGTAATTGTTCTCTAAGTGCCGCACTGTCAGCGGCAGTTGGCTCACCGGTTTCATTACCGCGCTCTTGCATTACATTACCCATAAGCTGATTTACAAATCGATCAGGAATTATTTGGGGTGATCCGCCGATTTCTACTACAAAAGCACCTTGTTCTTCTGCTTCAAGAACTCTTTCCAGATCAGCCTGAGTAAGACCGTGAGTTGGAGGCGCTTCAAGGTCATCAAATATTCTTGGAGAACTTGCAATAGCTGCATCCTGAGGATTATCCAATGGTACTTTTATAACTTCAATTCTAAATAGTGAAGAATTCGGATCATCTTCCGGCATTGCACTCACACATTCAGGCATTTCTTCAGCTGGACGAACAGGAGCGGAACCTGAAACATAGATGTATACATTTTCATCATCATCTGGATCTTTCAAAACAGAATGCGTGTGTGACCCGCGGCACGTCTGCACATTTGCAAGATATTCGGGTTCCTGAATGTTGCTGATATCAAATATTCGGATACCGCGCAACCGCTCTTCACTTACCGCAGATTCAATGCCTTCGGTGCCGCAGTCGAGCCGGCCGCCAAGCCCTTCACCTGATACAAACAGCAGGTTTTCATAAACCGAGACATCGCTTTGAGAGGCCGGGCAGAGAAAATCTACTGCTACCGTGGGATTTTCCGGATTACTGATATCCCAAATGATAAACCCGTTGTAGTTTCCCTGGATGGCGTAGTTTTCATAAAATGCGAGATCGGAGTTTGTCGAGCCAACAAAATCAGTGGGTGGAGGAGTTTTTGACAGTACATCTAAATTCCATATTGCTTCTTCAGCATCAAACAAGCCGGCTGCCAGACCGACCCGAGGATCAGTGGATGGAGCAGAAATTTCGTTTATCGGTGTAAGCAGTTCTTCAGTGGGAGCCTGGGCTTGCTCAGTTGTTGAACAGGCATAAATTCCCATGGAAAAAGCTGCAAAAAGGGTCAGTACGACATAGAACCTCGGCATGATTAATTTGCCGGATAATCTATCTTTTTTGTTGATTGAGTTCATAAATCAGTTAAGGATTAATGGATTTATCTTTCGGGTTACTATGGATAGCAGAGGTGGGGTTAGTCTTCAGACTCCATCTCTTCAAGCATAAGTCTCATTCGTTCAATTTCTGTCATCTGATCGACATTGATATCGGCAGCCAGCCGAAAAGCTCCTTCATCCTGCGCGGCGCCATCAGTGCTGACCAGGGTATCGACCATAATTACCGCACCCTGATGGTGGTTTATCATAAATGTAAGAAATAACCGGTCAAAATCAGATCCATTTGCTTCGCTAAGCTGCAGGAGCTCTTCATCTGTGAGCATACCGGCCATATTCATGTGGTCGTGATTGGAATGTCCATCAACACCGTGAATCATCAGGTTGAGTCCGTCTATGTGAACCTCAGGTACAGGCTGATTGCGTTGTCGAAGCCAGGTCTGCATAGACTGAATTTCATCTTGTTGAGAATTAATGATTCTTGAGGCAAGTCGTTGAATCTCCGGACTTGCGTTGTTCTGAGGAGCTAAACGTGACATAATTAAAGCCTGAGCATGATGGCCGATCATTCCTGTCATAAAATTGACATCAGCTTCTGTAAAAGACATGCGATCACTTTGAATTCTTGACCAGTAGAGGTCTTCGAGTGCATCGTAATCAACGGTAGTGGAGGGATCGGTATCAGTTGATTGATCTGTTACAGCTGAAGTTCCTGAGCAACCCGAGAAGGCAGTAAAAAAAACGATTGTGAGGAGTAGTGAAGAAAAAAACGGAGATCTATCAGCCAGAATCTTCATTATATATAGCAAATGGATATAGAGTTAAAACAAAAACACAAGAACATGAAAATAGTTCTATAGCATATAAAATGCTACAAATATTACAACGGGTGAATCTATCACTCGTTTTATTAGGTTCTAAATGTATTTCAGGCTGTTGTATAAGAATTGGAATAAGATCCACGTACCTACCTATGCAACAATCACTTAAAATGTCTTTTTATCAAGTAATACTGACAGATTTATCGCCGGGGTGATGAATCCATCAAAAAATTGAGATTCTTTACAGGAAACGGTGACGAGGAGTATTGAAATGCTTCACCGTATTCAAAACCGGCAAGATGGCCGAAATGTTTGGCACGTGCACGGAGGGAATCAAAAAAAGAGGGGTCGGAAATATAGGTTTCGGGCTCCTTGCCCGGATCAACTACGTTAAATTGTGTTGCAAACGCTTTGATAGCCTTCTCTTTTTGTTCAATTGTGGCGGTAATATCATAAACAAAATCAGATTCAAACGGTCTATCCTGCATGTAGTGAATGACATGAGATGGCCTGTGAATATCCTGAAGTTCACCGTCGGAATTTTTTGTTTGAATTTTAATGAGCCCGCTATAAAATATGGCGTCAATCAGAAGGGCGGATGCGTTTCCGTGATCCGGGTGGCGGTCGTCAGGTGCCGGCAGTATGCAAATATGTGGACGAAACCGGCGAACTATTTCAATAACAGGAAGTTGAAATTCACGCGTATTTTCAAGCTGTGTATCAGGCAGCCCAAGATTAATCCGCTT
>Ga0306867_1000108_pt1 | contig 55909 bp, 54 predicted proteins | sample AntRauTorckE6831_FD_190432 | JGI IMG/M metagenome (GOLD analysis project Ga0306867, IMG submission 190432) | Saline lake microbial communities from Rauer Islands, Antarctica - Metagenome Torckler E6 #831 (v2) (version 2) | ecosystem: Environmental > Aquatic > Non-marine Saline and Alkaline >...
CCATCCGGCACACAGCAACGCCTTTTGTACCCGGCGCCCAAGGCGTCGCATGGAGTTTTCGACCGATTTCGACGCCCGGATCGGGCGGGGCGAGGTGAGCCTCACCGAACGCGACGTGGCGCTGTTGCGGGCCATCGACGATCACGGATCGATCAACGCTGCCGCGACGGCGCTCGGTCGGTCCTACTCGCGGGCCCAGCAACGGATCGTCGAACTGGAAGACGCCTTCGGAGGACTCGTTGTCCGCACGCGCGGGGGGGCGGGCGGCGGTGGGAGTAGTCTCACCGACGAGGCCGACGATCTCGTATCGCGGTTCGACCGCCTGCGCGCCGAGTTCAACGGCGTCGCAGAGACGGCTGAGACGGTCCTCGAAGGGAGGGTGGTCGACCGCGACGGCGAACTCGCAACCGTCGAGACGCCCGCTGGCGCGGTTCGAGCGCTCGTGCCGACCGACTGCGGCGAGGTGCGTCTCACCCTGCGTGCTGACGCGGTGACGCTCCAATCACCATCGGAGTCGCCGCCGGCGGACCGAACCAGCGCGCGCAACCGACTGGAGGGGTCGGTCCGCAGCGTCGAGGCGGGCGAGGCCGTGGCGATGGTCACTATCGACGTTGGCGGCGACGTGACGCTCTCGGCGCTGGTGACGGCCGCCAGCATCGAGAAGTTGCGCCTCCACCGCGGGACGCCGGTCGTCGCCTCGTTCAAGGCGACGGCGACCCGCGGGGTTCCAATCGCCTGACGACCCTGAGAACCCACAGCGTCCGCCGCGTCCGACAGGCGTATCGCTCGTAACAGGCAGCCCGACGCCAAGGATGTCACGGGAGGCGGGAGGCTACACCGATGGTACCAACCGGGAAATCGGTGAGTATGGCGCCGAGACGACAGTTCCCGTTTTGAGTATCGCTTCGAGCGCCCTACGGAGCGTTGGTGGGGACAGCCTGAACTGGCCGATAAGGCCCGTAGACAGCTTCGAACGGGTATTCCGTAAGCCTGGACCGGGAGTTGAACAGTCGCAAGAAATGCTCGGTCACTTCGTTCCCTGCGCGTTCCTCGCGTGCTCAACCCCTTTCGAAGGCTTTCGCTCCTCACGTTCGTTCGGAGACGAAAGCCTGGACCGGGAGTTGAACCAGAGTGAGAAATGCTCACTCGCTCCGCTCGTTGCGCTTTTCTCACAGGCTTCACACCCGTCGACGGCTCTTACGTCTCACTGCGTTCGACGATAAGAGCCTGGACCGGGAGTTGAACCCGGGAATTCTCGATTACAAGTCGAGTGCATGAACCACCCATGCTCTCCAGGCGCGGCCGGACCTACTCAGTCCTCCTTTGTGTGGTTGTCGTTTTCCGGTGCTTTCTCCAGTTCCACCCGATGGGGGGTGTAGCCGTGCTGTGCGTAGAACCGCCGGGCGTCGTCGTTGGCCGCCAGCACCTCCAGTCGCACCCGGTCAGCGTCGGCGTCGAACAGCTGTTCCTCGGCGGCTTCGAGCAACTCGCTCCCGATACCCGCCCCACGATAGCCGAGGCGGACGTAGAGATTCTCGATGACGCCCCGTGTCACGTCCTGTGCGTAGGCCTCGCTCTCTGGAGAGAACTGCACGAACCCAGCAATCGTTCCGTCCTCGGCCCGAGCGACGAGGACCCCGCCGGTGACGATGCCGCGGGCGAGCCCCTCCCGAACCGACTCTCGGTTCGCCTCCGGCTTGAGGTGTGACCCGTAGGCGCGCTGGTCGCGGGCCAGCGCCACCCAGAGGCCGGCCAGCTCATCGACCGTCGCCATCGTTGACGCCTCGATCTCCATTCGCTCGAAGTTCTCGTGGCGGGGACGAAGAGCTTCCGGCTCGCTTCTGTTGTGGAACCAACTCATCGGAATGAAGGAAGATTTATCCGCTTCTGTCTCGCCCCAATCATAGAGGCAGACATTCACATGGAACTACGAACCACGGTTGACTGGGGGCGTCAACTCCTCTCGAACCGCTCGTTCACGGTGTTTGCGGCGGTCGTCGGCCTACTGCTGGCGGTTGACCTAACACAGCGGCTATCGAGTGGCAACCTCGCGGCGGCCCAGCTCCTCTCGTATCTCTGGGACGGGCTCGTCTTCGGCCTCGGTCTCGGTCTGGCCGGCATCGGGCTCTCGATGACGTACAGTATTCTCAACTTCGCGAACTTCGGACACGGCGACTATCTCACCGCAGGGGCGTTCTCCGGCTGGTCAGCGGCGTGGCTGCTGGCTGGGATGGGCTCCGGTGCGGGGGCGATTCAACTGCTGTTACTCGAGTCGGGGCTGGCGACGCAGGTCAACGTCAGCATCATCGCTGCACCGCTCGAAATCTTAGGCGGCCTGGTTGTCGCCGCCGTGGTGACGGTGTTGCTCTCGCTCCTGCTCGACCGCATTGTCTACAAGCCGATGCGTGACGAGGAGGGCATCTCGCTGCTCATCGCCAGTATTGGTGTCGCGCTCGCGCTGCGGTACACCATCGTGCTCTTTTTCAACACGGACTCGCGCGGGCTGACTGCGGGTGACGCAACGGTCGACCTCCCGGTCGGCGCCGGCGCGGTCACCGTGACGGCCCACCAGACGACGCTGGTGATTGTCGCCGTGGCACTCATGCTGGGTGTTCACCTGCTGCTCCAGCGCAGCAAACTTGGGAAAGCGATGCGGGCGATGGCCGACAACGAGGACCTCGCACGCGTCACCGGGATTCCGACCGAACGAGTCGTCCGGTTCACCTGGATTATCGGCGGCGGACTCGCCGGCGCCGCGGGGTTCCTGCTCGCACTCGAGCGCGGGAACATCGTCTTTTCGTTCGGCTGGCGGCTGCTGCTGCCGGTGTTCGCAGCGGTCATTCTCGGCGGCATCGGCTCCATCTACGGCGCGATGTTCGGCGGCATCGCCATCGGCATCGCGCGTAGTGTCTCGGCGGTCTGGATTCCGGCCGAGTTCTCGCTGGTCGCGGCGTTTCTGCTCATGATTCTGGTCCTGCTGTTCAAACCGTCCGGCATCTTCCAGGGGAGGACAACCGCATGACTGCACTCGAACTCCCGGGCAGCTCGGAGGTTCCCGGCTGGGCGCGCTACCGGCAGTGGTTCCGCTCGCGCTGGGACCAAGGCGGCGTCGCTGCCTGGCTGCTGGCGGCCGCACATCTGCTCGTGGGGACGCTGCTGTTCGTCGTCATCTCGGCGGTCCCCAGTAGCGGCCTGCTTTCAGCGGTGAAGGTGGTGCTGCTCGGAGTGGTCGGCATCGCGACGGTCACACCCCCGGCCGAGCCCTACACGGCATGGCTCGCTCAGGTGTGGGCGCAAAGCGACCGCGGCAAGCTCTACGTCGTGCTCGGCAACGCCGCACTCGTGTTTTTCCTGCTCGGCATCGTCATCGGCTCGCCGTTCAACGCGTTCGTCGGCGGCATCGAGGGGCTGCTTTACTTCGCTGCTGCGTACGCCATGATTACGCTTGCGCTCAACCTCCACTGGGGCTACGCGGGCGTGTTCAACATCGGCGTCGCGGGGTTCATGGCCGTTGGCGTCTACACGATGGCCATCGTCTCCTCGCCGGTCGACCCCGGCTCCTCCGGGGTGCCCGGCTTGGGGCTCCCGCTAATCGTCGGCATCGTCGCGGGAACGCTCATGTCGACGTTTGTCGGCCTGATTGCGGCGCTCCCCGCGCTGCGCCTGCGCGCGGACTACTTCGCGATCGTGACGGTCGCGTTCTCAGAAATCATCCGGTACTTCCTGCTTTCGGGGGAGTTCCAGGCGGTTGACCTGCCTGTCGTCGGTGTGATTGGAACTGGGGGGGCGGTCGGGAAGAGCATGCCGGCGAACCCGCTTCGGCTGCTGTTCTATGAGAATTCCAGTGCGACGGCACAGCCGGCACTGCTGGGTGAACTGTTGTTCCCGCTGTTTCAGGGGCTCCAGCTCACCATCATCCCGGACGGCTACGCGGTGAATCTCGGGGTCGCGACACTCCCAATCGAGTTCACGCTCAACTTCTCAGTCCAGCCGTCGGTCATCTCTGGTTTCACGGAGGTGGCGGTGTTGGTGGTCGGCGTCGGCGCCTTCTTCTGGCTGCTCCGCCGGGTGGGGAACTCCCCGTTCGGTCGCGTGCTCAAGGCCATCCGTGAGGACGAGGTGGTCGCCAAGTCGCTCGGGAAAGACACCAACGCGTTCAAGCTGGTCTCGTTCGCGCTCGGCTGCGGGCTGATGGGGTTGGGCGGTATCCTCTGGTTCGGTCAGCAGGGGTACGTCACGCCCAACACCTTCCGGCCCATCATCACGTTCTACATCTGGGTCGCGCTCATCATCGGCGGCGCGGGGAGCAACGTCGGCTCGGTGCTCGGCGGTTCGCTGTTCGTCGCGGCGCTCTGGGAGGGGCCACGCTACCTAAAAACGACCGCCGAATCTGCGGTCAGCTTCCCGAGCGCGCCCAACAACGTGATTCAGGCGCTGCTCCCCATCTTCCAGGGGGAGGTCGGGCCGCTGCTCTCCTTCGCACTCTCGAACATCCAGGCGTTCCGCCTCATCTTCATTGGCGCGCTGCTCATCTGGCTGATGCAGCGCCGACCGGAGGGGCTGCTCGGCCACCGGACGGAGGAAGCGGCCGCGATTCCGCTCACGCGGCCCAACGGGGGTGAGACCGATGAGTAGTGACGATGCCACACCAGCCACCACTGGCGACGGGGCGAACGAACTCGCAACGGACACAGACGACCCCGCCCCCGAAACGGCGCAACTCACGGGCGACCGCGACGTGGCAGATTCGCCGCTGGTCGTTGAGAACCTCCGGAAGGAGTTCGGCGGCATCACCGCCGTCGACGGCGCGTCGTTCCAGGTCGAACGCGGGACGCTCACCGGGCTCATTGGCCCGAACGGCGCCGGGAAATCAACGACGTTCAACTGTATCGCGGGCACGCTCGATCCGACCGCCGGGTCAGTTCAGTTCCAGGGCGAGGATATCACTGGGCTCTCGCCGGATCAAGTCTGTAACCGTGGGCTGGTCCGGACGTTCCAGATCGCCCGCGAGCTCTCGGAGATGACGGTGCTCGAGAACATGATGCTGGCGCCGAAGGCCCAGCAGGGCGAGCAGCTGCGGAACGCGGTGCTGCCGGGTCGCCGGGACGCGGTCATCGAACAGGAGGAGGAACTGCTCGAAGCTGTCTGGGAGACCCTGGAGTTCTTCGAGATCGACCACCTCGCACAGGACAACGCAGGCACCCTCTCTGGCGGACAGCGAAAGCTGCTGGAGATGGCGCGCGCACTCATGACCGACCCCGAGATGGTGCTGTTAGACGAGCCGCTCGCGGGGGTCAACCCCTCGCTGGAGGAGAAACTGCTCGAACGGATCCACGACCTCCGAGAGCAGGGACAGACGTTCCTGCTGGTCGAGCACGACATGGACGTGATTATGGAACACTGTGAACACGTGATCGTGATGCACCAGGGGCAGGTGCTCGCACAGGGCCCGCCCGAGGCGGTACGGGGCGACGAACGAGTGGTCGAGGCGTATCTCGGGGGTGACATCTGATGAGCAAAGCCGAGAAAGAACGAACCGAGCACGCAGAGTCTACAGGCGGCGCGAAAACCGACGCGTCGGTCGACCCCGATGCGTTGCTGAAAGTCGAAGGGTTGGACGCGGGCTACGGCGACCTACAGATTCTCTCGGACGTGAACCTTCACGTCGCCGACGGCGAGTACGTCACCATCGTTGGCCCGAACGGCGCAGGGAAGTCGACGGTGATGAAGTCGGTCTTCGGACTCACCACCCACATGGGCGGCACCGTCACCTTCGATGGGAAGGAGATTCAGGGCAATCTCCCCGAGGAAATTATCCACGAAGGTATCGGCTACGTCCCCCAGAACGAGAACGTCTTCGAGACGCTATCGGTCCGGGAGAACCTCGAAATGGGGGCGTACATCCTCGATTCGGTGCCAGAAGACCAGATCCAGGCGGTGTACGACCGGTTCCCGATTCTGGAGGAGCGCAGCGAGCAGAAGGCCGGGACGATGTCCGGTGGGCAGCGACAGATGCTCGCGATGGGCCGGGCACTGATGCTCGACCCGGACCTCTTGCTGTTGGACGAGCCCTCGGCGGGCCTCGCCCCCGACCTGGTGGCGGAGATGTTCGACCGCATCGACCGCATCAACGACGACGGCACGGCGGTGCTGATGGTCGAGCAGAACGCCAAGGTGGCGCTGGGGCGCTGTGACCGCGGCTACGTGGTGGTGCAGGGTGAGAACCGCTACGTGGACTCGGGCGAGGCGCTGTTGAACAACGAGCAGGTGCGGCAGGACTTCCTCGGGGGCTAGGCCTGAGTATCGGTGATTTTGCAGTCTCGATTTTGTGTGGGTTGCTGTTGTTGATTCGGGCTTCTGGATAGCAACAGCACCTCGATCGTTGACCACTTGTACCGCACTGCTACCCGCTCCACGGCCTCAGGACTCCCCAACCGGTTTGCTTGGGGGTACCCCCTCGCTCACCGCGCTCGCTCGCGCACAGAGGTACGAGGGTTTTTGCGCCGACAGCCTCGGTTGTGGACACTTCGCGGTCACCCGCGGCGGCGACCACGGAGGATGGGGACGCTCTGCTGTGCCGGGCCTCGTGCCTGGCACCCGCGGGTCCGCCAAGGTCTCGGCAACTCCGAAATCGTGTTGCTGTTCGTTGTCGCTGCGGCAGTGGGGTCGCCGACACAGACGCAGTCCTGTTCGCCGACCTCGCTATCAGCGACTGTCAATCATCGCCAAAACATCCGGAAACTCACCCACTGTGAAGAAGGAAACGTTCAACCAACAGCCACCCAAGCCTTCACGCATGGATATCGACGACGTAGAGCAGATTGCAGTGCTCGGCGCCGGGAACATGGGTCACGGCATCGCCGAAGTGGCCACCCTCGCGGGGTACGAGGTGTCGATGCGGGACATCAACGAGGAGTTCGTCCAGAACGGCTACGAACAGGTGGAGTGGAGCCTCGACAAACTGGCCGAGAAAGACCAGATTACCCAGGGCGAGGCCGACGCCGCACTGGACCGACTGGTCCCGGTGGTCGACCTCGAGGTCGCAGTCGGCGACGCCGACGTCGTCATCGAGGCCGTCCCCGAGAAGATGGATATCAAGAAGGAGGTCTACCGCGAGGTCGAGGAGTACGCCCCTGAGGAGGCCATATTCGCGACCAACACCTCCAGTCTCTCCGTCACGGAGCTCTCGGAGGTCTGCGACCGGCCCGAGCAGTTCTGTGGGATGCACTTTTTCAACCCCCCCGTTCGCATGCAGTTGGTCGAGGTCATCTCCGGCGCCCACACCGCCGACGAGACGCTCGACACCATCGAGTCACTCGCCGAAGCGATGGGCAAAACGCCCGTGCGCGTCCGGAAGGACTCGCCCGGCTTCATCGTCAACCGCGTGCTCGTGCCGCTGATGAACGAGGCTGCGTGGATCGTTCAGGCCGACGACGCCACCATCGAGGAGGTCGACTCCACCACCAAGTTCGATATCGGGCTGCCGATGGGCTCGTTCGAACTCGCCGACCAGGTCGGCATCGATGTGGGCTACCACGTGCTGGAGTACATGCACCAGGAGCTGGGGGACGCCTACCAGCCCTGCCCGCTGCTCGCTGAGAAAGTCGAGAAGGACGAACTCGGACGGAAGACCGGACGCGGCTTCTACGACTACGAGAACGGTGGCGCACAGATCCCCACCGACAAGGGCCGCGAGGACATCCAGAAACGCCTGCTCGCACTGATGGCAAACGAGGTGGCCGGGCTGGTCGCCGAAGACGTCGCCGACCCTGCTGACATCGACCGCGCGGTCAAGCTGGGCGCGGGCTTCCCCGACGGCCCGGCAAAGATGGCTGATGACTACGGACTCGCGGCGCTCGTCGAGGCGCTCGACGAACTCTACGAGGAGACCGGCGCCGAACGCTACGTGGTCGAGTCTTCGCTCCGAGAACTCGCGGAATCCGACGCGGGCTTTTACGGCCCGGCGGACGAGAGCGACGACGAGACCAGCTACGAGACGCTGGGTGTCGAGGTCGACGGCCGCGTCGGCCACATCGAACTCCAGCGGCCCCACCGCATGAACACCATCAGCAGCGAACTGCTGGAGGAGCTCGGCACCGCGATCGACGAACTGGAGGCCGAGGACGATGTGCGGGCCATCCTCCTCACTGGGGCGGGCGAGCGCGCCTTCTCTGCTGGCGCCGACGTCCAGAGCATGGCTGCCGGCGGCGCGAACCCGCTGGACGCTGTTGAGCTCTCGAAGCTCGGCCAGGAGACGTTCGGCAAACTTGAGGAAGCCGACGCACCGGTTGTCGCGGGTATCGACGGCTACTGTCTCGGCGGCGGGATGGAGCTGGCGACGTGTGCGGACATGCGAGTCGCCGGTCGGAGCGCCGAACTCGGCCAGCCCGAGCACAACCTTGGCCTGCTGCCGGGATGGGGCGGCACACAGCGCCTCCGCCACATCGTCGGCGAGGGTCGCGCAAAGGAGATCATCTTCACCGCCGAGCGCTACGACGCCGAGCGGATGGCGGAGTACGGCTTCCTCAACGAGGTCGTCGAGGAGCCGACCGAGCGCGCGTGGGAGCTTGCTCGCGACCTCGCCGCCGGCCCACCGGTCGCCCAGCGCTTCACCAAGCGCGCGATGCTCGCCGGACGCGGCGACACCGACGCCGGGCTCGAAGTCGAGAGCCAGGCGTTCGGCCACCTCATGAACACCGACGACCTGATGGAGGGCGTGACGGCGTTCATGGGCGACGAGGAGCCGGAGTTCGAAGGAAAGTAGAACCAGACAGGAACCCCATGGCCGCGTTTGCGGTCTCGTGGGAAGAACCACCACAGGGAGCGACGAAAAGGAGGGTTTATACTTTCCCGACTAAGAAGTCTAAATGCGCTCGGTTGGTGTAGTCCGGCCAATCATTTCGGCCTTTCGAGCCGATGACCGGGGTTCAAATCCCCGACCGAGCATTTCTGCGGCGAGCAACGGTCGCGAGCCGCTGCTGTGCGTGGGTTTGAATCCTGCCAGTCGCGCACAGCGAACGCGAGCACGTCTGGCTCCGGTTCAAATTCCTGACCGAGCATACTGACAGAAGGTCGGAATTCTCTAACCATTTTTACACTGCCTATAACGGAAAAATCTATCAATCGACATCTCCTCAATTGCTAACCCGGCCCGCTCAAGACAGTATCTCACCGTCGGTACCACAGATATCCGTCCGAACGCTTCGGTCGGATATGCGGGCTTCAGGGCGGCGTGGATGGCGCCATCGGCACGCACCCTGCCCCAACGTCGGGCTACAGATAATTCCCTTTTTCGCTCTCAGCCTGTTCTGGGGCCTCCGTTACCCGAGCTGGCAGTCCCCGAAGGGAGACCTTCATCGGTGCCGCCGTGTCCCCACCAGTACCGGTGAGTACGGTCTCACCGCCGCCTCCCCGGTTGCCTTAGTGTCAGGGGCTACGCCTCGTCGTCAAGGCCCATCCCAACATCCTGAACCCCAACAACCGCTACCCGTCGTAGCGCCGACTCACAACCCCCTCGATGTGCGTCCTCAGTAGACCTCAGCGCACCTCCACGGCGGCAGTCGGTCGGCCAGCGGGCCTCAGCAGCCAGCGACCCACGCCAGACAGCGTTGACGACGGCCGCCTACTCGCCGACCGGGAGTGGACCCACCTGACGTTCGCCGGCGTCGAATCGTGCTCGGTCGTCGAGTACGAGCAGCGGGGCATCGCGCTGACGAACAGGAGAGCCCTCCAGGGTGACAGCATCGGCGACACAGCCCTCGGGATGCTGCTGCTGGCGCGCGCCTCCACGACTACGTCGCGAACCAGGCAGACCACGACTGGGAGTTCCCGGAGTGGGACGCCCGCTCGCGCTGGCCGGCGAGCGCGTCTGCGCCGTCGGCCTCCAGCGCTCCGACGAGCGGTCCCCGGCGTGGACGACCTCTACCACCCCGAGACTCTCGACGCGGCGATCGAGGACGCGCGGTTCGTCGTGCTTTGCATCCCGCTGACCGACGAGACCGAGGAGATCCACAGGGAGTCGGAGTTCAAGTCGATGCGCGAGGACGCCTCCCTTGTGAACGTCGCGCGCGGAGGTCATCGACCAGGACGCACTCGTCGACGGGCTCGGCCAGGATGCGATCGCCGGGGCCCCCTGGACGTCTTCGAGACGGAACCGCTTTCCGCGGAGTCGCCGCTTGGGACTTCGACGACGTCGTCGTCACGCCCCACACCGCCGCCGCCAACCGAACCTTCTCCCGCGACATCGCGGCGCTCGTCCGCGAGAACCTCTTGGGGCTCGACGCGGGGGACGCACTAGAGAACCGCGTCGTCTGAGTACCCGTCTCTCTCGGTGCTCGCCTCTCCTCCTCACTCCCCGGTCTCGACCGCTGAGTCGGGAGCGTTGAGGCCGGCAAGCGCGTCCACGAGGTTTGTGACGTTCGTGACGGCGTCCTCGACCATCTCGGCGCCCTTCTCGCGGGTCGCGACCGTCGGATCACCGAGATTCCCGGTGTGGGTCAGGGCGTTCATGCGCTCGGCGGACAGCGCCCAGCCCACGCGGTTGTCCCCGTAGGCGTCGTACTCCGTGAGCGGGAGCGCGTCGTCAGGGACGTCGACGGCTTCCGCGCGGTCCATCTGCACGAGGTCTGGGAACAGTTCCAGCATCAGGCTCGTCTCGAACTCCGACGCGTGGAAAGAGACGTCGCTCGTGCGGACGGTCGTGGCGGCGTCCTGGAACACCGAGATGAGCGGGACGTGGAACGCGCGCATCCCGTGTTCGGTCGTGAGTTCGCGGACCACCACGTCGAGTTCCGGGTCCTGCACGAGGTAGTGGCCGTTCACCAGGAGGACGTTCTCGACGCCCCACTCCGCGGCGGACGTACACACGTCCCGGACGTAGTGCTGGAACGTCTCGCTCTCGACGGTGAACGTCCCCGGCTTGAACGTGTGGTGGGGGCTGACACCGTACCAGATGGGCGGTGCGAGCAGACAGCCCGTCCGCTCGGCAACGCGCTCGGCGATCGCCTCCGGCATGTAGACGTCCACGCCGAGGGGCATATGGTGGCCGTGCTGTTCGGTGCTCCCGACCGGCAACAGCATCGTCTGGGTCTCCTCGACGGCCGCCTCGACCTGCTGCCAGGTCATGTCTGCGAGCCGGTAAATGGAGTCGGAGTCTGCGTCGGGCATGTCGAAGCCACCGGCGGCCGGTGTCTTAGTTCCCTTGCCCGGTCCCGCTCGGCGAACGGTTCGGCTCAGATGTTGTCCGCGGGCATGCCGTGGCCCTCGGGGTCGTCCTCGAAGCGGTCGAGCGCGAAGTAGTCGGCGTCCACGAGATCGGTGTTGCCATCGACAACCAGATCGCGCATGATGCGGCCGACCGCCGGTCCGTGCTTGAACCCGTGGCCGGAGAACCCGCACGCGAAGTAGCAGCCGGCCGGGCCTGGGTCGTCGAGCACGAAGTCGTGGTCGGGGGTCGTGGAGTAGACGCCGCAGTACTGGCCCTGGATGCCGGCGTCCGCCAGCCCAGGCATGCGCTCCGTGACGAGGTCCGTGAGTTCGAGGAGTGTTTCCTCGTCGGGCGTGTCGTCGTAGTCGTCCGGGTCGGTGGCCTCCGTGAGGTAGTGGGTGGCGACGAGGACGTTCTCGGTGAAGTCCGGCCGGAGATACCACTCGCCGCCGGGCATGCTCGTGGTCGGTGTCAGGTCGGGATACTCTTCGACGTACTCTCCGGCGGGGTCGAGGATGACGACCTGCTCACGGGTCGGCGTAATGGGCACTTCGACACCGACGTCGGCCGCGAGTTCCGGTGTCCACGGGCCGGCCGCGACGACGATCTCCTCGCAGTCCACGCGGCCGTCGTCCGTCTCCACGCCGACCACGTCGCCGTCCTCGACGAGGATACACCTGACGCCGACTCCGGTGACGACGGTCGCACCTTCGTCCGTGGCAGCACGCGCGAACCCGTTGGCCGCGTCTGTGCCGTCGGAGTAGGCCGCGGAGTCGTCGCTGACGGCGAAGTCGAACTCATCGAGGCTGTCGTACATCGGATACTCCCCCTCGAGTTCGTCGCCGTCGAACCAGGTCACCGGGATGTCCCGGTCGGCGAGCACGTCGTAGCCCGCGGCCGCGTAGTCGCCGACCTCGGTACCCTCCTCGCCGAACCGCACGAGCGGACTGTCGGCGTGTGCGATGGGCTGGCCGGTCTCGGCCTCGAACTCACGGAAGAACTGGTGGCTCCAGTGAGCCATGTCGGTGTATATCTCGTCGTCGCCGTAGTGGTGGCGGAGGATCGCCGAGGAGTCCCCCGTCGACCCGGCGGCGATATTGTCGCGTTCGACGAGCATCACCTCTCGACCGCTGTCGGCAGCGAGGAAGTACGCCGTCGCCGCCCCCATGATGCCACCACCGACCACGGCCACGCCTGTCTGCTCCGGTAGCTCCGGTCTTGCAGCCATGGTACCAGTATTCACGACTGTCTATTTGGCTCTTGGGTGTGGCTCGACGGTCGAGGACCCGACGAGTGCATGGGTGGCCCGGCTCCCCTCGACGGAACGATTAAGGAACGGCGTCGACGAAATCTGTGTATGACCGACCAAGTCGAGACCGACGACGAGTCGCTGACGACGTCCCCCGACCGCGGCCGGGGCATCCTCACGCAGAGCGACCGGGAGTTCCTGCTCGGCCGGAAGTCCGACTACACCGAGCAGTCGCGCCGCCAGAAGCGCAGCCGCATCCGCCGCCGGGTGCACAACGCCGTCCTCGACTTTAGCATCCTCTTCGAACACCTCGGCGAGCGCGACCGCGAGATGGTGTTCGACCCCGACGACGACCACCGGGATGCGTACACGCGCGGCATCACGGATATGCTCGCTTTCCTCCACCTCGGGACGATGGGATACTACACGCCGTTCAAGCACATGCTCGCCGAGGGCGTCAACCGCGCCGAGCAGGCGCTCGCCGGCTCCGACTACCGACTCGTGAACGTCGAGTTCAACGTGGACCCCATCGGCCGCATCGACGTCGACGACGTCGTCGACAAACTCGAAGACGAGCGTTTCGCGGAACTGACCGACGAGGAACTGCAGGCGTTCGTGCGTCTACTCGGTGAGTCCGAGGCGTTCTCCGCGGACGAACTCCGCGAGGACCTCCGCGAACAGATGTCCTCGTTCGTCGAGAGCGTCGAGGAAGCCCGTCGCCTCCGCGACGAGCGCGCAGAAGAACTGCAGCGGGAGTAGGAACCGCTCGCGGCTACATGAAGTCGCTGATGCCGAACAGGTACTCCATGACGCCAATGACGGTGAGGACACCGGCCATCAGCAACGTCGCGATGGCGGCCAGCGTCGCCGGCGCAGTGTTGTAGAACAGACTGAACAACACCAGTGGCATCGTGGTCGTCTCCGGGCCGGAGAGGAATAGCGAGACGATGTACTGGTTGAACGAGAGGATGAACGCGAACACGAACCCGCTCATCAGGCCCGGCTGGATGAGCGGCACCGTGATGCGGAAGTACGACTCCAGTTCGGTGGCGCCGAGGTTCTGTGCGGCTTCCTCCAGTGAGTGGTCGTAGTTCTGAAGACTCGCACCGATGGTACGGATCGGGTACGGGAGGGTGAACATCACGTGCCCGACCAGTAGCGTCCAGAAGGACAGCTGGATGGCTATCCCGAGGATGTCGCTGAGCCGGTTGAAGAACAGCAGCAGCGAGAGGCCGACGACGATCCACGGGTAGATGAGCGGCGATATCAGCACCGTCTCCAGGGTTGTCTGGTACTTGAAGTCGTAGCGGACGATGGCGAACGCAGCGAGCGCCCCGAGCACCGTCGAAGCCACGCCGGTCGCGACCGCGAGCTTGAGGCTAGTGTACAGTGCACTCTCAACGCCCAGGAAGCCGAGTTGCTCCGGGAGCGACGTGTAGTGTTTCAGCGTGAACGCCTTCGGTGGCCACGTCGCATACGCGGACTCCTGGAAGGAAATGATGACCACGACGACCAGCGGCGCGAGCAGGAACGCGATGGTCCCCCAGACGAGCGCGCTGTAGCCGACGGATCCCGCCCGCGAGACGAGCCAGTCCGTTCGGAGGTAGCGGTTGGTGTCGTCGGACGTCGCCATCTCAGACACCTCCGATGCCTTCCATCTGTTTGAGAACGCGCTGGTAGGCGATGATAATCAGCAGGGCGACCCCAACCAAGACCATCGACAGCGCGCTGGCGAACGGCCAGTTGCTTGTGCTCGTGAACGTCTCCGTGATGACGACCGGGATGACCCGCACCCCGCCGCCCAGCAACGCGGGCGTCACGTAGGACGCCAGCGAGACGACGAACGTGATGAGCACACCCGCGCTGATACCGGGGAGCGCGAGCGGGACGAGGACGCGCCGGAACACAGTGAAGCGGTTCCCACCGAGGTTCTGTGCGGCCTCCTCGAGTTCGTGGGGGATGGTGTGCATCACGTTGATTATCGGAAACACCATGAACGGCAGCATCACGTGCGACATCCCGATGATGATGCCCGTCTCGTTGAACAGCAGCTGCGGAGTGTTCCCCTGGTTGACGACGCCGAGACTAACCAGCGTCGAGTTGATCACGCCCGTGCCGTTCAGCAGGATGAACCAGCCGAACGACCGCACGACGAGGTCGATGGTCAGTGGCGCGAGCGTCGCGATGACAATGAGCTTCCCCATCCACCCGCCTTTCCGCACCGCGGCGTAGGCGAGGGGGAACCCGAGCACGAAGTCGATGACGGTCACGATGGCCGCGATCTTGATCGTGCGGATCAGGGTCTCCTGATACACCGGCTCCGTGAACGCCCGGGTGTAGTGGACGAGCGTGGTGCCGGCTTGGATCGCGCCCTGGCTGTAGGGGTTGAAGCTGTAGCTCAGCAGGATGATCGTCGGGAACACCATCAGTATCGCGACGACAAGGAGCGTCGGTCCGATGAGGACGTACTTCCCGAAGCGGGTGCCCTTGTACTTGTTCAGTACTGTGGACAGCCGCTCGTTTAGGCTACCCAGCACCGACTCGGACTGTTGGCGACTCATGGACGAGTCACCCGTGTGCGAACCGCGTGTCTTGGACACTCCACGCGAGCACGATGTCGTCCCCGGGGTCGTACAGCGTGGTGGCATGCTTGTTCGAGTCGTCAACGGTGACGAGGTCATCCCCTATGTCGACGAAGTACCGGACCTTCGAACCGAGGAACAGCCGGCGTTCGACCCGGCCGGGGATCGTGTTCTGGGAGTCGTCGCTGAACTCGGGCCCCCGCGCGTCTATCTTCTCCGGGCGCACGAACACCGCTCCGCCACCGTCGGTCGGGACGCTCTGGGTGTTGACGGCGATGTCGGTGCCATCGAGCGTGAGGACAACCCGCCCGTCGGCGGTCTCTCGGAGGTCGCCCTCCAGGAAATTCGTGTTGCCGATGAAGTCCGCAACGAACTCGTTAGCCGGCTCCTCGTACACCTCGATCGGCGTCGCGATCTGCTCGATACGACCCTTGTTCATCACCGCGATGCGGTCGGCTATCGTGAGCGCCTCCTCCTGGTTGTGCGTCACGTACAGGGTCGTGATGCCGAGGTCGTCCTGGAGCTCCGTCAGTTCGACCTCGAGCTGGTCGCGGAGTTTCTTGTCGAGTGCGCCCAGGGGCTCGTCCATTAGCATCACTTCGGGCTCGATGGCGATGGCGCGAGCGGTCGCGACGCGCTGCTGTTGTCCGCCCGAGAGGTTCCGTGGGTTCCTGTCGGCGAACCCACCGAGGTCGACCATGTCGAGCACTTCAGAGATCCGGCCCCCGATCTCGTCGGAATCGAACCCCTGGCGCTTCAGGCCGAACGAGATGTTCTCTCCCACGGTCATGTGGGGGAACAGCGCATAGTCCTGGAACACCATTCCGGTGTCCCGCTTGTGCGTGGGGACGTGGGTGACGTCCTTCCCGGCCAATGAGATACTCCCACTGGTCGGTTTCTCGAACCCGGCGAGCATGCGCAGCGTCGTCGTCTTCCCCGACCCGGACGGCCCGAGCAGGGCCAGCAACTCGCCCTGTTTTACGTCGAAGGAGACGTTGTCGACTGCTTTCACGTTGCCGTATTCCTTCGTTACACCGTCGTACCGGATGGCGGTTTCGCCGACTTCGGCAGAGTCCATGTTGCTTTTCAAAGTGTGGGTGTGTTCTTAGAAGAGCGAGTTGTACCGCTGGGACCAGTCGCTCCGGTTCTTCCAGATATACTCGAAGTCCGGGAACGCGAGCTGGTCGAACTCGTCGGAGGTGGTCGCTCCGAACTCCTTGGCCTGCTCGTTGACAGACGCGTTCTTGTTAGTGACACCAGAGCCCATCACTTCCGAGGCCTTCTCCTGGAACCACGGCGACAGGCACTCGTTGGCATAGACGAGGGCCGCCTCCTGGTTGTTCGCCTTCCGGGTCACGCAGACGGACTCTGCGAACGCGATGCCCTTCGGGTCGAGGCGGAACAGCGTCTCGATCGGCGCGTCGTCCTGGAACATGTCGAACACCATGTAGTCCCAGAACAAGTTCAGGCTGTCGACGTTCCCGCTGGCGAGTTGCTGCTTCGCGGAGGCGACGCCGCCGTACTCTGAACTCACGTTCGGCGCGAAGTTCTCCTCCATCCAATCGAAGCCGGCCTGCACGTCGAGTCGGGAGCTGAACGGCTCACCGGTCGCGATGGCCGAGGCCATCAGCAGGAGGTAGGGGCCGCCGGACCACGAGAACGGGACGACTGCTGTGGAGTTCGAGTTCTGCATCACCTCGGCGTGGGACGTCGGTGTCGAGTCCCACATGTTCGAGTTGATGACCGGGAGCACCTCGCCGACTTCCCACGAGGCACCCGCCCCGTCGTAGTGGACGAACTTGTCGTAGATGTTGTCGACCTGCGGCACGAGGTCCGTGTGGTCGGTGAGCGGTTCGAGCCACTCCTCGCGGGACGCCCGCTCGACACCGATGACGTCCGGAATGAGGACGTCCGGGGGGCTGTCGGGGCTGGCCTGCACCTGCGTCAACTGCGAGGTTGTGACGGCCGTGGTGGTGTTGATGTTGAGGTTGTACTTCTCCTCGACGCGCGGGATGAGGTGTTGCTTGTGGACGGTGCTGATGGCCCCGACGTTCAGCATCACGTTGAGGTCCGCACCGCCGAAGTCCATCGCGTCGTCGCTCTCCGTCGTGGTGTCACCGCCGTTGTCGGAGTCCGAATCGGTAGTCGTGGTGTCGTCGCCGCCGTCGCCGCCGTCGTCGTCGTCGTCGCCGCCGCCGGTCAGGCAGCCCGCGAGGCCGGCCATACCGATGGTGCTTGCGCCGCCAACTTTCAGGAACGTCCGCCGGTTCGATCTGCGGAGTTCTTTGTCTCTGCTTGCCATTATCTCTCAATAAGAAATGGTAAACCCGACATATAAAGATTGTGCGACGAATCGGCAGAGTGAGTCAGGTTCATCCTTCACGTCCGGTAACTAACTCACAAGTCGGGAACGCGGCGATCGGTCACCTTCACTCGAATCGAGCTGACGGCCTCGATGCGCTCCTCTGCGACCTCGTCCGCGATGGCGTTCGTCGGGCGGTCCTCGCGCTCGGAGCGCTCGCCGACGGCGTGGTTGACGGCCGCCTGGTTCGGGTCCGCGACGGTGATCTGCGTGCCGCGCTCGGCGAGGTACCGCACGATGGCCACGCCCATGTCACCGATGCCATGCACGACGACGTGGAGGTCAGAGACGTCGCAATCGTCGTACTGGAGGTCACAGCACGCTTCCATGGCGCGGACGACGCCGAGTTCGCCCCGTGGTACCCCTCCGAGTGGTCGACTGTTCGGGGAGGCCGAGCACGTAGTCGGTCTCCATGTTGACCCAGCGGAGTTCCCACTCGTCCGTCCCGACGTCGCCGCCGGTGACGAAGCGCCCGCCGAAGCTGTCGACCATTCGCCCATGGGAGCGGTAGAGCTCTACGGTGTTGTGGTCGTCGTCGGCCCAGATGACTGCCTTCGCTCCGCCCGTGTTGATTCTCGAGATGGCGTACTTGTAGGTCATCGCCCGGGAGAGCCTGAGGACGTCCTCGAGGGCTTCCTCCCCGGTGTCGAACGCGTATCAGCGCATCCCACCCGCGGCAGCGCTGAGCGTCGTGTCGTGGATACCGATGAATCCGCGGAGGCCGGTGTCCTCGTCGCGGAAGGCTTTCAGTTCGTTGTGCCCGTGCTCTAGTGCACGTTCACAAACACCATCCATCGATTGGCACAATTACAGATGAACCGTTAGCTGTTGGGCGGCAGAACGGATAACGAGCCAATAGTCGCCCATCAGACGCCCCGAACGGGGAAATCGCGTCCGATGCAGTTACTCGGAGGCTTCCTTCCGCGCGCCGATGAACTGCGTGGCGACCGCCGCACCGATAGCCGTCGTCGCACCGGTCTCGTCCAGCGGGGGCGCGACTTCCATCAGGTCCCCGCCCCGGACGAACTTGTGGCTGCCGAGCTGGTAGACGAGGTCCAGCAACTGCCACGGCAGGAGGCCGCCCGGGCTCGGAGCACTCGTTCCTTCGGCTACGCCAGCGTCGAGCACGTCGATATCCACGGAGACGAAGACGGCCTCGGTGCCGTCGGTGGCGGCGTCGAGCGCGCGTTCCGCTGCCTCGTCGACGCCGTTCTTGTGGATGTCCAGCGCGGTGATGATTTCGGAACCGATTTCCTCGACCCAGTCGAGGTAATAGTTCGAGTTGTGCCACCCCGAGAGGCCGAGCTCCACGAAGTTCTCGCCGTCGAGCTGTCCGCTGTCGTCCTCGAGGAGCCGACGGAACGGTGTCCCGGAGGAGAGTTCGCCGCCGTGGGAGTGACGGACGTCGTGGTGGGCGTCGATATTGATGACGCCGACCTGGCCGTCCACAGCGTTCATCATCGCCTTCGCCGTCGGGTAACTCAGCGAGTGGTCACCACCGACGCTGAAGGGGACGACCCCAGACTCGGTGACCGCGGTGAGGACGCGTTCGACGCGGTCGTGTGACGCTGGGACCTCCGTCTGGACGACGTCGACGTCGCCGTAGTCCACGACGTCGATGCCCTCGCTGATGTCCACGCCGATCTCGGGATTGTAGCAGGTCCCGTATGTGATGGCCTCGCGGACCCCGCCGGGCCCCAGCCGGGAGCCACGCGGTCCCGCGATACATGCCGTGTCGAAGGGGATGCCGACGAGGCCGACGTCGGCCTGGTCCGCCTCGCGAGCGTCTGTGATGATCTCGCCGACGTTCGTATCGTACTCGTCCTCGACGCCGATGCTGTACCCCACGTTGGGGGTAAGCAGTTCGGCTACGTCTTCAGGAACGATCCCAGCTGACTGTGCCATGAACTACCGTATCTCCACTGCCGTGATAGGTGTTGTGACCCGTGGCGAGCGGGCGTCCCAAACGGCACTCCCCGGCCCGGTCTGCCGAGAACATGGAGTGCGGACACTGTCGACTGTGCGACCCGCCGAGCGGGGATTCGCGCGGCGCAAACTACTTACAATACATGCTAACACCTGACAGGTGACCACTACATGACCGGCGAGGTCGTGCACGCCGACGGCAGGTGGCTGGCCTTCGGCTGAGGAAGCAAGGAGCGCTAGTCGGACGCGCAGCAGTAGCCGACGATGTCGTCGTCGACGAAGTCGAACGCCGTGTCCACGGGCACGGTGACGACGTCGCGAGCTTCGGACGCCCGCGTCCCGTCGGGAAGTTCGTGTCGGCCGCTCCCCCGAGAACTTCGATGCGCTCTTGGCTGTCCGTCTCGAATTCAATAGGTCCCCAGCAGGACGTTCTCGAGCGTGCGCCGTTCGCCGTCGGTGGTCTCTACCTCGCGGCTCGTGACCTATCCGCCATAGTGAGACGTTCGCGCGCTTGCGAACGGTGGCGTCTTCGAGAGCGTCTTCGGATATCGTCTCTACCTCCCCCGGACGGAGTCGTAAGTGTTGCCACAGAAGTGGTCTGCTGCCCCGTCGGAATGACCAAGTCCACCCAGCACAGTGTGGGGAACGTGAACTCCCTCCTCGGGCTAGCGCTCGCCGTCGCCGGTGCCGCTGGCTGGGCGCTGCAGTACGTTTTCATCCGGCTCGCCACTGACCACGAGTCGGGGACGGTGGCGGCGGCCATGGTCGTCGCGCTCGCGACCAACGTCGCTGTCGTGGTTCCCGTGGTCGCAGTGTGGTTCTACCCGGACTACGGGCTGACGCCGCTCGCGGTGGCCGCCTTCATCGCCGCCGGTATCGCCGGGTCACTCGTCGCGCGCGTCGCCCAGTTCGCTAGCACGACGACCATCGGTGCGTCCCGGACGGCGCCCGTCGTCTCGACGACGGCGCTGTTCTCCGCCGTCTTCGCGGTGGCGCTCCTCGGCGAGACGCTGACGGCGGTCCACAGCGCGGGCATCGTGCTCGTCGTCGTTGGGGTCGGGGTCATCTCCTACGACAGTGCGCGGGACGGGGACGAAGCGACTCTCCGGGACGCGGGCGCCGCGCTCGCCCTCCCGCTAGTATCCGCGCTCGCGCTCGGCATCGAACCGGTGTTCGTGAAGACCGGTCTCTCCGAGGGCGCGTCGCCGTTCGTCGGTCTCGCAGTGATGTCGACGTCCGCGACGATCGGCTACGTCGCCTACGCCTGGGGGACCGACGCCGTCACGTTGCCCGAGGTTCGTTCGGGTCCGATGGCGCTGTATGTCGCCTGCGGGCTGGGTAGCACGGTCGCACTCGCCGGCTACTTCGCGTCGCTCGCACTGCTCCCCGTGGTCGTCGTCGTCCCCATCTTCCAGACCGCGCCACTGCTCGTGCTCGTGTTCTCGGCCGCCATGCTCCCGCGTCGCCTGGAGCGCGTCACTCCCCGTCTCGTCGCGGCTGCCGCCGTCGTCGTGGCCGGGACGACAATCGTCTCCCTCTCCTCGTAATCGTCACGCCGCCAGTTCGGCCTCGACGTTCTCCTTCACTGCGAGGTCGAGGTCCCCGAGCGACCCGCCGTTCTCGGTGAGCGCGAAGGTGGAGACGAAGGCGTAGAACTCGTCCGGGACGTCGGACCAGTCGTCCGCGTCGCTACTGTCGAGAAAGCGGTCGAGGAGTTTGCCAATGGTATGGACGTGGTTGGCGTTTCGCATACCTGAACGACCGCAGAAGAGGTGACAAACGTTCGCTCGCGAGGTCCCGACCGGGCCGGCTACACGCCCTCGGCGGCGACCCGCTCGATGGACGCTGCGAGCACGTCGACCGCCACCGGCAGTGAGCGTTCGTCCACGTCGAAGGTGGGGGTGTGGTGGGCAGTCGGATGGTCCGTGCCGACGATCGCGTACGTGGCGACCCCGCCCTGCGCCTGGACGGCCTCCATGAGGAAAGTCGCGTCCTCGCTCGCCCCGAAGTCGGCGTGCTGGAGCACGCTGTCCACCCGGTCGTCACCGTCGGCCACGTCAGCGACGAGCGCCGCGAGTTCGGGGTCGCTGTCCGCGCGCGGCGACTCGCTGACGACCTCGAAGTCGACCGTGCAGTCGTGCATCTCCGCGGCGGACTCGAAGACGCGCCGCATCTCGTCGCGGGCGTACGCCATCAGTTCGGTCGTCTCGCCGCGAGCCTCGGCGAGCGCGTGGGCCCGCTCCGCGATGATGTTACTCGCGGTGCCGCCGCCTATCTTCCCGACATTCACTCGCGTCATACCGTCGGCGTGCCGCGGGATGCCGTACGTGTTCTGGACGGCCGTCGTCAGTGCCTGTATTGCGTTCCGCCCCTCGTTGGGGGCGACGCCGGCGTGGGCGGACTCGCCGTGGAACGTCGCCTCAACGTGGCACATCGCGAGTGGTTTCCTGATGCCGCCCACCACCTCGCCGGTCGGGTGTCCGAGGCCGAGGTGGACCGCAAAGAGATAATCGATGCCGTCGACGTGGTCACTCTCGGCCATCGGCTTCCCGCCACCGGAGGCTTCCTCTGCCGGCTGGAAGAACACGGTCAGGGTGCCCTCGAAGTCGCTGTCCGTTATCGCCTCAACGACGCCGACCCCGATGGTCATGTGGCCGTCGTGGCCGCAGGCGTGCATCGACTCGGCGTACTCCGAGCGGAACCCCTCCCGCTCGGGGACGTGTGCCTCGGCCTCGGACTCCTCGACGAGCAGCCCGTCAATATCGACCCGCAGGCCGACATGCGGGCCGTCCCCGCACACTATCTGCGCGACAATGCCGGTGTAGCCACCGTCTAATTTGGAGAGCAGGGAGTCGTCGACGCCTGCCGCGGCAGCGCGCTCGTACCACTCGCTGAGTTCGTCGTCCCCGGGGACGGCCATCCGTTCGTCGGCGTCCATCGCCGCACGCCCGACGTGTAGTTCGTCGACGCCGACCGACTCCAGTTCCGCGACCAGCCGACAGGTGGTGCGGAACTCCCGCCACGCTGGTTCGGGGAACCGGTGGAGTTCTCGCCGGAGCGTTCGCAACCGCTCAGTGTCAGGCATGCTCATGGTCGGCCGTCGCTTCGATGGCGTCCGCGATGATCTCCGTGCCGACCTCAGCCTGTTCCTCGGTGAGCACGAGCGGCGGGAGCAGACGGAGCACATTGCTGTACTGGCCGGCCGTCCAGACGAGGAGGCCGTGCTCGTAGCAGTACTGCTGGATGGCGTCCACCCGGTCGCTGTCCGGGTTCCCTTCCGCGTCGACGAACTCCGCGCCGACGAACAGCCCCTTCCCGCGGACCTCGCCGAGACCCGGGTCGTTCTCTGCGGCGTCCCGGAGGTGACTCCGAATCTGCTCGCCGACCTGGGTGGCGTGGTCGAGCAGGTCGTGGGACTCGATGTACTCGATGGCGCGCAGGCCGCCGACCATCGCCGGAACGTGCCCGCGGTAGGTGCCGGCGTGGTCGCCCGGCCCCCACGTGTCGAGTTCCTCGCGGTAGAGCGTCCCGGACAGCGGCTGGCCGTTCCCGCCGAGGGCCTTCGCCATCGCCATGGCGTCCGGCGTGACGTCGTAGTGGTCAGAGGCCCACCACTCGCCGGTGCGGCCCAGGCCGACCTGGATCTCGTCGAACACCAGCGGGAGGTCGTTCTCGTCGGCGATGTCGCGGAGGCCCTGCAGGAACCCCTCCGGTGGGACGATGACGCCGCCCTCGCCCTGGATTGGTTCGGCGAAGATGCCCGCGGGGTCCGCGAGGCCGCCGTAGGGCTCCTCGACGATGGAACGGACCTCCTCGAGCGCGTTCTCGACCGACTCCTCGGGGTCCCGTCCCTCCTGGAACGGGTACGGGAACGGCGCATGGACGACGTCCGACAGCAGCGGCGCGTACGGTTTTTTGAACTTCTTGTTCGACGTGATGCTCATCGCGCCGCTCGTCGCGCCGTGGTAGGAGTTTCGGAACGCAAGGAGGCCGTTGCCGCCCGTGTTGTACTTCGCGAGCTTGATGCAGGCCTCCACAGCGTCGCTGCCCGTCGGGCCGCCGAAGACGACGCGGCTGTTGCCCGAGAGGCTGCCGGGCGCGATCTCGTCGAGTTTCTCGATGAGGTCGAGGCGCGGCTGCGTCGGGAAGTCGACGGTGTGCGTGAGTTTGTCTATCTGCTCGTGGACGCCCTCGTTGACGTACGGGTTGGCGTGACCGACGTTGTAGACGCCGATGCCCGCGAAAAAGTCTAGGAAGACGTTGCCGTCGACGTCCTTGAGCGTCGCACCCTTCCCCTCTTCGAAGGCGAGCGGGATGTTGTTGGGGTAGGCAACGGCGCTGCTATCGACCTCCGCCTGCTTCTTCAGGAGGCGGTCGGAGTTCGGTCCGGGCACAGAGTCGACTGAGGGTGCCTCTGTGAAGTGGAGTTCGTGTATCGGTGGTCCGGCCATACGAGCACGCAGGTGGCACGCCCACAAATAGGTTGTTCACAGGAACCAGTGTTCCCGTAGTCAGAAACTGACCGTCTCGCGCAAGGTTTATGCGAACACTCCACTAGGGTCGGAGTGAGATGAGTGAACTCGTCCCCTTCCGGAGTAGTGAGTACGAACGCCGGGTCGAGCGGACGCGCGAACGGATGCTCGAGGCCGGCCTCGACGCCCTGCTCGTCACCGACCCCTCGAACATGAACTACCTCACGGGCTACGAATCCTGGTCTTTCTACGTCCACCAGGGGGTGCTGCTCACGCTCGACCACGACCCGGTGTGGATCGGCCGCGAGATGGACGCCAAGTCCGCGGAGGTGACAACGTGGATGGACGACGACCACGTTCTCTCCTACACGGACGACTACGTCCAGTCCCCCCACGACAAACACCCCATGGACTATGTGGCGACGGTGGTCGAGGAGTTCGGCTACGACGACCGGACGCTCGGCGTGGAGATGGACGCGTACTACTACACCGCCAAGTCCCACGCACGTCTCACCGACCAGCTCTCCGAGGCCGACGTGGAGGACGCCACGCTGCTGGTGAACTGGATTCGGCTGAAGAAGACCGACGCGGAGATTGAGTACATGGAGCAGGCCGCCCAGCTGGCCGAGACCGGGATGCAGGCCGCCGTCGACACCATCGGCGAGGGCGTCCGCGAGTCCGACACCGCGGCCGCCATCTACGACGGCCTCATCGGCGGCACTGAGGCGTTCGGCGGCGACTACCCGGCCATCGTCCCGCTGATGCCCTCGGGTGAGTACACCGGCACCCCGCACCTCTCGTGGTCCGACCGCGAGTTCGAGAGCGGTGACCCGGTCATCGTCGAACTCGCGGGCTGCAAGCACCGCTACCACTGCCCGATGGCGCGCACGCTCACCGTCGGTGAGCCAGACCCCGAGATGGCGGAGACCGCGGAGATTGTCATGGGAGGGCTTCAGGACGCCCTCGACGCCGTCGAACCCGGCGTCACCGCCGAGGAAGTAGAGGCCGTCTGGAGCAAGAGCATCGCGAAACACGGCATCGAGAAAGACTCCCGTCTCGGCTACTCGACGGGCATCGGCTACCCACCGGACTGGGGCGAGCACACCGCCAGCCTCCGGCCCGGCGACGAGACGGTGCTCGAGGAGAACATGACCTTCCACATGATCCCGGGTATCTGGTTCGACGACTTCGGCGTCGAGATAAGCGAGACGTTCCGCGTCACGAAGCACGGCGCGGAGACCCTGGCGGACTTCGACCGCGACCTCTTCGTCGTGTAGGGGATTCGACCCGTCCTTCTCCGCTTCAGCCGGCGATGACGACGTTCTCTAGCTCTTCGCCCGAGTCACAGGCGTCGTAGTTGTGCGCGAGGATGTCCGCGAGGCGGTCCCAGTGCTTTGGCGTGTGACCGCCGGTGTGGGGCGTGATGAGTGCATTCTCGAGCGTCCAGAGTACGTGGTCCTCGGGGAGCGGCTCGGGGTCAGTGACGTCCAGCGCGACGCCCCGGAGGCTCTCGGTCTGCAGCGCTTCGACGACGGCGTCGGTATCCAGAATCGGGCCGCGTGCGGTGTTGACGACGGCGGCGTGCGGCGGGAGCGTGGCGAGTTCGGCGTCGCCGACGAGCCCCCGGGTGAGGTCCGAGAGCGGGCACGCAACGACGAGGTAGTCCGTCCGAGCGAGCGCGTCGTGGAACTCGCGGGCGTCGAATCCGACGACCTCGTCCGTCGGGCCGCCCTTCTCCGGCGTGTAGCGGACGCCGATGGTGTCCACCTCGAACCCCTCGAGGCGCTGGGCGACAGCCTGGCCGATGGAGCCGAGGCCGACGATAGTGACTGTCGAGTCGGTCAGTTCAAACGACTGGAAGTGTCGCCACTCGCGGTTCCCCTTGCGCCGCCATCCTTCGTGGAGGCGGCGTGCGAAGGTCAGGATGTTTCCGATTGCCTGCTCGGCGATGCCGGGCGCGTGGATTCCGCCGGCGTTGGTGACGGTGACGTCGCGGGCCTCAAGTTCGTCAGTCGGGAGATGGCCGGTGCCGGCGAATGCACACGCGAACAGTTCCAGCCGCTCGGCGGTGTCGAGCAGGTCTTCGTCGATGCCCACGCCGGTGACGATCGGCGCGTGCTGGACGAGGTCGCGCTCCTCGTGAGGGGTGCGGGCGTGGCGGACGTCGGCGTCCGGAAGGCGCTCGCGGATGGCGTCGGCGTAGCCGGCCATGTCCAGACCCTCCGTTCCCTCGCGGAGGACGACCACGTCGGGCGCGTCAGTCATCGGCGACCTCCGCCACGGCGTCGTTCAGCAGCGACGTCCCGAGGTCGACTTCGCGCCCGGTGACGTCCAGCGGCGGAAGCAGGCGCAGCGTGCGGGTGCCACAGCCGAGTGTCAGCAGGCCGCGGTCCAGGGCCGCCGCCACGACGGCGTCGCGCCGTTCCTTGGTGTCGTAGTCGACCGCCGCGAGCAGCCCGAGGTTGCGGGTGTCCTCAACGCAGTCGTGGTGGGTGTCGAGAGACTCGACGAGCTGTGTGCCGCGGTTCTCCGCGTTCGAGAGCAGGTCGTGTTCGTCGATTGCTTCGAGCGTGAACGCACCCTGCATCGAGGCGACGACGTCGCCGCCGCCCCACGTGGATCCGAGGCGGTTCTTCTCGTCGGGGAACAGCTCGGAGCGGCTGACCGTAGCGCCGACACGCAGCGCCTTCCCGGCCGCGATGATATCCGGTTCGAACGAGTAGTAGTCCGAGGCCCACATCGACCCGGAGCGACCGATGCCGGTCTGGATCTCGTCCACGATGAGCGGGATGTCGTACGTCTCGGAGACGCGGCCGACCTCACGCGCGAACTCGTCGCTCGGGAACCGGTAGCCCCCGACGCCCTGAATCGGTTCCATCACGAGGAACGCGACCTCGTTCGGGTCGACGTGGCCGCCCGATCCGAGGAGGGTCTCCAGCCGCGACTGGCCGCCCGTCCAGAACCCGCACGTACAGTCGCCCTCGCAGGCGCAGAACGGCACCTCTCGGATGCCTGCCAGCTCCGGAAACTTCCGCGTGTAGACGCTTTTCGCTCTCGTCACCGACAGCGCGCCGAAGGTGCGACCGTGGAACGCCCCCGTGAACGTGATGCCGTACTTCGGGGCGTCGCAGTAGTCGTAGGCCATCTTCATCGCGTTCTCGATGGCCTCCGCGCCGGAGTTCGAGAGGAAGACGGTGTCCATGCCGTACTGGCTGGACCGCTCGGTGAGCTCTTGCATCAGCTGGGTCGACCCGGGGAACTCTGGGTCGTCGACGGTGCCGCTCCCGGAGTAGAAGTCTTGGCCCGCAATCTTCAGCGGGTCGACGAGGTCGAACTCCCGGAGTTTATCCAGTATCTTTGGGTTGTTGTAGCCGAGCGGCGCGGCGCCGATGTGGCACGTGAAATCCATCAGGACGTTGCCGTCGAGGTCAGTCACGAACGGCCCCTCGGCGTCGCCGGTGACGTCCCAGACGAACTCGTGAGAGTACTCGCTCGGGGCCGCGACGTCCTGGTGTGCTGCGATCCAGGCTTCCGACGCTTCGTCGGAGTGCTGGTCGACTGTGGGCTCGGCCGTCTCCCTGTCCATACACGGTATTTGTCTAAATAGGTCTTAAGTCTTGTTCCCGGTAGTCAGTAAGTGATTATGTCCTGGATATGGGACGGAAATTTTGACAGTCGAAACCAATTGATAAATTGGCAAGAATTGCATTGCATTGCAACAGACGACTGGACGAGGCGACGCTCGCGGAGTTGGCCGGGAAGGTTGACCTCTCGGATGGCACGCTCCACACACCTCGCGGCAAGCAGACGGTGCAATCCACGAGGACGGGCTCTTAACTTTCTCGCCAACTCACTTGACGAGGAAAGGGGACTTAGCCTTGGAAAAAGTGTTAAAATCGAGGCTGAAGATATCTACGAGGAGATCAGTCTTTACGGAATAGTGACTTGTCTGATACGTCCTTGCCCGCAGTTACTCAGTCCATCCCATTGCTTGCCTGCGCCCCACCAGCCTCGGGGGCGTTCTCCGGCCGTGTATTGCATGTCATGTGTGTGAGTGTGACAAACTCCTGGTCGTTAAGCTCCTCGGACACCTCAAACTGTTGGTGGCCCGAGTCGCCCTGCGCGAACATTCTCACACGGAACAACGTGACGAGCAGAAGCGCAGGGAGCGGGATTCTGAATCAGGGAGCAGGCGGTCGGCGCCGACGACGGCTGCGAGTGCGGCGGTATCGTGGCGGCGCAGGTCGTTGCATGCCCACCAGAGTGCTGTACCCATGTCGGACGTGCTGGCGGCTGCTGTTTCGTGGTTCGGGGTGCGAGTCGCTCTCCTCGACGCCCGGAGCGAGAGGGCTTTCCACCTGGGCCGCCCACCCCCGAACATGAGTTTGGACGCCCTGCCCAACGAGTGGACGGTCTGGAATGAGGAGCCAGAAGGCCGGGTCATCCTCACGTACCGCCCGGACGTTTTCGACGCCGACGCGTTCCCGGCGGCGTGTCTCCCCACCATCTACGTCACCAACGGCTCGCGGAATGCCCGCCCCGGCGCGGGCCAGCTCCAGACCGACGAGTGGCACGCAACCCTCTTCGCCGAGCCGGAAATCGAACTCGCGACGAAGCAGCTCGACAGCCGGGCGGCGGCGATTGAGGCTGCCGTCGACATCGCTGAACGGTTCGCCGACGGTGAGGTCGACTACCGTGGCAGCTATCAGGTCCCCCGAGAGGCGTACTTTGAGAAACTGGATGAACTCACAGGACAGAGTGAGTGAGCGAACACGCACCCAAACCGAGCGGTGAACTGACGACGGGAAGCTTAACCGCGTCGCGGCGAAAGCTACAGCATGACCCAGGTTTCGCTCGTCGGCGCCCGGCTCACGGAGCCGGGGACGGAGTTCGTCTATCAGGGGGAATCGTCGGCGTGTGAGGGCTGTCCCTACCGTAGCCAGTGTCTCAACCTCTCGGAGGGGACCCGCTACCAGGTCACCGATATCCGCGAGAACACGCAGGTGCTCGACTGTGCGGTCCACGATACGGGCGTCCGGGCCGTCGAGGTCGAACCGGTCTCCGTCCCGGCGAACGTCCCGTCGAAATCTGCCTACTCGGGGAGCAAAGCCAAACTCGCCGGGGAGTGCCCGCACTCGGAATGTCCCTCCCACCCGTTCTGTGTGCCACTGGGGGCGGATTTCGACGAGGAGTACCAGATTCAGGAGGTCGTCGGGGACCCGCCACACGAGACCTGCAAGTTGGATCGGGACCTGACGAAAGTCGAGTTAGCGCCGAAAGAGTAGTCCAAAACGGCAGTCCGCGTTCCTGTTTCTGTCCGTTGCTCGGTGTCGTCGCTTACTCCAGGACGACGATCACGTCGCCCATGTCGACACTCTCGCCCTCCTCGACGAGCACTTGCGAGACGGTGCCGCCGCGCTCGGCCTCGATATCGTTCTCCATCTTCATCGCCTCAAGCACACAGACGACGTCGCCGGGAGCGACTTCGTCGCCAACGTTGACATTCACAGAGAGGATGGTGCCCTGCATCTCGACAGTGATGGACTCGCCGCCCTCCGGGACCTCGACGCCCTCGGCTTCGGTCTCATCGCTTCCGCTGGTGCCGGCCCTGCTGGGTCGGCTCGCACCGCCGCCTGTGTTCGGCGTCGGGATGGCGGGTGCGCCGCGCTCTTCGAGATTCACGTCGAAGCGCTTGCCGTTGACCTCGACGGTGAACTCCCGCTCGGTGACGTCCTCGTCTTCGGCCGTCGAAGCGTCGCCGGTGCCCCACTTCTCCTGGGCGTCGGCGACGCGGTCGTGGTCAAGTTCGTTGTCGAGGTATTTCGTGGTGTGCTCGCCGGCGACGAACCGGTCGTCCTCGAGCATCAGGCGGTGGAACGGGATGATGGTCACGACCCCCTCGATGTCGTACTCGGCGAGTGCGCGCTGGGAGCGTGCGATACACTCCTCGCGGTCGGCACCGTGGACGATGAGCTTCGCAATCATCGAATCGTAGTTCGTCACGAGGTCGTCGCCCTGCCGGAGCGCGTCGTCCATTCGGACGCCGATGCCGCCCGGCGCGTCGTAGACGTCGAGACTCCCCTCGTTGGCTGGCTGGAACTCCTTGGCGGCGTTCTCGGCGTTGATGCGGAACTCCATCGCGTGGCCCTCAAGCTCTACGTCCTCCTGCGAGAAAGAGAGCTCCTCGCCGTCGGCGATTCGGAGCTGCCACTTCACGATGTCAATGCCCGTGAGCTCCTCCGTGACGGTGTGTTCGACCTGGATCCGGGTGTTGACTTCGAGGAAGAAGAACTCGCCGTCCTCGACGAGGAACTCGACGGTCCCGGCGTTGACGTAGTCGGTGGCCTCGACACCTCGGCGGGCGGCCTCGCCGATTTGTTCCCGAAGGTCCTGAGAGAGAGCGGGCGAGGGGCCCTCCTCGATGACCTTCTGGTGGCGGCGCTGGAGCGAGCAGTCACGCTCGCCCAAGTGGCGGACGTTGCCCTGCTGGTCGGCCAGAATCTGGACCTCGATGTGGCGCGGGTTCTCGAGGTATCGCTCGAGATAGACCGAGTCGTTGTCAAAGTACGCCTCGCCTTCGCGCTTGGCGGACTCGAACTGCTCTTCGGCCTCGTCCTCGCTCTCGACGACCTTCATCCCGCGGCCGCCACCACCACCCTCGGCCTTAATGGCCACTGGGTACCCGTACTCTTCGGCGAACTCCATGACCGCTTCGGCGCTCTCGGCCGGGTCGGTGGTTCCGGGGACGATTGGCACACCGGCGTCCTGCATCACGCGGCGGGCTTTCGTCTTCTCGCCGAGTTGTTCCATGGCGTTGGCCGTCGGGCCGACCCACGTGATGTTGTCGTGGTTCTCGACCTTCTCAGCGAAGGTGGCGTTCTCCGCGAGGAAGCCGTAGCCGGGGTGGATGGCGTCGGCGCCGGCCTTCTCGGCGGCCTCGATGACGGCGTCGTGGTCGAGGTAGGAGTCGGCGGCGCGGGCTGGGCCGACGTTGTACGCTTCGTCGGCGTGACGGACGTGGCCACCGTGTTTGTCGGCCTCTGAGTAGACGGCGACGGTCGAGACGCCCAGGTCTTCGCAGGCACGCATGACCCGGACCGCGATTTCGCCCCGGTTCGCGACGAGCAGCTTATCAAACATTCTTGGCTCGAAGTTCAGCCAGGCGGGACGTGATTCTGTCGGTCCATCCTCGTTGGGAGAGGGTGGTCGCAGGGGCTGTCGGTTCGTCGGATCTATTGATTAAGGACTATTCTGGGGTTTCGACAAGACGGGAAAGCCCCTGGCCCTTTCAATCCCACCCGACCACACTGCGCACACGCCTCTCCAACCGACTCGGTCGCTCCAACGTCGCTCCTTCGTCCCCCGGGGGAGCGCTGCGCTCCCGTGCCCTCGTTCGTTGCATCGCCGGCTTCGCCGGCTGCTAGCGGGATCTTCGATCCCGTCCTGCTCACGAGGACCTCGCGCTGTCGTATGGGCGACCCCTGAGTCGCCCGTGCGGCCTGCCAGACCGATGGTCTGGCTCTGAGGCGCGCCACGAGGCCGCGCCCGTTTCGCGCCACAACAACCGCTGCGGTGCGGTCGCGGTGGACGCGCGGCCTCGCAACGGTCGCGAGGCCGTGGGGAGGATGCGGGGAAGACCATCGCGGTGCTGTGCGGGTCCTCCGAGGCCAAGGGAACCCCGCGGTGTTGTTCGCGGTGGCAGACGCAGTATTGTTCGCGGTCCCGTAGGAGATACTCTCCGCACCCATTGAGCCAGCGCTATCGACAACGACCGAACTACCCAAACCCATACAGATCACACGCAGACAGATGGCGCGAGACTAAACACCCCGCCAACCCAACCCCGGAACATGACCCGCACGCTCGAAGGAACCATCCTCTTCGGCGAGGAGTTCCACCCCACTGAGGGGCGCCTCCACGTCGAAAACGGCGAAATCGACGCTATCGAAGAAACACAGACCGACGCAACGGACATCATCCTCCCGGCGTTCGTCAACGCCCACACCCATATCGGTGACTCGATCGCCAAGGAGGCCGGCGGCGGCCTCTCACTGGACGATCTCGTCGCGCCACCTGATGGGCTCAAACACCGCCTCCTGCGGGCGGCCAGCACGGAGGAAAAAGTCGAGGCGATGGCCCGTACTCTCCAGTTCATGGAGTCCTCGGGGACGGCCGCCTTCCTCGAGTTCCGCGAGGGCGGTGTCGAGGGCGTCGAGGCAATCCGGGAGGCACTCACAGGCCGCGAGATCGACCCCGTCATCTTCGGCCGCGAATCGGCCGACGCGATGCGCGCAGCCGACGGCTTCGGCGCCAGCGGCGCCCGCGACAACGAGTTCGGGGAGATCCGCGAGGCCGCCCGAACGGCGGGCAAACCCTTCGCCATCCACGCTGGCGAGCGCGACCCGCACGACCTGACACCGGCGATGGACCTCGACCCCGCGTTCCTCATCCACGTCGTTCATCCGCGTCAGGAGCACCTGGACCGCATCGAGAGCGAGCAACTCCCTGTGGTGGTCTGCCCGCGCTCGAACCTCGTCACGAACGTGGGGGTCGCCCCGATCCGGGAACTGACCGAACGCACGACCGTCGCGCTGGGGACGGACAACGTGATGTTGAACTCGCCGTCGATGTTCCGGGAGATGGAGTTCACTGCTAAGCTTGCGGACGTGAGCGCCGAGACGGTCCTGCGGATGGCGACCCGGAACGGCGCGAAACTCGCAGGCAAGGAGTACGGCCTCATCGAGGAAGGACGGCCGGCGAAGCTGCTCGTGCTCGATGGGAATTCGGACAATCTCTGTGGCGCTGAAGACTGGGCCCGGGCAGTCGTCCGGCGTGCGGGCGAGGCCGACGTGAAAGCGGTCCTGCTGTAGTTCGGGCCCTACGGGAACGGGTGGTAGGCCCTGTCTGGCTTCGGCTCGAACCCCATCGACGCCGCAATCGAATCGAGTCGGTCCCCGAAGAACGGCTCGCCCGTGAACAGTGGCTGGGCCTCCGGAATCGTCGCCCGAACCGCCTCAAAGCCGAGCGACTCCACGTCCTGGGGCGTGATTCTCGCTGCGTAGGACTCCAGCCCGGAAGCTGTCACGCGCTCGACCAGTGCTGAGAGCTCTGCCTCGCCGGAGAACTCCGCGGCCTCGTCGGCGATGCGTTCGGCTGGCACCCGCACGTCGAACTCGGTGAGTTCTCGCGCGCGGTCCGGGAACTCGCCGTACTCGCCGATGGCACCGCCCTCCTCGCGGGCCTGCTCTGGCCCCATGTTCCGGAGTTCGATCCAGTTCTGGAGCGCCTCCGCGAGCGCACTCTCGGCGGCGTCGACGGGGTCGAGCGCACAGCCGGAGCCGGTAGCGAACTTCGGCCACTCGTTCTCGCGGTGGACCGCGACGGCGACGACGGGCACGTCCACGTCCTGGGTGAGTAGCGAGGCCGACACCTCCAGCCCTTCGCTCAGTGCACGGCGACGGAGTTCGTCGAAGCCGTCATCGTCGATGTCCAGCCCCAGCGGCTCGAAGGTCGAGTACCAGCTCAGCATCGTCGCGTCCCGCTCCAGCACCTCGTAGAGCCCTGAGAGCGTCGCCTCGATGGTGGAGTTCCCGAGCCCCAGCCCAGTCGTGATGGCGGGCTTGATGCGCTCCGATGGCGGCGGATACTGGACCACCTCTGCGGGCAGCCACGCGGGGGAGCCCTCCGCTACGTCGAGCGCGGGCACCCAACTACGCTCCTCAGTCGCCTCAGGAGTGGGGTACTCGTCGGGTTGAACGAAGCGGTCGGGGAGCACCGCCCCCTCGAGCTCTGCAGCGGTCGCCTGCCGGAACTCAGAGTCGCGGTAGACGCCAGCACTGTAGCGCTCCATCGCCTCGCCGAGTGCCTTCATATACGCCGCGTTCCAATCGGTGTCGGCACCGGCGGCAAACTCTGCGGCGCGGGTGTCGGAGAACCCGGAGGTGTCGGCGGTCTGAGCCAGGTAGTACGGCAGCGGGTAGGACTCTTGTTCACCGATCTGGCGCACAATCCCGACCCGGTCGTCGACGGCCTGCTCGCCGCGCGCGATGGCGTCTTCGAGGTCGACCTCGCGGTGGGAGAGCGTCAGTGTTCGGTCGCGGCCGTCCCCACACCGGCAGAACGGCACGGGCTGGAAGCGCCGTTCCGGGCCCTCGATTTCGACGATGGTCCCACCGAGCTTCTCACCGCTCAACAGTCGGATTGCCCGCCGGGCGGCGACAGCCCCCGCATAGCGGACGGCGCTCCTGACGCCCTGTGGTTTCTCCGCGGGCTCGACGGTTGCGCCGGTTCGCTGCCGTAAACAGCGGAAACAGCCTGAATCGCTTGTAAACACGGAGACTGAGGCGTCGACGTCCTCGACGGCGTACCCCCCCACGCCGCCGACCTCGACGGCAACCCAGCGGTCCAGTGTTTCTGCGGCGGTGCTGAAGGCGTCTGCACCTGCAGCACCGACGAGGAAACCGAAACTCATCTCCGAAAGTTCGTCCACGTCGACTTCGGTGACCGTGGCGTCGACGTCACCCATCGCGCTGCTGATGGCGTCGACAGCCGGCCCCGTTCCGACGATACCGATATCCATAGCTGCGGGTTGGCGCTCTCGATGAAAAAGGGTCGGGTGCGGGCTTTCTTAGCTGGCGATCATCGACTGCGCTACGCTAGCCAGCTCAGCAGCGTCGGTGCCCACAAGTCGCTCGTCGCCGAGCTTCAGGCGCAGGCGCGGACGACCAACGTCGATAGGGACCTTCTCGGTGTCGATGAGACCCAACTCCTCCAGGCGAGTCTTCGTGCGAGAGAACGTCGCTTTCGAGGCGATTCCCACGTCCTCGCCCCACTTGCTGATGTCGTAGAACAGGACGTCGTTCTTCGCGGCGACCAACAGCGTGATGGTCACCTCGTCGAGCCCCTCGCCGTCGCCGCGGGCGGTCTCGAGCGAGGAGAGCACGGTGTCGAAGTCTGCGCGCGGCCCCTCACCGATGCTCGCCGCCATCGTCTCGCGGACCCGGCTAATCGCGGGGGTCCGGAGGTTATACTCGTCGGCTGCCTCGAACCGCTGGCTGTAGGTGTCGAAGGCAGTCTCGACGAACTGTTCATCCTCGGTCGTGAGGCCGGCCACGCGGTCGCCAGCCGTGACGACAGCGACGACGCGCTCGCCGGTCACCAGCAAGGAGTTGTCCGCGTCGCCCGCGAGACTCCGAATCTCGAGGTCGCCGTTCTCGACTAGATCGGCCGCGCTGCTCGCGACCAGGAAGTCGTCCATTACGTCCTTGAGCAGTCTCTCGTCTGCGAGCAGTTTCAGCGGCGGCAGGTCGCCCTCGAACGCCGGGCCCAACTCCACCAGCGATTCGATCACGTCGGCCGACGGGTCGACGATCAGGAGTTCTCCGTCGGCGCTCTCGAACGCCGACCGAAGGATATCCTCAATTTCGTCCCCGAGTAAATTCGAGCTCATTATTGTATATATATTGGTGTTAACATTTAATACTAACGGGGGATATCGGGATATCAGCGCTGCTCCGAACAAATTCTTGGGTCACCAACTCGTGAGCATATCTGCTCTTCTTAATCTTGTATCCGTAACACTTATGGGATAGAGCATCAAAATAAAGTTTATGTCACGTGATAGCGTGGTAACGCGTACTGGAATGTGGGTAACAGGCACCGCAGCCAAGCGGCCGCGGCTTGCGATGACGCTCGTGTTGCTGCTGCTGATGGTGGCGGCACAGGGGACCGTCGGCGCAGAGTCACTCGAGTTCACTGACCCCATCGGGACGAACGCCTCGGGGACCATCGACTCCGGGCCCTGAGTCGGCGTTAGTTCTCAAGTTGGTCCGCCAGCTCGGTGGGCCAGTGAATGTCCTTCTGGTAGATTACCACAAATCCACCAGACCGGAGGAACCGGACCAGTTCCGTTCGATCAAGTGTGAACTCCTGTGTGCTCCCGTTCAGCGAGGGTTTGTCGGACTCCTCGAGGTAGACCGCCATTTTGCTCCCGATTTGGTTCGGTGTGGGCATCTGGTAGGTTAGCGAGAACTTGTCTTCTGACTCACGTGTGAGCGAGACTTCCGGGCCGACAACGGATTCTGTTTGTGTGAGGACGTGTGTCCCATCGCCGACGACAGCGTAGTCTTTCCCCATGATGACTCGGCGTCGGGACAGTGACAGTGCCCGTTCGATGCTGTAGCCGTGGGCCACCAGCCTGGCGAACGCCGTCCCGACCTTCGCGGCGTGGCTGTCGAGCACCTTCTCGAAGGTCACCGCGCCGGCGACGCTCCCTTTCCGGACCATCTCCAATCCCTCCTCGTAGGAGCCACAGGCGTTGAGGAAGAACGTCTGTGCGCGTGATGTCGAGACCGAGGAGATGGATAAGTTCCCGTCAGGACAGCGCAGCCCGGACTCCTCGCAGTGGCCGATGAAATGCAGGAGGTCTGTCCGGCTCTCGATGGTCCGGGCGAGCTCCGCCGTCGTTAGTGACTCCCGCACGTCGACGTCGATATCGAGCTGTTTGGCACGCCGTCGGTAGATGTCGGCGGCTTGTGCGTGTTCGTCGGACATCTCGCCCTCGTTGAGGACGGAGACGATCGAGATCGGTTCGTCTGCGCGGTCGCGGAACCTTGCTCGGTTCTCGTACGCAGCCAGAATCGCCTTGAACGTGTCCAACACGACGCCGTCGGCCAGCCAGCCGTGGTAGTGGCTCTCCCCGAGCTCGGCGGTCTGGAGCTCAACGGTGGAGATGGAACCGATTTCGTAGCGGTAGAAATCCGAGAGTGAACTGTCGAGTCGGTCTGGGCCGCTCAGCGTGTCGGGTCGTGGACTGAACACCTGTGGGACGTTCGCGACCACGTAGGGCAGACACTGGACGTTCTCGTAGCTCGGTTCCGGATAGAGCGAGAGGTGCCACTTCGGAAGCCGGTCGGCGATACGCTCGAAGTCGGCCACGTGATACGCGAGGACACGTTCGTCGACGCCCGCGGCGTAGAGATCTGTCGCCTCGATGGCCAGTTCCTCCAGAAGAGCTGTCTCCTGCAGGACATCGCCGTGGGGGCCAGCGCTGCGGACCAGACAGTCGAGCCAGAAACAGCGTCGGAGGAGTGACGCGACCGCTTGCTCGAAGGCTCGGCCCGTCCCGAGTCGGATACTCTCGCCCGCGGCCTTGAGCTGTGGGCTCGTTCCAGGTTCAGTCTCGAGATCCGCTCCGAGGTAGTACGCGAGTGGCGCCGCGACAAGCAGCGAACCCAGGTCTGGCGGGAGGCTCAACTGGACGCCGGTGTCGGGTCGAGCGTCCATGACGGCATCGGGTATCGATAGTTCCTCCCCGAACTCGACCAGTGGCGGGTGGGTCCGCATGGAGTGGAACGACCGATCGGCAGTCGTCGAGCGGTGGGCCATCGAGAATGATTCGATGGCAGCGGCGACCCCCTCTGGCGTTTCCGGAACCACGACGGTCTCAGGCGGGGATTCGGAACTGCTTCGAAATCCGACACCAACTGTTGTACGTTCGGGGAACGAGACGGTGATCCGGTCGTAATCGGAAAGTGATAAGCTGAACGGGTCCTCGACCCGGATGAACAGCTTCAGCGGTGTCTCGACTCTGAGTTCGTAGCTCGAGTCGGAGAACGAGCGGGCATCGCGGTCGCTGCCGACCGTCACTGTCTCGTCCGTTTCGAGGTCAGTGACCGCGACGAACGCCCGCGGAACGGAGAGTTCCCGGACCTGCCCGACGATACTCGCATCGACGGCTGAGGAGAACGCAGGGGCTGATTCTGTCGAATCCCAGCCCGTCACGTTCACTTCGACTGCGGTCTTGGCCTCGTCCACAGCGTGAACGCTGCCGTCCGCGTAGTAGACCTCCATCTTGGATTTAGCAGGTATGAACGGCCCGTCAGTAAATCTCTGTCGGGGTGGACAGTCAGCCTTAATGCGCCGCTGGCCCGGATTTGACGTATGGACCACGACACCGTACGAGCGGTCGACCCCGACATCGCCGACGCGCTCGAGGCCGAAATCGGGCGCCAGCAGGACACCCTCGCAATGATTGCCAGTGAGAACCACGTCTCGGAGGCTGTGATGGACGCCCAGTCCAGCGCGCTCACGAACAAGTACGCCGAGGGCTACCCCGGCAAGCGATACTACGGTGGCTGTGAGCACGCCGACACCGTTGAACAGCTCGCTATCGACCGCGCGAAGGAGCTCTGGGGCGCCGAACACGTCAACGTCCAGCCCCACTCGGGCTCGCAGGCCAACATGGCCGTCTACATCGCCGCACTGGAGCCTGGAGACAAGATTCTGAGCCTCAGCCTGACCCACGGCGGCCACCTCAGCCACGGCCACCACGCCAACTTCGTCGGCGAACATTTCGAGGTCGAGCAGTACGAGTGTGACGACGACTCTGGCTACGTCGACTACGAGGCGCTCCACGAGACGGCCGAGGCGTTCGAGCCCGACATGATTATCTCGGGCTACTCCGCGTACCCGCGTGAGGTCGAGTGGGAGCGCATCCAGGCCGCCGCTGACGCTGTCGACGCCCTCCACATGGCCGACATCGCCCACATCACCGGCCTCGTGGCCGCCGGTGAGCACGAGAACCCCGTCGGTATCGCCGACTTCGTCACCGGCTCCACCCACAAGACCATTCGCGCCGGCCGTGGCGGGATGGTCCTGTGCGGCGAGGAGTGGGCCGACGACATCGACAAGGCCGTCATCCCGGGGATGCAGGGCGGCCCCCTGATGCACAACATCGCCGGCAAGGCCGTCGGGTTCAAAGAGGCACTCACCCCCGAGTTCGATGAGTACGCCAGCCAGGTCGTCGTCAACGCCGAAGCGCTGGCCGAGCGCCTGCAGGAGCGCGGGCTCGAACTCGTCTCGGGCGGCACCGACACCCACCTCGTCCTGGTGGACCTCCGACCCTCCCACCCCGACACCACGGGGAAGGACGTGGAAGAGGCACTCGAGGAGGCAGGCATCGTTCTGAACGCCAACACCGTGCCGGGCGAGACACGCTCGCCGTTCAACCCTTCGGGCATCCGTGCGGGCACGCCCGCGCTCACGACCCGCGGCTTCACGGCGAGTGACTGCCAGACTGTCGCCGACTGCATCGCCGATGTGGTCGACAGCCCCGAGGACGAGGCGGTGCTCACCGAGGTCTCCGAAACAGTGGGCGAACTGACCGAGAAACACCCGCTCTACGAGTAGAGCGCGCGACGCGAGGGGGTTCTTCATCTCTATCATCTGGTCCAGCGACAGAGCAACAGCCTCGTCTGAGTCGGGGACAGCGCTCTCCCTACCGCTAGCTGACCTCGCCGAGCGGCGCGACTGGAGACGGCCGTGCGGTTCCGCCGAGCAGAGTGAGTAATACATGTATGTGGGTATTTATGCACGCACTCTCCTCTACCTATGCACGTATCCGAGAATTGAAGTGCGAGTGGGTCCCCGTTTCGGACATGAGCGATGCCATTCGGAAGCGGTCCGGGCGGGCCGACGTGATCGACGGGGAAGCCGTCGCCGAACAGGTCCGTGCGGAGGTCGCCGACGCGGTCGAGCAACTCGAGGCAGCGGGGGTCACTCCAGGACTCGCGACCGTCCTGATGAGTGACGACCCTGCCAGCGAGACCTACGTACGGATGAAGCAGCGCGACTGTGCGGAGGTCGGTATCGAGAGCCGCCACGTAGAAATCGACACCGATGCCCCCCAGGCGGAGCTGTTCGACCGGATCGACGAGCTCAACGCCGAGGACGCTATCGACGGGATTCTGATTCAGCGGCCGCTAACCGAGAGCGTCGACGAGCCAGCAGCACTGCGGCGTGTCGACCCGGAGAAAGACGTCGACGGCTTCCACCCCGAGAACGTCGGGCGGCTGGTGACCGGCGACCCACGGTTCGTCCCGTGCACGCCGCTGGGCATTCAGCGGCTGCTGCTGGAGGCCGATGTCGAGATACCCGGTTCGGACGTGGTCATCGTCGGACGCTCGGAACTGGTTGGGAAGCCCCTCGCGAACCTGCTCCTCCTGCGTGGGAAGGGCGGAGATGCCACGGTCACGGTCTGTCACTCCAAAACAGACGACCTTGCCAGCCACATCGGTCGCGCGGACGTGGTCGTCGTGGCGGCCGGCGTCCCCGAACTCGTCACCGACGAGATGCTGACGCCTGGAACCGTCGTCATCGACGTGGGTATCAACGCCGTCGGGGAGGGAGACGACCGTGAACTCATCGGCGACGTGGCCTACGAGGCCGCCGCCGAAACGGTGGACGCCATCACCCCCGTGCCAGGTGGGGTTGGACCGATGACCCGGGCGATGCTGCTGCGCAACACCGTGGTTTCGGCCGCGAGAAAAGCCGATATCGAGCTTGATTTCGACTGATCGGCGGTTTCAGCATCCGGTAGCGCGGAGCCTCCGTCCTCAAGTGCGAGCCGAATGGCGAGCGGTAGGGCGGAGAGGAAGCGCGTTTGCGCACACCTTAAGCCCATCCGGAACGTCCCCTGTGGCACTGCTGGCCTCGCACACGTCGGGGTTGGTAGGAGCCACCAGTAAACTGGCTCCTGTGGTGCGATTCCAACGCACCCGATACTCGGGAACGACGACCGCGAACGGGTTTTGACTCCCGTCCCCACTGTTGGGGTAGAGCGCGAGAACACCGGGAGTTAAATCGGCGGGACAATCCACCGGACGGGTCGAAGGCGGGCCTGAAAGCCCCCGCCCTGCCAGTGGACGGTAAGAGGAAGCCGGGCCGCGCCCATGCACGGGGTCGCGGGGCACAATGTCGGTTCGGCAAAGCCCCGCCCTCAAGGAGTGACCGACCGTCGCAAGGCGGGAGGGAGCGAGTAGGGTGGGGTAGTTTACGCCGTCACGACCGTGACGGGCCCGCCGAAGTCGAGAATGATGCGCTGTGCAACGTCGCCGAAGATAGCTTTCCCAGTCGGCGAGCGGCGCTGACCAGTCAGGAAGATGTGGTCACAGCCGTGGTTCTTCGCCCCGTCGAGGATGATGTCCGTTTTGTCACCGACGGCGCCAGCGGTTTCGTACTCGATGTCGATATCGCTCAGCACCTCGATACCGACGTCTTTCGCGAAGCTCCGTGCGCCCTCTAGGGCCTGCTCAACCGAGTAGCTCACGTCGGCTTCCGGGATCGATTCGAGGGCCTCGCGCTCCTCGGCGTACTCGTCCTCACTCGTCACACAGAGGAGGGTCAGCCCGGCATCGACGCCCGCGGCCAGCTCACCAGCTTCACGGACGAGATCTTTCGTCACGTCATCGGGTCCTACGACTGCAAGTGCGTGTTCCATACACCAACATGGGTGGGGTTCGCTGATAAAACCGGGTGAAAAGGTGGTAGCACGCGACATGGTAACTCGGGTGCGGGACCGGGGTCCCGCTGGCGAGCAGGCGAGGCGCCCGACAACCCGGTGCCGGGAGTGGTGTCCGGCCGGGGTGCCTCGCGCTCCCACAGGGGTCCCGGCCGACAGGGCTCAGCGCACGGGATGACTGGTCCCGGCTTCCCCCTTGAAGTTCAGGCCGCGTCCAGCCGCTCGAGTTCCTCGCGCGCCTCGGCGAGCGCTCGCTCGGCCGCCTCTCCTTCAGCGGTCAGGCGACGGTGGAGCGCTCGACAGGCTCGGACCAGTGTCTCAGCGGTCTCGGCCGAGACGTCACCATCTAGTGCGCTCTGGCGCTTCTCGTGGTCACGGATTCGGTCGAGCACGCGACGGGCTTCGGTGTCGTGGTTGTCGTCGAGATAGGTGGAGACGTCTTCCCTGTAGGCCTCGACCGCCCGTGCGTATGCGAGCCCGCGCGCGGCGGTCATCGAGTCGGGGACCGCCTCGGATGCTGGGCGCTCGCCTTCGGCGGCACCGGCCAGGAGCCCGAGGAGATAGCCTTCGGTCGCCTCGTTGGCGAAGCTCCCGCGGTCGACGCCGACTCTCCAGTCACGGCCGTAATCGGCGATGGCGGCTCGGAGCTCCTGTGCCGCGAGGAACGTGTCGTCGAGTGTGCGCAACTCCCCACCGTTGATGAACCCTCGTTTGCGGAGGTACTGCCGGCAGGCGTCCTGGATCTCGTCAGCTACCTCGACGAGTTTGGCGTCGTCGCCCACGGCGCTCCTGGCGGCCGTGAGGTCGAGTTCGGCCGGGCTGTCCGTGTGTTGCTTGCGCTCGTCCTCGACGCCGACGCTCCGGAGGCTTCCACAGTCCGGGCAGGTGGCTTCGCCGGTTTCGTAGTAGGACCAGCGCGTGCCGCAGTTCTTGCATTCGCGTTGGCCGCGGAGCTTCATGCTTGGGAAGTATGGACGGCGAGGGGAAAACGCCGCGGGTCGGCTTCGTGAGGGCTCACAGGCGCCCGCAGAGCTACCTGCGGCGGCTGGTCGACGCGATATGGCACGGGCTGCAACGGCTCGACCGGGAGTAACACCGACCCGTCGCCAGACCCAAACCCGGCGGTCCCTAACGGCCACTATGCGCGAGGAAGACGAGATTCGAGAGCAGTACGAGTTTCTCCAGGAACAACTCGAGAGCGAGGAGATGAACCACGAGGGCGTTAGGCAGATGTTCACATACTACAAGCGAGCGCTAGGTTGGGTGCTCGAGGAGGAACATATCTGAGGACCTGTCCCCATCGAACCAACGCTACGTTTATGCCTCCCCACGGCAAAACAGCTGATGACGCTTCGACTGGAGGGCCGAAGCGTCAGCGGGGACCGTTTCGTGAAGCCAACCCCGGGCGCACTTTTACCGCGCCCGGATGGCTTCGCTTTCACACCCTTTGAGCAGTGGCGCTCGTTGTCGACCTGGGCCGAATCTCGCGGACACCCACCCAACAGACAGTTTCAGCATCCGACGGCTCCAGCGAAAACGGTTTGCTGTCCCCTGGATTTCATGGTTGCGTTACAGGTGGCCCCAAACTTTATCGCGTCCCCAAGTTGTATCTGAAAGACAATGTACGATCTCACTGGGTTCCAACGGGACCTGCTCTACGTCATCGCGGGACAGGACGAGCCACACGGCCTCGCGGTCAAGGACGAACTCGAGGATTACTACGAGAAAGAGATTCACCACGGGCGACTCTACCCCAACCTCGATACGCTGGTCGACAAAGGGCTGGTCGAGAAGGGCCAACGCGACCGCCGAACCAACTACTACACGCTGACTCGCCGCGGTGAGCGCGAACTCGACGCGCGTCACGAGTGGGAGTCCCAGTACGTCGACCGGTAGTCGCTACGCCTCTTCGTCGGCATCATCTACTGCTGCATCATCTGTCGTGTCGGCATCGTCCACCACCGCACCCCTCGTCGCGTCGGGCTTCTCGAAGGAGAACGCGCCAGTGTCACCGCTGAGCTGCCCGGGGTCGATGGCGTACGGTTCGATGGGCCGGCCGGCCATCAGCTCCGGCAGGACCACTTTGGCGAACCGAACCACTAGCACCAGCAGCATCGGCATCAGGAAGATGCCGTACCACCCGAACAGCAGCGGCCCCAGCGTGTACGCGAGCATCACCGCCCCGACGTGGAGTGAGCGCCCGGAGACGTAGGGCCGGAGGATGAGGTCCGGGATGCTGTCGACTAGCACGAACGAGACGACGGCGAAGGCGATGACGAACGCAAGCATTCCCGGGGCGGGCGCGAGCATGGTCTGAGCCAGCAACAACACCGCGACGGGGATGTAGACCAGCTTCATGCCGACAATCGGCACGAGGCTGGCGATACCGGCGAGTAAGCCGACCAGCGCGGGCGCTGGAATCTGTAGCTCCGGCGGCGCGAACACGTTGAGTGTCGTGTAGGTGATGACGCCGATAGTGCCGGTCAGCACTGCGTTGAGGATGTTGCCGAAGAAGATGGAGTGGAAGTCACGGTCGACCGACGAGAAGAACGTTTGGACGATGGCACGGTCGTCGCCGAAGCGAAGGTAGAACCAGCGTGTGAGTTTGTGGTCGTCCCGGAGCAGGTAGAACGCAAGCGCCAGCATCACGAACAGGTGGATGAGCGCGATGCCGAACGTCGCGACGGTGCCGAAGGCCGAGCCGAGCGAGGAGAGGAGCTGGGTCAGATCACCCGCCGAGAGCACGCCGCCGAAGGCATCCTGCAAGATGGTTGCAGGGTCAGCCACACGGTCGAGCATCGCCGGGTCGAGGCCGAGTTGTTCGATGTCGAGCAGGCCGTTGTTGGCGTACTCGTCGATTTGCTGGAGCGCGATGGCGAGTGCATAGCCCACGAGCAACAGTGCCGGTAGCACGAGGGCGAACAGCGAAACCAGGGCGGCGAGGCTGGAGTTGTTGAGCGCCCGCCGAAGCTGGCGGTAGATGGGGCGGGTGGCGTAGTAGATGAACAGCCCGAACACCAGCGTGCCGACGAACGAGTAAGCCACGTAGACCAACGCGGCCATGAGCACGAGACCGAGCCCCCACCATGCGAGTCGACCCTTGTCGAGCTCCGAGAACTCCATACCGTGAAAGCGGCGGGGGTCGGCATAAACGTACTCCCGCCGACCTTTATCACCTCCCGGCAACTACCTCAGGGCTATGTCTCCCCTGCAGTCCACGGCCGTCGCCGCGCCGTTCTCTGAGCCGGTGGTTCGGCTCATTATCGCCGGCGCGCTCGGTCTTTTTCTGGGTCTCGAACGCGAGTGGTCAGAGAAATCCGCTGGTGTGCGAACGTTCTCGCTCATCAGCCTCTCTGGGGCTACGGCGACGCTGCTCCAAGAACGGACCGGCGCCGGCGCAGAACTGCTCGCTGTCGGCGGGTTACTGGTGGTCATGCTCGGCGGCCTGCTCGCGGTGCGGGGGCTGCGCGAGGATGAGGAGGACGCCGCGCTCTCGCTCACCACGACCGTGTCGATGTTCGTCGCCTACGGTGTCGGCGCGCTCACGGCCGCGGGGTTGGTCATCGAGGGGGTAACGGTTGCGGTACTCTCCTCGGTGTTGCTCGTCCTGAAGCGGGAACTCCACTCCTTCGCAGGCGGGCTTGCCCGGACGGAGATTCGCTCGGTCGCGGAGTTCGCTGTCCTCGCGTTCATCGTCTACCCGCTGTTGCCCGTGGGCAACGTCACCCTGTTCGGTGCTGCGTTCCCCCCCCGGGTCGCGTGGCTGATGGTGGTGACCGTCGCGGGGATCGGCATCGCCAACTACGCGCTGGTGCGAAGCTACGGCGGCCGTGGCATCGCCATCACGGGCTTTTTCGGCGGGCTGGCCTCCTCGACGGCGGTGGTCGGATCGATGCTGGACCACGTCCGCCAGCGCTCCTCGGTGGTGGATTACGCTGTCGCGGCGGTGCTGTTAGCTGATGCCGCGATGGCCGCACGGAACCTCGGTATCGTCCTCTTTTTCACGCTCACGTCTGAGGCGCCGACGCTGGTTGCGGCGGCCGTCCCGTTGGGGGCGCTGGTGGTTGCGAGCGTCGTCGCCGCTGCCCTCTCCGCGGACTGGGACACCACTCTGGACATCGAACTCGAGAGCCCGTTCTCGATGCGAAACGCGCTGGTGTTCGGCGGCGTGTTCCTGCTCATCCTCGCGGGCTCGGCGTTTGCTCAGGCTCGTTTCGGTACCGCGGGGCTCTACGTAAGCGCCGTGCTCTCGGGGCTTGTCTCCTCAGCGGGGGCGACTACATCTGCGGTCCTGCTCTACATCGGGGGTGGTATCGAAGCGGGGCCGGCTGTCGTCGCGGTGCTGCTCGCGTCGGGGTCGAGTATCGCCGTGAAGGCAGGGCTCACGCTCTCGGGTCCGCGGCCGTTCGCGCGGAAGGTCGCGCTCTGGTCGGGAGTGCTGTTGGTGGTGACGACGGTGGCGACGGTCGCCGTCGTCCTCACCGAGGGCGGGTTGGCCTGAGTGTGTTTGTACCGTCAGCTTAACAATTGACCTCGCCGTTAGCGCTGCATGGACCGGCAAACCGCGGAGCCGAGAGTTTCTGACCTCCCCGGCGAGAACGCACGCGAGTGGGTCGACTACCACCACGAGTTCGCCGCACCGAGCACCTACGTCTACGACTTCGTTTGGGATCACACGGCCCCCGCTGAGGGGCCCTTCTGTACCGACGTGGACGGCAACGTCCTCATGGACTTCACCAGCCACGTCGCCGCCGCCCCGCTGGGCTACAACAACCCCAAGATAATGGACACCCTCCGGGAGTTCGACCTCGTCGACCCGCTGAAGATTGCGGGCCAGGACTTCTACGTCTCGGACGGGAACGCCCCGGGTGAGTCCGAGTTCCCCGGCCCGACTGGGCTGATGGACCGCATCACGGCCATCTCTGACAGCTTCGACATGGACATGGTGTTCATGTCCAACTCTGGGGCCGAGGCCGTCGAGAACGCGATGAAGATCGCCTACGACCACAACCCCCTCGGAAAGTACGCCTTCACCTTCCAGGGCGCGTTCCACGGCCGCACGCTCGGTGCGCTCTCGATGAACCGCTCGAAATCCGTCTACCGCAAGCGCTTCCCCGAAATCGCCAGCGTCCACGACCTCCCGTTCTGTTCCTGTGAGGGCGCGCCCACATTTTGTGAGTGTGGCTACTTCGCCGGCGACGAGTCCGCACTCGCGAAGAAGCTCGACGCCAAGCGCGGCCACGTCGACCCCGAGGAGGTCGCATTCCTCATCATGGAGCCCATTCAGGGCGAGGGCGGCTATCGCTTCCCCAGCGAGGCGTTCGCCCGCGACATCGCGGAACTCACCGAGGAGTACGACATCACGCTTATCGCCGACGAAATTCAGTCCGGTGTTGGCCGGACCGGTGAGTGGTGGGCCTCCGAGCATTACCCCTTCGAGCCGGACGTTATCACCTCTGCGAAGGGGCTCCGTGTCGGCGCCACCATCTCCGACAGTGATGTGTTCCCCGACCAGAAGAGCCGCCTCTCCTCGACGTGGGGGGCTGGCGACATCATCGCCGCCACGCAGGGGGCGCTCACTATCGACGCGATCGTCGAACACGACCTGCTCGACAACGCCACCGTACGTGGTCGCCAGTTCCAGGAAACCTTCCGTGACGCGGACCTGGACGGCATCACCAGCGTCCGCGGGAAGGGGCTGATGCTCGGCATCGACTTCGAGAGTCCAGAGCTACGGGACGACGTTGTCGCCGCCGCCTTCGACCGCGGCTTGCTGCTGCTGGCGTGTGGCTACCAGACGCTGCGGGTGCTGCCGCCGATGGACGTGACCGAGCGCGAAATCGAACTCGGTGCGAACCTCCTCATCGAGGCGGTCAAATCGGTTAACTGAACAGCGAGCGGTCCGGCTTTTCGGTACGGACACCGTTACTCCCCGCGAGTGAAACGAGCGGGCCGAGGAGGCCCCGAATGGGGCCGACGAAGGCTTTTGTCGCCAGAAATCTACGAGTTCTGGCTGCTAACCAGAAGCCATCGGCTTCTGGTGATGGCCGAGCTTTTGCCAGCGAGCGAAGCGAGCGCAGCAAAAGGTCGAGTCTACATCTGGTAGCGGCGCTCGTCGTCAGGTTCGGGGTACTGGCTCCCGCCGGTCATCTCCTCGTACGTTGCGCCCGCGAGATACTCGTCGTAGGTCACGTCGTACTCACTCCTGAGGTGGAAGTCGAGATTCCCACTCTGAATGGCCTGCTGGAACAGCGCGTGAACCCCGCGACGGAACAGCTCGTCGGGGTCGTCGCCAAAGGCCGCGAGTAGCATCGCGAGTTCGTTCTTCGTCTCGCTGTCGAGGTCGACCGTGAACTCCTTGCCGAGGTCGCTGTAGCTCGTCATCATTTCGTCGTCGAGGTCGTTGAGTCCCATAGTTCGGGGTTCGGCGGGAGAAGAATACGGCTTTCGGCTTTCGGACTCTCCGACTCAGAGCTGGGCGCCACAGACCGAACAGACTGCGTCGGCGTCGTCGTTGGTGACGCCACAGCGGAGACAGTCCTGGCCCTCCTCGGCGGTGGCCTCGTAGGCTGTCCCGACGACCAGCGCTGCGACGGTGGCGAGCGCGAGCAGGCCGATGAGCAGCCCACGGTCAGCAGCGCGCCCGCGACCAGCGGGAGCGAGAGCAGGCCGGCGAGGCCACCGCCGAGGAGGGTCCGGTCACTCATTACCGGTGACCATGGACCGACACCTTTACGCCTTCTGTTGGCTCCATGTGGACCGCCACCGCTAAACACCGGCCTCCCCGAGGGCCGATAATGACTGAGGGTGAGGCCGGCAATCGCGTGCCGGACGCCGACGACGGCGACGCGGAGGCCGACAGGGGGACGACGGCCGCTGCAGCGGGTCCGCTCCCTACCGACATCGATATCGAGGCGGTCCAAGAGGCGCTGATTTCGTGGTACGAGGCAGACCACCGCGACTACCCCTGGCGCCGGACCGAGGACCCCTACGAAATTCTGGTGAGCGAAGTAATGAGCCAGCAGACCCAACTCGACCGCGTCCGCGAGGCGTGGGGGGCGTTCACCGACCGCTGGCCAACCGTCCAGGACCTCGCGGCCACCGACCGCTCAGAGGTGGTGGGGTTCTGGACCACCCACTCGCTGGGCTACAACAACCGCGCGAAATATCTCCACGAGGCCGCGAATCAGGTCGTCGACGACTACGGCGGCGAGTTTCCCGACACACCCGATGAGCTCTCGGAACTGATGGGGGTCGGGCCCTACACCGCCAACGCCGTCGCCTCTTTTGCGTTCAACAACGGGAACGCGGTGGTGGACACAAACGTCAAGCGGGTCTGCTACCGCGCCTTCGACGTCAAGGATTCGGATTCGGCGTTCGAGGGGGCAGCCCAGAGGCTCATGCCCGACGGTGAATCCCGAATCTGGAACAACGCGATTATGGAACTCGGCGGCGTCGCCTGTGGCAAAACACCCCGTTGTGACGAAGCAGGGTGCCCGTGGCGCGAGTGGTGTCACGCGTACCAGACCGGCGACTTCACCGCGCCTGATGTCCCCACGCAGCCGAGCTTCGAGGGAAGTCGTCGCCAGTTCCGTGGTCGAATCGTTCGTGTTCTCAGTACACACGACGAGATGAGCCTCGATATCCTCGGACACAGAATTCGAGTGGATTATACGCCAGACGGCGACTACGGACGCGAATGGCTTCGAGAGCTCCTTTCAGATTTGGCTGATGATGGGTTGGTAGAGGTTGAAGGATCAGGCGATGAGACAGTCACTCGCTTGGGGTAGCGTTCATTTGGTTCCGTTGCGATACTCGGCTCTGTTGAAATCCTCAGAGAGTTACAGTTCCAGCTAGTAGTGTGACTGGATGCAGATCCTTCCGAAGTCGCGGTTACTGTGGTTCGTTGAGCAGGCGTTTCACGTGGTTCGGCGTGCTGTCACACGATATTCTTCGAAGTTCTCGAAAGGACGCGACAAACGCCACCAGCACATTGTCCTCCGCTGTCTCAAAGTTTGAACGAACACGACCTACCGAACCTTCTGTGACGAACTCTGTACTCTCTGCCAACTGCCAGAAATCCAGCGACCGATACAAAGAATCTACTCAGCACGATACCCGGATATATTGTTATTTCGTGACGAACCGACCACTCGAAAAGTAGTGGCGATGCCTACTCGTCAGGCCCCTCGTCGTAGCGAACAACGAGGACGGGGCCAACCGATTCCGCTGCGACGCGCTCGGACTCCTCTCCGAAAACGAGTGACCTGAACGACGGTGCTCGTTCACCCATGACAATCACATCGTGGCCTGGGACTTCGTCGATAAGGGCCGCAAATGGGGAGCTTCCGACGACAGCTGTCGTCCGCACGCGGATCCCACTGCTCCGGAGGTCCTCTGCTGCGGTATCGAGGCGTTCCGTGTTCGCTTCCTCCTTCTTGGTGGCGAGAAACAGCGTCACACCGATGTCACGGTCGCCGACGAGATCCTCCACGAACGGTAGGATGCGCTCAACGGCGACATCACCCGACAGCGGGACGAGAAGCTGCTCAACGTCGCCGGTTACTCCCGAAATGGCCAACGCCCGAGCCTCGATCTCGTTGGCGATTCGGTCGATACTCTGTTCGCGGTCGTGCGTGAACACGAGTCGGTGGTCGGCAGCGCCACCAGCCATCCGAAACTCCTCGGTTAAATCCTCTAGCGCATCCGTGGCACGGTCTTCGTACTGGAGCCTGGCCTGATCTGGCGGCGTTTGATCGGGCAGAACGTGATAGCCGAGCACGGTCACATCAACTGTTCCGAGCAGCTTCATTAACCCGGGAGAGACTGTCTCTCCTTCGAGCACAGCGACGGGAACGAGTACGCGAGTCATTACAAGGCTCCCCTGAGAGTCACGTCCCGAGCGTAATAGAAGTACCACCCGGTGGTCGCCAGAATGACGAGCGCGCCGACGAGGATGGAGGCCGGGTCCATGAACGCGATGAGCGCGAAACTCGCAACTGCGCCTACGACGGAAATGATCGGGCCGCCAGGAACGCGGAACTCCGGATCGTACCACTCGGGTTCGTCACGACGAATCGCCACCAGTGCGACACAGATCAACCCGTACATAATCAAGTGGAGAAACGAGGCGACTTCTGCGAGTAACTGAACCTCTCGGGTCGCCGCCAGCACGATCACCGGCCCGCCGGCCATCCCCAGGGCCACGTGGGGCGTTCCAAATCGCAGGTTGATCCGGCTGGCCCACCGTGGCAAGATCGCGTCCTTCGAGACGCCGTAAATCGCCCGGGAGGTGCTCAGAATCGACGCGTTCGCCGAGGACATCGTCGCAAGCAGTCCGCCGACGACGATGACGAGCGCGCCGCCGAGGCCGAGCAGCTCGCGGCCGATTTCGACCATCGCCGTCTCGCCGAACGCCCCGAGTTGGGTCCGGTCGAAGACGCTCGTCGCAATAAAGATTGTCAGTACGTACATAATCGTGACAATCAGGACGGACCCGATCATCGCCAGCGGAAGGTTTCGACCGGGCCGTTTGATCTCTCCAGCGACAGTTGCAACCTGGGCGAACCCCAGATACGAGGTAAAAACGAGTGCAGCTGTGGACAGTATCGGCAGCGCCGCCCACCGGTCGGCCTCGGTCCCACCAGACGCCTCGGCACCGACGACGCCCAGCACGTCGAACACCCCGAACGCCAGGAAGGCCACCAGCATCGACAACAGGAGCGCAACGATCCCGTTCTGAAGCTTTGCGACGTTCTCCGTTCCGGTGAGGTTCAGCATGGTGAACCCGATACCGAACACCACAGCGAGTACGGAGACAATACCACCCGGGCTTGTCTCGATGGTAATTCCGACCAGGGCGAGCGCGTCAAGTGCATAAAATCCCAGCCCGACCAGATAGAAGGCTGTTGCGAACACGAGGCCGAGCCAGAGCGAGAGCCCGACGACAGTCCCAGCGAGCGTGCCGAGCCCGCGGGAAATGAAGTAGTAGCCACCGCCACTTTTCGGCATCGCAGTGGCCAGCTCGGAGGTAGGTAACGCGACGAGCAGCGCTACGACACCACTGACCACGAAGGAGGCCGTCGCTGCCGTCCCGACCTCGGCGCCCGCGAGGCCGGGAAACACGAAAATACCGGCTCCGATCATCGTCCCGATACCGATTGCGAGGCCGCCGACGAGGCCAAGTGTCCGTTCGAGTTCGGCGTCATCGGTGATTGTCGCATCGTCGGTTTCGACGACAGTTTCGGAGATTGGGGCCTCCCCCTCGATGTTTGTCCCACTCGGTTCGGTACTCATACAGACACGTTGCACACTGCTGGCTATTTAACAGTACTCCACCCATCATATCCTCACGAGTCGGAACTATGACGACGACGTCGATGGAGGCGAGGAGACGACGGTGCGCCTGCACGCGGCGTCGTAGAAACCAGCGAACCCCCGCTGCAGGTGGATACGCATTTCAGGCCCGCCATCGAACCACCGGTCGATGTATACGCTTCTCTGGGCGACGCTGGTTGCGGTGGTCGGCACCGGCGTCATCTGGAAGGGGAGCGAACTCCTTGAGAGCTCGGCGGGTCGCCTGAGCAAACACTACGGGCTGCCCGTCGCCGTCCACGGCGCGGTCGTCGTCGCCGTCGGGTCGAGCTTTCCAGAACTCAGTTCCGTCGTCATCAGTACGCTGGTGCACGATGAGTTCTCTCTCGGTGTGGGCGCCATCGTCGGCAGCGCCATCTTCAACCTCCTCGTCATCCCGGCGCTCTCGGCGCTGTTCAGCGACCGACTCGAGGCCACTCGAGATATCGTCCATAAGGACGCTCAGTTCTACGTCATCAGCGTGCTGGTGCTCTTTATCGTTTTCTCGCTCGGTGCGACCTACGTCCCCGGCGGCACCAACAGCGCGGCGATACTCACGCCAACACTGGCGCTGCTGCCGCTCGCGACCTACGCCATCTACATCTTCCTCCACCAGCAGGACGCGAGTGATTACGTCGCAGAAGAGGTTGCCTCCGTCAACGCGAGACGGGAGTGGGGGCTACTGGTTCTCTCGCTGGTCCTCATCGGTGTGGGCGTCGAGGGAATCGTCCAAGCGGCGCTCACCTACGGCCGCGTGTTCGACACGCCCTCGTTCCTCTGGGGCCTCACCGTCATCGCCGCCGGGACCAGTCTCCCCGACGCGTTCGTCAGCGTCCGGGCGGCTCGAGCGGGCGACAGTGTCACCAGTCTCGCGAACGTGCTCGGGAGCAACATCTTCAACCTCCTCGTCGCCATCCCGGTCGGCGTGCTGCTAGCGGGGTCGGCGACCATCAGCTTCCTCGTGGCGGTGCCGACGATGGGGTTTCTGGCGTTCGCGACGCTGGTCTTCATCGTCTTCACTCGGACGGACCTCGAACTCAGTCCTTCTGAGGCCTACGGCTTGCTCGGCCTCTACGGGCTCTTCTTGCTCTGGATGAGTCTGGAGTCGGTCGGCCTCATCGAGACGGTTCAGGGGATCTGAGTCGCGCGACTGGTCGGACGGTAATCGCGCGGCCGAGAGCCAGCACTCCTGAATCTGCTCGATGAGACCGACAAACGCCTCGCGGTCGACGGATTTGGTCACGTAGGTGTTGCCTGCCGTTCGGAGGCGACGGCGACGTCCTCGGGGGCATCAGAGCTTGTCAGCACGAGAACGTCCTCGTGTCTTACTCGCCAGCAGTCCCCTCCTTCTCGGCCGCGAGCATCCCCCGGCGGTCGAACAGGGCTATCCCCGAAGCGTAGGCGCCGAAGCCGTAGATACGGGATGGACAGAGCAGATAGCGATGTTTCACCCCACCTTCCGCCCGGTAGCGGACGACGAATCGCGGGCGCGTCACCAGGGGGATGCCTGAGTGTGCCTCGACATCGACGACCCGGTCCAGCGGGATGGTGATGCTCCCTTCCGGCTTGCGCCCGGCGTACGCCGACCAGCCGACAGCGGCCAGCAGCAGGCCGACCACAGCACCCGCGAGCCACGGCGGCGCGACACGGACGAGCAGGCCGAGGCCAGTCAACACTGCGACAAAGACGCCGATAACGGCCGCCTTCCGCCACGGCGGGACCTCGTCACTGGTGAGGGCATCTCGAGGGTTTGCGAGCCAGCCTCGGTCTGCCCGTTCGATGCGGAGCGTCTCGTCGTCGATGAGACAGCGACCGGTCGCGGTGCGAAAACTGTTGCTCACGATGCGGTGGAGACGATTTTGATCACGTCCCCTTCCTCGAGTTCGTGGTCTTCGCTGATGCGGCGGTTCGCCCGGGCGTCGACGGCGTGGAGATAGCCCTCCCCGATGTCGGTGTGGACCGTGAACGCGAGGTCCTTCGGCGTGGAGCCGTCCGGCAGCAAGAATGCGTCGGGCAGGACGTTCCCCGTGCCGTCTGTCCATCTGGTGTCGTTCTGGACGGGGTAGGCGGTGATGTGATCGAGCAGTCCGTAGACCGCCTCGTTGAGCGCGCTCTGGACGCCAGTCCCGCCGTGTGCGGCCATCACGTCCCGAATCTGTTCGAGCCCCTGCTGCTGGGCGTTGCTCACGTCGCCCAGAATCTCGAAGTCCTCGTCGCCGGGGTCGTACGCCAGAATTCCCGCTTCGGCACCGTTGCGCAGTGCGAGTTCGCCATCGGCGGTGCAGGGAACCATGGGCTTGTCGACTTCCCGCAGCGCCTCGATATTCTCCTCGGGCGCGATGTCGACCTTGTTGGCGACGAGGACGATGGGTTTGGTTCGGGCGCGCAGGTCCCGCGCGAGCGTCTCGCGATGGTCGGCATCCCACTCCCGGGGGTTCTCGGGGTAGTCAATCTCACGGAGGGTCGCGGTGACGTCGTACTCGTCGGCGCCGAAGCCGGTCAGGAGTTCGGTGAGCGCGTCGTCGATGTCGAAATCCGGCGAGCGGGATTTGCGCTCGACGCTCTCCCAGTTGCGGTCGACGATGCCCGCGAGCCAGCGGTCCATCTCCTCCTCGATGAAGGTGGCCTCCTCGAGCGGGTCAAACGTCCCGACCTCGACGGGTTCGCCCTCGGCGTTGGTGGCGCCGGCGGCGTCGACGACGTTCAGGATCACGTCGGCGTCGGTCAAGGCATCGAGGAACTGATTGCCCAGCCCGCGGCCCTCGTGGGCGCCGGGGACGAGGCCTGCCACGTCCAGCAGTTCGACGGGGACGTAGCGCTTCCCGTCGGTGCAGTTGTCGTTGCCACAGCGCTCGTCCATGTCGAGGCAGGGGCAGCGCGTGCGGACGTGGGAGACGCCGCGATTCGGGTCGATCGTCGTGAAGGGGTAGTTGCCAACGTCCACCTCGGCCATCGTGGCGGCCTGATAGAAGGTGGATTTGCCGGCGTTGGGCTTGCCGGCCAGCGCGATAGAGAGCATTTGGTAGGTGTTTTCCGGTGAGGTGGAACTGTTTTTCGGTCGGTACTGATAATTTGGCGTGGTCACGGATTCTGGTGTGTGAACTGGAGATTGTCTTGCTAGCACCGTCACCAACAGGGGAAAGCCCCCACCGCTCGTTGCGCTGTTGAAGCGGTGGTCCGTTGCCCAAAACGTTTCTACCGACCCGCACCAATAGCCGTCCATGCCCTTTGCCCCCGGCCGCGTGGAGACGGTCACCTTCGACTCCTACAGCACCATCGTCGATGTCGAGGCTGCCGAGAAAGCGCTCGCCGAACGGGTCGACGAACCCCGTCCCGTCTCGCAGCTCTGGCGCTCGCGGTCGCTGGCGTACACCTTCATCGCGAATCACATCGACGCCTACCAGCCGTTCTACGAGATGAACCGCGACGCGCTCCAGTACGCGCTGGACGTTCACGGCGCCGACGTGACCACTGAGGAGCGCGACCAAATCCTCGCGGTCTACCACGAACTCGACGTCTTCGCCGACGTGCGCGAGGGAATGGCACAGCTCCGGGAGGCGGGCTACCCACTCTACATTGTGTCGAACGGCAACCCCGAGATGCTCGACTCCATGGTCGCCCACGCCGACATCGGCGACCTCATTGAGGACACCATCAGCGCCGACGAGGTGGAGACGTTCAAACCGGACGCCGAACTCTACCGCCACGCAGCCGCCCGGGCCGGAACCCCGATCGACCGCACCGCACACGTCACCGCCGGACAGTTCGACGTTGCCGGTGCCGTCCACGCGGGAATGCAGGGCGTCTGGGTCAATCGCGATTCGGGGCCGGCAGAGGCGTTCGGGCCGGACCCGGACCTGACGGTGACGGACTTCTTCGACCTCGTGGAGGAACTCGCGTAAGCAGCAGTCAGCGGGCCGTCACAGTCAGTAGTCGGGGGTGTTCTCCTGGGCCGTGCGGCGCTGGTCCGGACGGGCCCCCGTCGGTCCCTCTTCTTCGTCGTCGGCGTCCTGCACCAGCCGGAGTTCGCCTTTGGCGCGCATCGTCCCTTCGACGTTCGCGCGCTCGTGGATTCGAAGGTCCACTGAGGAGATGTCGCCGAGGACGTTCGCACCGGCTTCGATGGTGACCTCCCCGTCGCGGGTGGTCACGTCGCCGTGGATGAGACTGCCCGAGCCGACGCGTACGTCGCCGCGGGCGCGGATGGAGCCGAACAGCTCCGTCCGCTCGTCGATGGTGACCTCCGTCGCGCGGATGTTGCCGTGGAGCCGGCAGTCCGAGCCGATGGAGGCGGGGGTGGAGACGCGCCACGCGTCGTCGGAGACCGAGGCCCCGCGTGGGATGACCAGCGGCTGGTGTTCGACCTTGCCGCCGTCCGCGAGTGCGTGAGCCAGGTCGTCGGCTGCCTCCGCTTCGTCGAGTTTGAGCAACTGAGAGAGGACGATGAAGTAGAACACCAG